>Ga0194138_10000120_pt1 | contig 39756 bp, 35 predicted proteins | sample TARM_MetaG_T2_14_FD_134022 | JGI IMG/M metagenome (GOLD analysis project Ga0194138, IMG submission 134022) | Freshwater microbial communities from Pennsylvania, USA, analyzing microbe dynamics in response to fracking - TARM_MetaG_T2_14 (version 2) | ecosystem: Environmental > Aquatic >...
ATGTGGACGTGTCCCGCTCCGGCGTGGGGCCGAAGACGGGGAGGTGCGAATAGTGTTTCGGTGGACGGATCGGTTTGACCTTTCAAAAATGGAGAGGTACGTAAAACGATTCCCGTGTCGACCTTGTTTCACGCATCGGGAATCCGTTTCCGCCGTTTCGCCCTGGGGGCGCTTGCGGCGGGATGGTCGCTTGGCGTCTTGGGGGAGGAGCCAGTGGCGGAGACAGAGGCGCCCGGGGTGGAGTCCTCCGCGGAAGGGCATGGGTTCTGGACCAAGGCGGTGTGGTATGTTCCGAACCGGGTGCTGGATTTGCTGGATATTGTGCGGGTACGGGTTCGGGTGGGCCCGGGATTGGACGTGGGGGCGCGGGTGACGGATGTGGCCTCGTTTTACGCCGGGCGTTCCCATGCGGTGGTGGCGGGTCTCCCGGGTCCACGTCGCGAGCGGCGCGGACCGGAATTGATCGGGTGGGAAAACCGGCGGGGGATGGTGATCCTGGGGGTGGACGCGACGGACGATCTCCCCCATCCTCCGCGCTACGCCTTTTCGGAGATCGGCGCGAGCGCGCATTTGTTGCTGGTGGGGGCGGAGGCGGCGGTGGCGCCGGACGAGGCGATCGATTTTCTGGCCGGGATTTTCGGCTCCGATCTCAAGGGCGACGATCTGCCCCGGCCCGAACCGCGGTTGCGGGAAAAGGAAGGGGTGTTGGCGGGCTACGCGTTTCATCCGGAATATCCGTTGGATCCGAAGCCTGAAACGTTTCCTTCGCTCACCTCGCGGTTGGACTACCTGTATGTGAACGTGCCTCGGCGGGTGCGTGGCGAGTTTCATGAGCTGGACGGGTATTTCCTGGAGAAATCCCAAATCCACGAGCCCCAGCCGCCGGTGAACGATTTGCGGTTGTCGTTCGAGTATCAGGCGGTGTCCGGGCCGGGAAGTCGGATGGAGTTCGAGCCCAACTTGGAAATCCACGTGGAGTTGCCAAACCTGGAGCGGGAAATGAGTTTGTTTATCCAGAGTTCCTACGACGACGACCTTCCGGGCGTGGATCCGGTGAACCGGGATGACAAGGGATGGAGTATCGGGGCGCGGCGGCAATTGGATCGGTGGGACATTTCGGGTGATATCGGGGTTCACTCCGGATGGAAACCCGAGCTGTTTTCCCGGGTGGCGTGGAAGCCGGATTGGAACTGGGACGAGTGGCGGATGGGGTTCGAACACCGCCTGTTCTGGGAGAACGAGGACGGGTTTGGCTTTCTCTCCTCGTTGAAAGGCTATCGATGGGTGGGATCGGACGATGACTGGCTGATCCGCAATGTGACGGCCGGGCGATTTTCAGAGTCCACCACGGGGTACGAGTGGCAGCAGACTGTGCAATTCGGCCACATGACCCGGTTGTTCGAGGAGGAAAAGCGGACCTATAACATCGATATTGACGATACGGTCGGGTGCGTGGCGCTGAAGGCCTCGGTGTTTGGCCGGGACCGGCAGCAGACGGAGTATCGAACCACCCTGGTCCTTCGGCGGAATGTGTACAACCGGTTCGTGGTCTGGGAGGTGGAACCCGGATTGCAGTGGCGGAACGAGCACGACTGGACGACCCAATACCGGATCGATACGGCCTTGATCCTGGTGTTTTGAGTTTTGAGCATCACCTTTTCCGGTTTCCCTTTCTTGAAACGTGGAAGAAAACGGGTAGTCTGGCTATCTTATGCCCGTTAAAAAATTAACGCTCCCTATCGCTCTGGGGTGTGTCGCCTTGGTCTCCGCCTGCAACCGCGAGCCCGAAGTGTACACCTATACGGAAATCGTCAAAAATCCTCCGCGGGAATCGCGGGCCATGCCGGGTATGGAATCCGATCATGCGGGCCAGCCGATGCCGGCGGGACCGATGCGTGCGGGTCCGTTGACGGTGGAGCCGGTGCCCGAGAACTTGCCGGAGGGGCATCCGCCCTTGGACGCGGCGGGAATGCCGGATCCGGGTGGCATGCGCGGACGGGAGGGCGAGGTGCCGCCCGCCGCGGGCGCCGAGGGAATCGTGTGGACGGTGCCGGACGGCTGGGAGGAACGACCGGCGAGCGGAATGCGGGCGGCGGTGTTCGCCCCCGACGGAGCGGAGGGCGCGGTGGCGACCTTGATCGTATTGCCGTTGAATTCGGGTAGTCTTCAATCGAACGTGGATCGTTGGCGGCGGCAGGTGGGGTTGCCTCCGGGGGATGGAAGCACGATAGGAACCCGGGAGGGTGCGTTGACGTTTACGTGGGTGGATCTGCTGGAGGAGGCGCGGGCGGCCGGTTCGTCCCAGGCGACCCTGGCGGCGGTGTATGAAACGGGCGGGCGTCGTCTGTTTCTGAAATTTATGGGGCCTGTGGACGAGGTCGCCGCCCACGCGGACGGCTTTCTCGAACTGGCGCGGTCGCTGATGGTGGAAGGAGGCACGCCATGAAGTATTTCTCGTGGCTGGCCTCGATCAAAACCACGGTCTTTTGTCTGCTGTGGCTCACCGTGTTGACCTTCTGGGGCACGATGTATCAGGCCGAGCATGGCTTGTATCGGGCTCAGGAAATGTTTTTTGATTCCTTTGTGTTCCTGGGATTCGAGATTTTTCCTTTGCCCGGGGCGATGCTGGTGATGACGGTGCTGTTTGTGAATTTGCTGGCGTCCTTTTTCGTACATTACCAGGCGGGCTGGAAAATGCCGGGGTTGATGTTGATCCACATCGGTCTGATCATGTTGTTGCTCGGGGGATTTTTCACCAAGATCACCGGCATGGAGGCCAATGTGAGTCTGGTTGAGGGGCAGGGCAGGAACCTGGCTGCGAGCTTGACCGAATGGGAAGTGCTGGTGGCGGACGAGCTACAGAATGTGCGCGAGATCAAAGCGGTAGAGCTGGATGATTTGAAGAAGGGAACCGAATTTGCTTTCGACGAGTCCGGGTTGCGTTTCCGGGTGCTGGAAGTGTTCGACAACGCCAAAGGCATCGAGGGAGAGTCGGGAGAGGGGGTTGAATCCCCGTCGGGTTTCCGGGAGTTGAAACCCCTTCCCCGCCGAAAGCAACCGGAAGAGGATTTACCCGGGTTGCGGGTGGCGGTGGAGGGGGCCGCGAATCTGGAGGAGGCGATTTTGTGGGGGAACGACCGTCGGCCGGTGGGGTTGGAGACGCCGGAGGGTCATGTCCGTTTTCTGGCCATGCGCAAGCGCCGGTATGAATTGCCGATGTTTATCGAGTTAAAGGATTTTCAGCGTACGCTCTATCCCGGAAGCGAAATTCCCAAGGATTACCGCAGTCTGATCACGGTGCATCTGGGCGATGAGGTGGAACGGGACGTGGTGATCAAGATGAACGAGCCGTTCCGATTGAACGGGTGGACGTTTTATCAGCAGTCGTTCGCCATTCAGGACAATACGGAGTTGTCCGTGTTCGCGGTCACCCGGAACTTCGGGCGGCTGATTCCCTATTGGGCCACCGGCATCACGTCCCTGGGACTTGCGATGCACTTTTTGCAAATGCAACTGATGCAGTTGCGTAGACGGAAGAGGAAATCCGCATGAAAGCTTTGATTCCGCTGCTTGTGTTTCTGTTGTGTTCCCCGTTTGCTCGGGGGCAGGATCCGGAGGAACTGGAGGCGTCGCCGCCCGCCGAGGCGGTGGAGGCGTTGGGGGATCTGCCGGTTTTGTACAACGGCCGGGTGATGCCGCTGGACACTTTCGCCCGGTTGCATCTGCTGCAGTTCTCGGGACGGAAGTCCTACGAGGGCGAATCGGCGATGGAGTGGATGGCGCGGCTGTTGTTCGATCCGCACGGCACGGAGGACGATTTGGTTTTTCTGATCGATCATCCCGAGCTGTTGGATCACATGGAGGTGGACAGAAAATTGCAGGTGGAGGGGGAGCGGAAACCGTCCACCCGGCGCTTTAACTTGGAACATTTGCGTCCGGGGTTGATGAAACTGGAGGAGTTGGCGATGCGGGCCCGCGAGCGGGACCAGAACGAGGAGGAATTAGGGAAGGTGGAGCAGGAGGCGATGCGCGTCTATTCCAACGTGTTGACCTACCGCATGTTGGGACAGGTGTTCGCCTACGCGCGGCCGTTGCCGGGTCTGAAGATCGAGAATCCGGAAATTCTGGAGCTGTTGAACCTGTCGGAGGACGCGGGGCCGCTCACGTACATGGATCTGGGGGATCGGGTGGGCAATTTGTCGCAGATGATTCAGGACGCGCAGGCGATCGACGATCCGGAGCAATGGACCGAGGCGCAGCGCACGGCCTTCGCGTTGGCGAGCATGATGTTCACCTTCAGTCAGAATCTATCGGATTTGCCGTTGAAACTGCTACCGGCCGCTCCCCATGGCGAGCAGACTTGGCTGGCTCCCTTCGACGCTTTGCACAACTCGGATCAGGATCGTCAGTTGATCCGCGCCGCCCGGAACGCCGGAGAGTTGGCCCAGGCCTGGAGTGCGGGGGACTGGGACGAGGTGACGCAAAAAGCCGAGGCGGTGAGCGCCTTTTCCCAAGGCCGGATGGATCATGTGCGTGAGGCGAAGCTGGCGCCGTTGGAGGCGGATTTCAATCAGGTGAATCCCTTCGGCAAAGCCAAGGTGGGCTATCTGCTGGCCTTTTTGCTTTCTCTCGGCGCGTTGGTAAGCGGGAACCGGGCGTTGCGACTCGCGGCCTGGGTGCCTCTGGCGATCGCGTTGGTGATGCATGTCGGCGGCATCGCCGTGCGGGTGTATTTGACGGCGCGTCCTCCGGTGACGAACCTGTACGGCACGTTTCTGTTCGTGGGACTGATTTGCCTGCTGCTGGCCTTGCTGGTGGAGGGCTTTCAGAAGAACGCGTTGGGGTTGTTCGCGGGCTCGTTTATCGCGCTAACCTTTTTGTTTATCGCGGACCGGTTCGCGGCGGAGGGGGACACGCTGCACAAGGTGGTGGCGGTGTTGGCCTCGAATTTCTGGCTGAGCACCCACGTGATCGCGGTGACGACCGGGTATGCGGGGGTGTGGATTGCCGGGGTATTCGGGCATATCTGGCTGGTGTGCCGTTTGCTGGATAAACCGAAGTCCATGCTGGAACAGGTCCGGCTTCCGATGGAGGGCCTTTTGGGATTTGGTCTAACCTTCGCGTTTCTGGGCACGATGCTGGGCGGGGTGTGGGCGGACCAGTCCTGGGGACGGTTCTGGGGATGGGATCCGAAGGAAAACGGGGCGCTCCTGATCGTGTTGTGGACGGCGGCGATCTATCACGCCCGGGTGGCGGGCATGATCCGTGAAAAGGGGATGGCGGTCGGCACCGTAATCGGCTGTATCATGGTGATGCTCGCCTGGCTGGGGGTGAATCTCCTGGGAGTGGGGCTTCATTCCTACGGGTTCACAAACGCCATGCTGGCCTTGTTCTTCGGCTATATCGCGTTCGAACTCACGTTTCTGGCGGTGATGCTGATCCTGATCCGCCTGCGGGATATCCAGCGTCTGAACGCCTGAGCGCCGGTTTTCCGCGCCTTTTACCCGTTACTGTTCCCGGAACCGGTGCGTTTGTTTCGCGAGGGACAGACCCCTGTAAAGCTCATATGCGCAGAACGTAAGATTCCGTAATAATTTATTTGATTGGTATATAAACATTCTGGTAGAGGCACTTCCCGTCGATGAAAGGTCGGCGTGGTATCCCGAATAAAAACGCACCGGCGGCAAGTGGTCGGTGAACCCCTCCAGGAAGTTTGTATGAGAACAAAACCGAATTTTTCGATGATTTGCGCCCTGACGGCCGCCAGCTTGGTAGGCGTGTCCGTCGCATCCGCTCAACCGGTCAAGAACACGGAGCCGGCGGTTTCATTGGAACCGCTTCAGGTGATTCCGCAGGCGATGGCGGACGTCCGTACGGTCAGTGTGATCGGGGCGGAGCACATTCAGGAGGTGCAGGCGGTGACGCTGGGCGACGTGTTCCGGGTGGATCCAGAGGTGTCGGTGGGAGGAGGCGGAACTCCCGCGGCACAGAAAATCTACGTGCGCGGGTTGGAGGACGCGATGCTGAACGTGCAAATCGACGGCGCGCGTCAGCCCGCGCAGGTGTATCACCATCAGACCCGGCTGTTGCTGGATCCGGAACTGATCAAACGGGTCGAGGTAGAGCCCGGCGGCGGTCCGGCGACGTCGGGTCCGGGGGCGTTGGGCGGCTCCATTCGCTTTGAAACCAAGAGCGCGTCCGATTTGCTGGAGCCCGGACAGGCCGCGGGCGGGTTGATGAAATTGGGGGGGCAGACCAATGGAGAGGGATATAGCGCGCTGCTGGGCGCGTTTGGGCGTATCACCGACTCCCTCAATCTGCTGGCAGCGGTATCGCATCACGACGCCGATTCGTATGAAGACGGCGACGGGGAAGAGGTGGAGAACACGGAATTCGAACGCACCTCCGTGTTCGTCAAGGCAGATGGCACGGTGGGGGAAGAACACGCCTACACCTTGAGCTACAACCGCTACCTGGACGAGGGTCCGCGCCGGGTGCGCGCCAATTTCACCGGCGACATCCGCCATCCGGTGCTGCCGAATCCGGTGACGGATCAGGAGGCGGTGCGGGAAACGGCGACCTTCACTTACGGCTTCGTGCCGCAGGACACCGACAAGGTGGATCTGGAGTTCACCGCGTACACCACGGAGAGCACCTCCGCGCAGGAGAGTCTGGAGCCGTTCGTGTCGGGACCTCCGTTCTTTCAGAACGAGACCTTCGATTTTGATCTGGAAAACCGGAGCAGTGGTTTGGATTTGCGGAACACGGGCCGGTACGAATTCCATGGACGACACAACGTGACGGTGGGAACCGACTACCGTCGGGACGAGGCGGAATTCCGGAATCAGTCCACCGGAGCGAATCCCTTCTCCTTCGCCAACTGGCGGGACGGGGACGAAGAGGGCGAGGTCTTCGGCCTGTATGTACAGGAAACCTGGTGGGTGACGCCCCGGGTGGTGGTGAGCACCGGGACCCGTTGGGATTCCTATTCCTACACCGACCGGGACGACCAGGAGGTGACCTCCGACGGCTTCAGCCCCAACTTCGGCCTGAAGGTCGAAGCTGTGGAAGGTCTGGAAGTGTACGGCAGCGTCACCCGCGCGGTGCGCGGGATGACGGTGGGCGAGGCGCTTTGGATTGGCGACCGCCGCAAGGAGGTCGATCCCGACGCGGATCCCGAAACCGCCTTGAATCGTGAAGTGGGGGCCACCTACACTCGCGGAAGCTGGACCCTGAACGGCAAAGTGTACCGCCAGGATATCGACGGCTACATCGGATATCTCGATCGCACGAATCTCGGCGACGTGGAAATCCCGGGCTATTCGGCGTCCGCCGGATACCGCAAGGACGCGTGGCTTGCCTCGGTGAGCATGAACTACGCGGATCCGGAATTGGATGGCAAGCCGTTGATCAACGAGACGGACATCGGGCTGGGCGCCTCCAGCGGCCGGACCTGGATCACGAAGGTGGAGTACACCTTTCCCGAGCGGGAGATTTCCCTGGGCTGGAACGGACGGTTCGTGGAGGAGCTGGACGATCTGCCGGAGGGGCATCCCGACAAGCCCGGGTTCGGGGTGCATGATTTCTACCTGCGGTGGGCCTGTGAGAAGGTGGAGGGGCTCACGGTGACCTTTGTGGTGAAGAACGCGTTCGACAAAGACTATGCCGAACACACCTCTTACGGCTACAACAGCAGCGTGGACGGAATCGTGGGGCTGCCGGAACCCGGACGGGATCTTCGGTTGGCCTTCGCCTACAAGTTCTGATGAAAAATTCTCTCTCTCTTTTCATTCGAACCACGGTCGCGGCGTTCGCCGCGGCCGTGCTCCTTTTTTCGGCGGGATGCGGAGACGCGTCCCGCACGGCGGCTCCGTCAGTGTCCGAGACGGGTGCAACGCGGACGATATCGGACGCTCTGGGCAACGACGTGACGATTCCCGTCCGTCCCGAACGGGTACTCGCGTTGAGCGAGGCGGATCTCGACGCCATGCTGGCGCTGGGCGTGACACCCGCGGGGGCTTGCGCCGGGCGTGGACAGGCGTCGTTTCCCCGGTATCTGGGGGAGGAAACCGCCGGAATGACCTTGCTGGGCGCATTGTACCGCCCCTCGGTGGACCGGATTCTGCAAGTGGACCCGGATCTGATTTTGGCCGGAGGCTGGCTGGACGCCGGACTGGAGGAGCAACTGCGTCGGATCGCTCCGGTGGTGCGCACCCACGCCACGGGCGACGGGTGGCGCGACGCGTTGAGGGGCGTGGCTTCCGCCCTGGATCGGGAGGCCGAGGCCAAGGCGTTTCTCTCTCGATATGACGGACGGCTGGAAGCGGTGCGGGCGGCGGTGGGCGCGCCCGGCGAGTTGGAGGCCTCGGTCGTTCGCTGGAATCCAAAGGGGCCCGCGTTTATGTACGCGGACAGTTTCTCCCGCGGGGTGTTGAACGATATCGGGTTCCGGGTTCCGGAAGCCCAACAGGTTCCGGGCCCGGCGCATTCGCCGGTGCTGAGTTTTGAATCGCTGGATCAGATCGACGCCGACTGGTTGTTTCTAGGCACGTTATCGGGAGAAGGGGAGGCGGCGAAGACTTTGGAACACGCGTTGAGCCATCCCGCCTTCGCCCGCCTGCGGGCGGCGACGGAGGGTCGGGTGGTTCGGGTGGACGGGTCGGTGTGGACGTCCGCCGGAGGGCCTTTGGCCGCCCTGAAGATTCTGGAGGACGTGGAGGAGGCCGCCCGGAACGGCGAGTGAGAATCGGGGCGGTCATTCTGGTGTTGTTGGCGTTCGTGCTCCTGTCTTTCGGATTCGGGAGTGGGGAGGTGTCTCCGGTTGTGGTGCTTCGGTATCTTTTCGGGGCCACGGAGCTTCCGGACCGGGAGCATGTGGAGATGGTTCTGTGGTCGTTGCGGTTGCCCCGAATTCTGGGCGCGGTGTTGGTGGGGGCCTGTTTTGGATTGGCGGGCGCGTTGTTGCAGACGATCACTCGGAACCGGCTGGCGGAGACGGATTTGCTGGGAATCAATGGGGGCGCGGCGCTGGGTGTGGTGGCGGGCATGGCGTATGTGGGCGCGGCCACGGCGACGGAACACATGCTCGCCGCCTTTGTCGGCGCGTTGGGAGGAACGTTGGCGGTCGTGGTCGTTGCGCGTCGGGGAGGGGAGACGTCGTCGCCGTTACGGTTGATTCTGGCGGGGCTGGCCATCGCCTCGGTGTTCCAGGGGGTGCTCGGATTTATTCTGCTGGAGGATCAGAACCATCTGGACCGGTACCGGTTTTGGGTGCTCGGGTCGCTTGCGGGGGTTCGGACGTCGCAATTGGCGCCGGCCTTGGCGGGCGCGGTTCCGGGGTGGGTGCTGGCCGTGGCGACGGTGCGGGGATGCGCGGCGTTGAATCTGGGGGACGAGATCGCGGAGAACCTGGGACATCGCCCGGGGCGGACCCGACTGCTGGCGGTGCTCTCCGTGGCCTTGTTGACGGGAACGGCCGTGAGTCTGAGCGGTCCGGTGGTGTTGTTGGGGTTGGTGGCGCCGTACGCCGCGCGGCATGTGGAGCGGGATCGGATGGGTCGGTTTCTGTTGTGCTCGGCGCTGTTTGGCTCCGGCGTTCTGGTGGTCGCGGATACGCTGTGCCGCACGATTGTCCGTCCCTACGAGGCGCCCGCTTCCGTGCTGGTGGCGCTGGTGGGGGCTCCGTTGTTGATTCATATCGCCCGTTCTCCCCGGCCACTGGCCGCGCTGGACCGTTGAGCCATGTCCGATTCGTTTGTCACCGATCCCGTCGTTCGCACCCGGTTCTGTTCGTTCCGGCTGCCGCGCCGAGCGATGGAGCTGAATTTGGCCCTGATGGCGGTGATGGGGGGCGTGTTGTTGTGTTCTCTGGCGTTGGGAGAGACGCGGTTGGCGCCCGGGGAGGTTTGGGCGGCGTTGACGGGCGCGGGAGAGGTAGGGCATGGGTTGCTGGTAAACGCGATTCGTCTGCCGCGAAGTTGTGCGGCGCTTACGGCGGGGGCCGCGCTGGGGTTGGCGGGTGCGCTGTTGCAAACTCTGACGCGCAACCGCCTGGCGAGTCCGGAGGTGCTGGGCGTCAACGACGGGGGATTGATGGCGGTGATGATCGTGGTGTTGTTTTTGCCATCTGCCTCGTCGGCGTTGTGGATGGTGTCCGCGGGCGGGGCGTATCTGGCTTTTCTGTTGTTGATGGTGTTTTCGCGGGACATCGGCGCGCATGGCCATCGGTTTCTGGTGATCGGCATTGGGTTGTCGCAATTGTTGCGGGCGGTGAATGAACTGATGTTGAGCGCGGGTCAGCTTCAGCACGTGACGGCGGTGTACGTGTGGAGCGTGGGGTCGTTCGTCGGGCGGGGGTATGCGGAGGCCCTGCCGGTGTCGGCGGGGGTGTTGTTTTGTCTGGGATGGTCGTGGCGGTTGCAGCGGGACATCGATCTGTTTTCCTATGGGGAGGCGACGGCAGCGGGAGTGGGGGTGCGGACGACGTCGGTGAAAATCCAGACCGTGTTGCTGGCGGCGGTGTCGGCCGGATTGGGGATTTCCGTGGGAGGTCCGCTCGCTTTTGTGGCCCTGGCGGCGCCGGTGGCCTACGCGCGGTTGTTGGGGAGTCCTCGGCTGTCGTTGCTGGGCGCGGCGTTGTGCGGCGGAGGGATGACGCTGACGGGCGATTGGGTGGGGCGCATTCTGCTGGCGCCGATCGAACTTCCCGCGGGGCTGGTGTGCCGCACCCTCGGTGGATTGTTCTTGCTCTGGTTACTGGTGCATCCCAAAGGGAGAGGCCGATGAATATCTCGGTTCGCAATCTGGAGATCCACTATGGCGCGTTGCGCGCGGTCGCGGACGTGTCGTTGGAGATCGCGCCCGGGAAACTGACGATTCTGGTGGGGCCGAACGGCTGTGGGAAATCCACCTTGTTGCGGGGCATTTCGGGTCGGCAGGCCTTGAGCCGGGGGGAGGTTCGGCTGGAGGACACGGATGTCGCGGCCTTGTCGGCCCGGGAACGCGCGCGGAAGGTGGCGTTGCTTCCCCAGAGTCCGGTGACGCCCGAAGGGGTTTCCGTGCGGACTCTGGTGGAGATTGGACGGCATCCGCATCAGGGCTTTTTTCAACGGTGGACGCCGCGGGACGAGCACGCCGTGGCCGAGGCGATGCGGCGGGCGGAGGTGTCGGAGTTGGCGGACCGGCGGGTGGAAACCCTGTCCGGCGGGCAGCGTCAACGGTGTTGGCTGGCGATGGCGTTGGCGCAGGAGACGCCGGTGTTGTTGTTGGACGAGCCCACCAGCATGCTGGATCTGGGTCATCAGGCGGAGGCCTTGGACCTCGCGCGGCGTCTGGCGCTTGCCGGAAAGACCGTGGTGGTGGTTCTGCACGATTTGATCGCGGCGGCGCGGTACGCCGACGTGCTGGTGGCGATGCGGGACGGACGGGTGGTGGCCGAGGGGGCGCCGAGGGACGTGGTCACGTCCGATTTGATCCGGGAATTGTACGACACCGACGCCGTGATTCTTTCCGCGCCCGACGACGGCGCGCCGATCGTGATTTCCTCCAAAACCCCGACTCCGGAAGGTTCCGATGACGACTGATTCCGCCCCCTCCCGTTCCGCCCGTCCCGTCCCCACGGCCTTGCCATTGACCGTGTCCCGCATTCGGCACGAATTCGAGGAGGTGTACAGCTATTTTCTCAGGTCTCCGGATCCGGTACCGTTCGAGGCGGGGCAATATCTGCATCTGGTGGCGCCGGGAGAGGCGGTGAGCAAGGCGACGGTGCGCCACATGTCCGTCGCGTCGGCTCCGGACGAGGAGGAGTTGCTGTTTACGATGGGGCTGGAGTCGGACAGTCGGTTCAAGCGGTGTTTCCGCGGATTACGCGAGGGAGACGCGCTGGGCTGGTTCGGGGTGAGCGGGGAGTTCACTTTGCGGGGGCTCGCGCCAGAGGTTCCGGTGGTGTTCGTGGCGGGGGGGATCGGGGTCACGCCGTTCCGGTCGCTGATCCGGGACATCGAGCGTCGGGGCGGGGCCAGACCCTGGTCGTTGTTGCATGTGGCACGGGGCGCGCATCTCTACGAGGCGGATTTCACGGAATACGATCGGCCGCAAATCCGAACAAACCGGGCGGGGGTGCCCAAGGCGGTGAAAGAGATGGTGGCGGCGAATCCGGAGGCCGTGTATTACGTCAGCGGATCGGGCCGCTTCGTGAAAGGGCTCACCGACCGGCTCGCCGCCCATGGGATTTCACTGGGTCACATTCGGATTGAGAACTTCGATCATTGAAAGCTGATGAAGGCTTCCTTTATTTAAACCGGTCGCGGTGGGCCCAGAGGCCGAGGGCGGGATTGGAGATGTAGTAGAAGCGTTCTCCGTTCCGCTCGTTCCAGCCGTCTTTGAGTTCGTCCACGGGGTAGCGGGCCGACAGGTCGGCGAGGTCGCCGTAGGTGTAGCCGACGCCTTCGATCTCCTCGCGGCTGAGTTTGCCGGGGCAGTAGGTGACCTTGAAGCGGCCTTCGCTGGAGCCGTGGATGAGGTGGGCGGCGGCGGAGAGGTTGCCGCGCAGGTCCTCGTTTTCCTCGACGAACCGCATGACCTCGGGCGTGGTGCGGTAGCCGTATTTCCGGATGAGGCGGTCGATTTCACGGTCTTCGCCGAAGGTGCCGACCTCGGGGCCGAGCACGACGAGTTCGCCTTCGTCGGCGATGGCCATGCGGGTACGGTAGATGGCTTTGTTGCCGAGCCAGGTGCTGTGAAATTCCTCGGGGTCGAGGTACACCACGATTTTTTCCGGCGCTTCGTCGAGCATGGTGAAATTGACTTCCAGGGAGAGCGCGGCGGCCCGTTCGAACACGTCGTGGTCGTCGCCGATAAACAGGCCGCGGGTGACGAGGCCGCCTTGTCCGTCGGGGCCGACGACGGTGAGCACGTACAGGATGGGCAGGTGGCCGCAGAAGCGGTCGGCCGCCTCGTTGAGAATTCGGCGCAGGGGGGTGTCGGCCCGGCCCATCATGCGCTCCATTCCGTAGGCGGCGCCGATGAAGTGGCTTTCGTTGATGCCTTTGACCCCGCCGGTGCCGACGAAGATGTTTTTGGTGTAGTTGGCCATGCCGATGACTTCGTGGGGAACCACCTGGCCGATGCTGAGGATGAGGTCGTGACCGCCTTCCCACAGGAGTTTGTTCATTTGCGCGGGCCAGGGCTTGTCGTAAATGCCTTCGGTGGCCTCGGTCACGAAGTCGGCGGGCACTTCGCCCACGGTCATCACGTCGTTTCGCCAATCGTGGGGGCGGATGAGGGATTTGGGCACCGTGGGGTACATGCGGTCGAGCTGGGACTCGGGCATGGGAACGTGGGTGCCCAGGGCGGGCATGACGTCCTTGAGGGCGTTGCCGTAGTACTCGTGGGTCATGCAAGTGAGGGGGCCGGCCCGGGAGTTCAGTCGGGTGAAGTCGGGGGGCACGGCGAGCACCTTGTGGCGCGGTCCGAGTTGCCGTAGGGCGTCGAACAGGAGACGGCGCAGGTCGTCGTCGGTGAGTACGGTGGTGGCGGAGCCTTCGGAAACGTAGATCATTTGAGAACTATGTTCGGCATTTTATCCGATTTCAAGTCTCGCGAGTCTCAGGCGTGCCTCCCCGGGGTGCGTGTCGCTCCTTGTTCACAATAAATGTCTCAGGTGAGACATTTACTGTTAGTGGGGTGTCGGTGGGTCCGTGAGGGAAGGTGACGTGTCTATTCCGAGTGGTGTCGGACAAAAATCGTTCCGGTTCGAACTGCCCGGAGAGGTAGGAAATCACCGTTTCCCGTAAAACAAGGGTCTGTCCCATGTTCGTCCCGGAGGCCGCCTGCGCGAAAGTGCGAGGAGAGGGGATATCAGGTGTAAATGACCGGGCGCATGGTGTCCAACCAGGCGCGGGCGATAAGGGCGTGTCCGGCGGGGGAGGGGTGGATGCCGTCGGGCGCCCAGTAGTCGGAGGGTGCGCGCTTCAGGGCATCGTGGAAGAGTCGCTGAAGAGGAATGAAGCGGGTGCCGTAGGTTTCAGCGGCGTGGCGCACGATTTCGCGCTTCGGATCCAGATCCTCGTGCCAGTGGGCTTTGGTGCCGGCGGGCGCGTCGAGCACGAAGGGTTCGAGCAGTACGGTGGCCGCGGGCGTGGCGGGTGTTTGATCAAAGCTTTGGTCCAGCAGGTCGTGGAGTTCGCGTCGAAACACGTCCGCGGGGGTGGGATCGTCACGGTCGTATCGGCGCCAGGTGTTGTTGACGCCGATGTAGAGGGAGAGGAAGTCCGGCTTCAGGTCGATGCAATCCCCGCGCCACCGGTTTAGCAGATCCCGGGTGCGATTTCCGCTGATGCCCCGGTTGCGAATATCGAGTGGGTCGGAGGCGAATTCGTAGAGCAGGGCCCCTGCGACCATGTTGACGTAGCCGTTTCCGAGGTTTCCGTCGTATTCCCGGTCGCGGCCGGCGTCGGTGATGCTGTCTCCCTGGAAAACAAGCGTTCGACGCTCAGACATCCGCCCGCACCTCGATGCGGAGAAGTTCGGTCAACGTCGCGTGGACGCGGCGTCCATTGTTTGAGCTGTCGAAGGCGGGGTCTTCGAAAAGATCGGGCGAGGCGGACCCAACGGCGGCGAGGGTGGGGACCACGGTGACGCTGATGTTTTGGAGGATGGCGCGCAGGGCCCAGAGGCTGCGCAGGCCGCCGAGAGGGCCGGGCGACGCGGAAATCAACCCGGCGCTTTTTCCACGAAAGACGGCCAGGGGAGCTTTGTCTTCCTCGCCGGGGCGGGAGGCCCAGTCGATCGCGTTAAGAAGCAGAGGCGTGGGCTTGGAATTGTATTCGGGGGAGGCGATGAGGAAGCCGTCGGCCTCCCGCATGGCTTCTTTGAGGGTGCGCGCGCCTTCGGGGAGGCCGTTGGAGGCCTCGTAGTCCCCGTCGTAAATGGGCAGGTCCAGGGCGCGGAGGTCGATGGTTTCGACCACGGCGCCTTCCGCCTTGGCCATATGGACGCCCTTTTGCAGGAGCATGGCGTTCAGGGAATGCAGGCGGGAGGAGCCGGAAAAGGCGAGGAGCGTTTTCATGATTAAAATCCGAGGTCGGCGAGGAAGGTGGAGGCCGCGCTGACGATATGGGAGGGTTCGTAGGGTTTGGTCAGGATGAGGTCGGGTTTTTGATTTCCGAAAAGGCTTTCCGCCCATTCGAGGCTTTGCCCGGTGCAAACGATCACGGGCAACGAGGGGAAGGTTTTTCGGATTTCGAGGAAGGTCTTTTCACCGCCCTGGCCGGGCATGATGAGGTCGAGAACGACGAGGGCGATCAGCGGATTTTTGGTGAGCTGATGCATGGCGTCGTAGCCGTTTTCGGCTTGCATGACGGGGAGGCCGAGGGGTTCCAGTGTGCGGGCGGTAAGGTCCCGCATGTTGGGGTCATCGTCCACTACGAGGATGGCCGGTTCCTGGGAGGTTTCCCGGGTTTCCTCTTCCTGGTGCTGGTTTTCTTCGTCTTCCCGCGCGATTTCCTGCAGGGCTGGAGGGACGAACATGCGGTTGTCCTCCATGAAGTCGATGAGGTCACCAGGTCGGATCAGATATTTCCCTCCCGCGGTCCGGTAGGAGGGCAGCTTTCCGTCGCGGATCCAGCAGCAGATCGTGTTGCGGCTGACGCCGCACAGCGTGGCGGCCTTCGGCGCCGAGAGGAAAATGGGTTCGGGAAGTTGTTCTTTCATGGTGACGGGTGTGAAGTTGTGTCTTTTTTCAACCTCATTCTCACATAAGGCCGATTCAATGCAAAGATCAATCATTCATTGAGGATTTCAAAAGAGAATGTGGATTTCGGTCACGTGGGTCATATGCGGGACCTTTTGTTTCTTAAAAACAAGAGGAACAGGGCCGATTTCATCCACGGGGATTGCCAATCCGGAAAGACGGGAGAGAGTAGGATGAAAAGGGGAGTGTGCGGCGCCTGTTTCGGACGTGGCCCGCCGCCGGGGATATGCCGAACCCGAACGGAACGCCAAACAAGGATCGCTTATGTTCGCCATTCGAATTTCGCTGTTGTCAGGGTTGTGCCTGGTGGTTACCGCTTGCGTGGGCCCCCGGACTCCGGAGACGCTTGCGCATTCGAATATGAAAAAGAGCGTGGTTTGGGAGGGGACCGCCAGCGGTGGGGTGCGGGCGATTCAGTTGACGGATCTTCGTCCGGCGGAGGAGCCCGAGGTGGCGGTGTTGAGTCAGATGCGGATTCGGTTTTTGGCGAGAGACAGCTATGAGGTGGTGGAGGAGCATCTGTTGCGGACGAAGGACGGAAAGGTGGTCGCGTTGGGGATGAATCCGGAACTGGTGGATGCGAACCGTGACGGGGCATACGAGGTGTTGCAGAGGGGGAATAAATTCAGTGAAGTGGGGTTGATCGGACATTCGGGACACTTGCTGTGGTCGTTTCAGCCGGACCCGAATTTTCAATCCAATGAATTGATGGCCGCCGATGTGGACGGGGACGGGCGGCAGGAGTTTTATTCGTCGGGGTTTACGGGCCTGTACCGTCTGAATCCGGAGGGGGAGATTGAGTGGCGTTACGAGGCTCCGGAACATGCGTCGCTGCCATGGATCAGCGACGTGGAGGTGCTGCCGGATCCGGTGTCGGGGGAGAAGCGGCTCCTGGCGTTGTACGACAATACGCTGGTGGTATTGAACGCCGGGGGAGAGGTGCTGCGGTCCTTTCGTCCGGGATACCGGTTCAACAAATATGAGGTGGTGGAATGGAACGGGGTTCCGTTGATCATGACGGGGTATCCGGGCGGGGTGATCGTGATGATGGACTCAACGGGAGAAACGGTGGCGACCTTCGGTTTGGGGGGATTTCGTCCGAATCGCGAGACGCAGGCGACATCCGTGCGGTTTGAGGCGTCGCGGGAGGCGTATTTGGCGATTCTGGCGCATTCGAAGGGGGCGGTGCGGAACAGTCAGCTGACTATTCTTTCACCGGAGCACGAGGTTGTGTACCGGGAGGTGCTGGGTCGTACCCGGGGGTTGTTGGCTTTGAAAAAGCCGGGGACGGATGCAGAGGTGCTGTTGGTGGGGGATGGTCCGCACGCGGTGCTGGAGTATCGAATGGAAGGGGAGTGATTGGGGGCGGGACGCTGGATGGTTGGGGGAATGGCAAAAAGATGGGTGGCAAAAAATGTGTTTCGGGGTGTGGGATGCTGAGGCGAGCCACTGAACGCTAGGGTTTTACGTTGAGGGGCGGGGGAAATTGCACTCTATGGAAAAACAGGGTGAATTTTGGATTGTGTTTTATAACTTTGCGATGCAAAGCTTAAACCAACCTGAAACCGGAGTGTGTGATGATGTCGATTCGTATCGTGTTGAAAGCGTTTATTCTTGGCGGGCTTGCAGTCGCCTTGTTGTTCGCGTTGTTGGTGATCGATGGGTTGGTTGGGGAGCGGCAGGGGCGCCAGAAGGCGGTGGAGCGGGACATCGCGGCGAGCTACGCGGCGGAGCAGCAGGTGGCGGGACCGTTTCTGTTGGTGACGGTGGAGGACAGGTGGACCGAGAGCATCTATGATCGGGAGGCCAAAGCGCAGGTGGAGGTGGAGAAGACGCGGCGGCGGGAGGTGCGGCATTATCCGGAGCGGATGGAGTGGGAATTGGCTCTGGAGGTGGACGAGCGGGAGCGCGGTATTTTCAAGGCGAGGGTGTACCAGAGTGCCGGGACCGTGTCGGGTCGGTTTCAGCTTCCGGCGTTTGAGGAATGGGCGGGTGGGGAGAACGTGGATAGCCGTCTTGTGGAGGCACGGGTGGTTCTGGGGATTTCCGATCCGCGCGGATTGTCGGACGTGCCAAAAATGGTTTTGGGGGATACAAAGCTGGAATGGAAGCCGGGAACGGGCGCCGGGTTGCCGGGCATTCATGCGCCTCTGGAGGTGTCGGAACATCCGGAGCCCGCCACGGCGGAGTTCACGCTTGATCTCCGGGTGCATGGCATGGGCGGGTTGTTTCTCACGCCGTTGGCGTCGGAAAACCGGGTGGCCATGTCGTGTCCGTGGCCGCATCCGAGTTTTATGGGAGACTTTCTGCCGATGACGCGCACGGTCTCGGATCAAGGGTTTACGGCGGAATGGAGGGTGAACGCGCTGGCGGGAAACGCGCGGCAGGCGTTGGACGAGGGCAATGGGATGGGAGGTTTGCAGAAGCTGGGGGTGCGGCTGATTGATCCGATTACGCCGTACCCGTTGACGGACCGGGCGTTAAAATACGGGTTTCTGTTTATCGGGATCACGTTCGCCGCGTTTTTTCTGTTCGAGACGTTGCGCCAGTTACGTATTCATCCGATTCAGTACGGGTTCGTGGGGGTGGCGCAGGCGTTGTTTTTTCTGCTGTTGCTTGGGTTGTCGGAGCACATTGCTTTTGGCGCGGCGTACGGAATCGCCATGGCCGCGACCTGCGGGGTGTTGACGGTGTACATTGGCTCCATTCTGGGCGCGCCGTCCCGAGGTCTGGGGTTCGGCGGGTTGCTGGTGTTGTTGTACGGGGCGTTGTACGGCTTACTGCAGTCGGAGGATCACGCCCTGGTGGCGGGATCGGTACTGTTGTTCGGTTTGCTTGCGGCGGTGATGTTGCTGACGCGCAAGGTGGACTGGTATGCCATGACGGCCTCTGTGTCCTCAAAACCGGGGCCGGCGTTGGAGCCGTAGGGGAGGAGGCAAAAAAATATCCTTCGAATGTGGGGTGGGGAATGTCCGGATGTGATCGATCTTTTCGGGGTCCGTTGTGGCTTTGCCGCGCGGGGACGTGCGGCCTGACCTCCTCTGCGTGGGCTCCGCCGCCCGGACTCGTTTATTGGTGGGTGGCGGCGCGGGCACCGTTGGGGACACGGATGTCGCGGACCATGTCCTGGATTTCCCGTGAGGGCGGGGGCGTGGCGGCGGTGACGAGGAGGGTGACGGCGAAGTTGAGGAGCATGCCCACGAACCCGATGCCTTCCGGGGAGATGCCGAGCCAGTAGTTGGTGTGGTCGGCGTAGAACTGGAAGTAGGTGATGTAGGCGAAGGTGAAGCCGATGCCCGTGACCATGCCGGCGATGGCGCCGTGTTTGTTGACGCGGGTGGAAAACACGCCGAGCAGGATGGTGGGGAAGAAGGAGGAGGCGGCGAGTCCGAAGGCGAAGGCTACGGTTTTGGCCACGATGGCGGAGGGGGGATTGATGCCGAAGTAGGCGGCCACCACCAGGGAGCCGAAGGAGGCGAGGCGGGCGTAGAGGACCTCGTGTTTGTCGGTCATGGTAGGGTGCACGATCTTTTTCATGAGGTCGTGGGAGATGGAGGTGGAGAGGACGAGCAGCAGTCCGGCGGCGGTGGAGAGGGCGGCGGCGACGCAACCGGCCATCACCAGGGCGACGACCCACATGGGGAGGTCGGCCATTTCGGGGTTGGCCATGACGAGGATGTCCTTGTCGTAATAGACTTCGTTGGTGTCGGCGGTGAGCGGGTTGGAGATCAGGCGCTGTCCGTGGGCGCCGAGGGTGTCGGTGTACTCGGGGGTGCGTCCCTCGAAGACGTCGCCGGCGCGGTGTTGGAGGAGGCCGTCGTCGTTTTTGTCGACCCAGGCGATGAGCCCGCGTTCCTCCCAGTTGTGGAACCATTCGGGCAGCTCCTCGTAGGTGTTTTCGTGGACTTCGGCCATGAAGTTGGTGCGGGCGAAGGCGCCGATGGCGGGGGCGGTGAGGTAAATCACCGAGATGCAGGCGAGGGTCCAGCAGGCGGAGGAGCGGACGGCGCGCACGTTTTTGACGGTGAAGAAGCGGACGATGACGTGGGGGAGCCCGGCGGTGCCGCACATGAGCGCGGCGGTGATGCAGAACATGTCGAGGGTGGTGAGACTGCCGTCGGTGTATTTGGCGAAGCCGAGGTCGGTGTTGAGCTGGTTGAGTTTGTCCAGCAGGGGAACGGCGTGTTCCGCGCCTTCCCGGGTGTAGTCGCCGATGAGCCCGAGCTGGGGCACCACGTTGCCGGTGAGGAGGAGGGAGATGAACACGGCGGGGATGGTGTAGGCGAAGACCATGACGCTGTATTGGGCGACCTGGGTGTAGGTGATGCCCTTCATACCGCCGATTCCGGCGTAGAAGAAGACGATGGCGGAGCCGATGAGCACGCCCGTGGCGATTTCGATGTCGAAGAGGCGGGAGAAGACGAGGCCGACGCCGCGCATTTGTCCCATGATGTAGGTCATGCAGATGAAGATGGCGCAGATGACGCCGACGACGCGGGCGATGTTGGATTCGAAGCGGTCGCCGAGGAAATCGACGACGGTGAATTTGCCGAACTTGCGCAGGTAGGGCACGATGAGGGTGGTGAGCAGCACGAACCCGCCGGTCCAGCCCATGAGGAAGCGGGAGGCGTTGTAGCCGCTGGCGGCGATGCCGCCCGCCATGGAGATGAAGGTGGCGGCGGACATCCAGTCGGCGGCGGTGGCCATGCCGTTGGCGAAGGAGGAGACCCCACCGCCGGCGACGTAGTATTCGGAGGTGGAGGCGACTTTGGAGCGGAAGGCGATGCCGATGTACATCGCGAAGGTCAGGCCGATAAACAGGTAGTTCCACATTTCCTGAGTCATGCGTCACCTCCCGTGGCGCGGTCTTCCAGGCCGTGGGCACGGTCCAGCCGGTTCATGAGAAAGCGATAGGTCAGCAGGAGGAGGATAAAACAAAGGATGGCTCCCTGTTGGGCCATCCAGAACCCGAAGGGCGCGCCGCCGATGTTCGGAAGGGTTTCGTCGAGTGTGTCGCGAAAGAGGACGCCGGCGCCGAGGGAGACGGTAAACCAGACGAGGAGAATACCGGCGACGATGCGCAGGCTGCCGCGCCAGTGGGCCTTGTGTTCCGGGCGAATCCGGTCGGGACCGGGCGGGGGCGTGTGGGACGGGTCGTCGGTCATGGGGGTCTCCTTTTAGATCGGCGTCACCTATGCGTGAGCGCCTCATCGAAAGCTAACAGACGGGGTTGAAGGGTGACAAGTCTTGATTTGGGGAGGGGAACGGCGTTATTTTTTACCTGACAGTCGGAAATGGCCGCGTTTAGGTGGCTTTGTTACAATGACCCCAACTTCAGGAGGAGCGTATGAAATGTCTATGGATGTGTGGAATTCTTTGTGCCGCGACCTGGTGCCGCGGAATGGAGCTGCCGGATGAACTGGGACGGTTGGCGAAGTTGGAGGAAGCCCGGGAGCTGGCGAAGCGAGAGGGGGAGGCTCTGATTTTTTTGAAGGTGAATCCGGCCAACTCCCAGGAGTACGTGGAGGAGGCGGTGGAGGAGTATGTGCGTGAGTTCAAACGGTATGGCGCGATGGTGCTGGTGCCGTTGAACGTGAAGACTCCGAATCTGCCAGAGACGGCCGCGAAGGCGTTCGACGCCATGTCGGGTGGGTATCCAAGGCTGGTGGTGATCGACGCGGAAAGCGACGAGGTCATTGTGAAGGTACCCTATGTGTCCCAGAAAGACCGGGACGACGAGCTGAAAGAATACCGGAGGACCGTGCACCGCTACCTTCAAGACAATAAATCCCGTCGGAGCGTTCCCATCCCCAAGCCGTTGTATTGAGGGGAGGTCAGGGGGCCCGATAGACGCGGCGGATCCAGTATTCGTCGTCCGCTTCCAGAATGGGGGCGGTGGCGGGGTCGTTTTCCGTCCAGTGTTCCTGTTTTTTGACGACCACAATCGCGTCGTCGGGCGCGGCGCGTCGCAAGGCGGTGTGAACGGAGTCGGTGTTGTGGACGTGGCGACCGAGGTGGAAGTCGAAACGAGCTGAATTGATGCCCACCACGTGGAGCAGGGGCGCGTTGTCGACGGACTCCCGGGCTTCTTCAAGAAACGCTGTGTTTCTCGATTCCTCGCTGGTGAGATAGAAAGGAAGGGGGAGGAGCCCCGCCGCGAGGGCGAGCGCGGTGGCGGGTTTCCAAGACAACAGGGGTCTGTCCCTCGTCAGGTGGAGCGCGGCCAGCCAGGCGGCGGGTGGCATGAGCAACAGTCCGTAATGGCGTTGTTTGCTGACCGTGAGGGTGAGGAGCAGCAGAGTGACGCCGAACCAGAATCCGGCCAGGCGTGTGTCCGGGGACAGACCCTTGTCGAGCGAGTTTGATTTCGATTTCGCAGGGGTCTGTCCCTTGTGTCGGATCAGCAGGAACAAGGAGGGAAGGAATAGCAGGGGGAGGGTGTAGAGGAAGTAGAACCAGGGATTGTCGTGAGCGGTGTCGACAAAGGTGGCGGAGAGTTCGCGTTGGAGCGCGGCGCGGGCGACGGGGTCGCTGAAGAGAAACAGGAGCCAGGTGGCGGCGGTGGCGAGGGGAAGGGCCAGGGCTTGCAGCCAGTACGTCCACCGTCGGGGATCGACAAATTGGAGGGGGAGAAAAGTGAGCAAAGGGATGAGGGCGCCGCCGGGTCCTTTTGAAAGGAGGGCGAAGGCCATGCCGGCGCCGGAGAGGGCTCCGGAGCGGACGCGCCAGCCGAGCAGGGCGGCGAGGATGCCGGTGAGTTGCAGAAAATCGGTCTCGGCCAGGGGGGCGTAGGCCCAGAATCCGTAGCTGAAGACCAGCAATAGGGCGGCGTCACTCCCGGCGGGTCCGGCGAGGCGCATGAAGAACCAGAGTCCGAGCATGGCGAAGGCGAGAAAAGGCAAGCGGGCAATGGCGGCGGAATCGGTGCGGTTCGCGAGACGCATGCCGGTGGCCGCGACCCAGTAGGCCATGGGCGGTTTGCGGTAGCGGGGTTGTTCCTGAAATTCGAAATGAAGTGGGTTCCCGGCCTCCAGCTGATTGCGGGCGGTGACGAGCACCCGGAGTTCCTGCTGGCGGGTGGGTGGCCGTAGAAACGCGGCGGGCAGCCAGATCAGGAGCGCCAGCAGAAGGACGTGCCCGGGGCGCATGGGTTTATTTCCCGCTCATGTAGACGAACACGATGGGAAACCGCTCTTCCACCGGGGTGGTCCATTCGCGGAGACGCTTGAGGGGAAGATTGGGGGAGGCGTAGACGAAAAGAACGGGGGGCGGCTTTTCCTGTTCGTCGAGGTACGCGACCCAGGCCTCCGGGGTTTCGACGGAGACGCGCTCCTCCACCACATCGGGAATCCGGGTGTCGCCCCAAATTTCGGTGAGTTCCATGACGGTGCCGCGCAGAGCGTCCTCTTCGGACACCAGGTGCAGTTCGATTGGCTGGGAGGGACGGCGAGTGCGCTCCCGGTAGCTGGGGTCGGGGACGAAGGCCTGAAAGAAGAGGTGTCCTTCGGGCGGCGGTTCGATGCGCACGCTTTCGACATGCCGTTCCAGCAATTGGATTTTCTGGGCGAGGGCGGTGGCGCGGTTGAGGGTCAGGTCGCCGCTGAAATCCACGGTGAGAAAGTGGTATTCACGCTCCCGCTGATTCAACGCCGCGCCGAGTTCTTCAAGCGTGTTCGCGTCGAGGTTCAGGTCTCCGGTGGTGCGGAGTCCCGGATCGCCTTGGGAGAAATGGAGGGTGAGATCCTTGTCGGCGGGCACGTCGGTCGGATCGGCGGGGGTCAACCTCAGGAGCATGGGCGCTCCTTCGGGTCCGTCGGTTTTCGGATTGCGGATGTATTTGCCGTAGGTTTGGGTTTTGGATCCCTGAAGGGGCAGGTCAAACACGGTGTTCCGGAGATTGAAGGTGGAGGCGATGCTGTTGGGACTGTATTCATCGGCTCCATAGACGAGCGTGTCTTCGTTTTCCATGGAAGGCAGCATGGGTGCGCCGGTGAACACCCAGGGAAGAAGGGTCATCGGTCCGTCGCGGGTGACCACGGTTTCCTCCACCGGCATGACGCGGGGGGCGTCGGCGCCCTCGGGCATCCACTGGACACGCGCCTGGATGCGACTGCCCCGGGGCCAGAAGCGATGGGCGTCGGGATTGACGGAGCCCCCGGGTTCGGCGCCGATTTTCTCCAGGGCGGTATGAATATCCTCGGCCGTGGCGAAGGAGACCATGAGGGCCTCGTAGCCGTGGCCGCTGTTTTCGGAAATGACGAAAAATTCGACCGGCTCCCCGGGTTCCATCCCCGTGAGCTGTCCCCAGACGACGACTTCTTTGTTCTCCAGATCGGCGAGCACGAAGGGGGCGGTCCAGAAGCGGTCGTTGTCTTTGACCACGGCGGCGGCGCGCTGGTGGGATGCGACGGCGGCGGTCTTGCTGGAGGGGCGGTCGACCTCGTTGTCGGGTTGCACCGGGGGCGTTTGGAGGAACTGGGTGAAAATCACCGCGAGGGCTTGGAGGGTGTTGGCGAGGGAACTCATCATGGAAACCCTTGTAGCGGAAACAGGTACGGGACCACAATGCTAAAGTCCGTGAACGGGGGACAGACCCTTGCGGGAAACGAGGGACAGACCCTTGCAGCTATAGGCGATAAATTTTGCTTTTATCCCCTTGTCAGGATTTCCTTAATTAGGATATAAGATGTCTCCTATGCACTTTGGTTTGCAATTTTGGGCGCAACGCGTCGGTTTGGAGTTCCTCACATGATGACGGCGCTGGCGATTGCGGCCGGGTTCATGGCGCTGCTGGGCGTGGTCCTGGGACTGGTGCTGGCGGTGGCGTCGAAAAAGCTGGCGGTGGAGGAGGATCCGCGCATCGACGAGGTGGAGGAGATGCTGCCGCACGCGAATTGCGGGGCCTGCGGGTATCCGGGCTGTCGTCCGTTCGCCGAGGCGTTGGTCAAGGGGGAGGAGCCGCCGTCGAAATGCACGGTGAGCAGCGCCGACGGGGTGGCGGCGATCGCTTCGTTTTTGGGGGTGGACGCGGGGTCCGCGGAAAAGCGGGTGGCGCGTCTGGCCTGCGCGGGCGGGAAAAACGTGGCCCGGTTCAAGGCGGCGTATCAGGGTCAGCCGTCCTGTCGCGCGGCGGTGGCCGCGGGCGGGGGCGGCAAGGCCTGCGCCTGGGGATGTCTGGGGTTGGCGGACTGCGAGGCGTCCTGCACGTTCGACGCGATTCACATGAACGAGCAGGGGTTGCCGGTAGTGGACGAGGACAAGTGCGTGGCCTGCAACGATTGCGTGCTGGCGTGTCCGTTGGATTTGTTTTCGCTTCAGCCGGTGAGCCACAAGCTGTGGGTGGCCTGTAAAAGTCTGGCGGAGGGCGACCAGGCGCTGGCGGAGTGCGAGGTGGCCTGCACGGCCTGCGGCCGGTGCGCCGCGGACGCGCCCGGCGGGCTGATCACGATCGAACGGAATCTCGCGCGGGTGCATTACGACAAGAACCGTCTGGCCACCCGTTTTCCCATCGAACGCTGTCCGACCGGAGCCATCGTCTGGCTCGAGGACGGCAAGGCCCACAAAGGCGCGGCCGCGAAAAAAATCGTGCGGAAGGAACCGCTGCCGGTGATTTCAGAAACCCAACCCTAATGGTGGAACGTTATGATTAAAAAGGACACCCCCGTGAAATATCCCGGCACGCCGGAAGCGATGGACGGCAACACCGCGGTCATCATGTGCGAGCGCGAATCGAGCGACGCCGCCGGCGCCTATCCGATCACTCCCTCCACCCAGATGGGGGAATACTGGGCGGAGGCCGCGGGCGCGGGCCACATCAATATTTCGGGCCGTCCACTGATTTTCGTGGAGCCGGAGGGCGAGCACGCGGCGGCCGGGGTGACGGCGGGGATGTCGATGGCCGGTCTGCGGGCGTCGAACTTCTCCTCCGGGCAGGGCATCGCGTACATGCACGAGTCCCTGTACGCGGCGGTGGGCAAACGGCTGCCGTACATTTTGAACGTGGGATGCCGCGCGATCACCAAATCGACCCTGAACGTGCACGCGGGGCACGACGACTACCACCTGATGGACGACACGGGGTTTTTCCAGGTGATGGCCAAGAGCGCGCAGGAGGCGGCGGACCTGAACCTGATCGCCCGCAAAATCGCCGAGCTGTCGCTGACTCCGGGCGCGGTGGGACAGGACGGGTTCCTGACAACGCATTTGATTGAAACCTTGAAGGTGCCGGAGCGTGCGCTGGTCGAGGAGTTTCTGGGACGTCCCGAGGACATGATCGACTGCCCGACCCCGGCGCAGCGGATGATGTACGGGCCGAAGCGCCGCCGGGTGCCGGAGTTGTGGGACGTGGACAATCCGGTGGTGGCCGGGTGCGTGCAGAACCAGGACGCGTACATGCAGTCCGTGGCGGCGCAGCGTCCGTATTTCTTCGATCACATCCGCGATCTGACGGATCAATGCATGGCGGAATACGGTGAACTGACCGGCCGGCATTATGCCCGGGTGAGCGGGTATCGGACAGAAGACGCGGAGTATTTGATCATCGGCCAGGGGTCGGTGGTAGGCACCTCCGAGGCGGTGGCGGATTATCTGCGCGAGACGCGGGGCCTAAAAGTGGGGGTTGTGAATCTGACGATGTGGCGTCCGTTCCCCAGCGATCTGATGGGGCGGATCATTCAGGGACGCAAGGGCGTGGTGGTGCTGGAGCGCACCGATCAACCGCTGGCGGAGGATCTGCCGATGGTGCGGGAGATTCGCGCGACGATCAGCAAGTGCCTGGAAAACGGGATGGGCAAGGAGCCGGTGTATCCGAACCATCCGACCTACAAGAAACTGAGCGACGCGCCGGTGTTGTATTCCGGTTGTTTCGGCATGGGAAGCCGCGACCTGCAGCCCGAGGGCGTGGTGGGCGCGGTGGAGAACATGCTGCCGGAGGGCGCGAAAAAGAAATTCTTCTATCTGTCGATCGATTTTCTGCGGGCCCGGGCGGCCTCGCCGAAGCAGGAGATCCACATGCAGCAGATTCGGGAAGGCTACCCGGAGGTTGAACACCTGTCGGTGAAGGGGAGCGAAAACCCCGACCTGTTGCCCAAGGGCGCGATCACGGTGCGGATGCATTCCGTGGGCGGCTGGGGCGCGATCACCACGGGCAAAAATCTGGCGGTGACCCTCAACGATCTGTTGGGTTACGACATCAAGGCGAACCCGAAGTACGGTTCCGAGAAGAAGGGGCAGCCGACCACGTACTACCTGTCGGCCGCGCCGGAACCGATCCGCATCAACTGCGAGTACAACTTTGTGGACGCGGTGTTGAGCCCGGACCCCAACGTGTTCGGCCACTCCAATCCGCTCTTTGGCCTTAAAGAGGGCGGAGTGTTCATTATTCAGAGCGAACTGGAGGATCCCGAGGCGGTGTGGGCGCATATTCCGGTACAGTATCAGCGGTTTATCCGGGAGAAGAACATCCGGATGTTCTATCTGGACGCGTTTAAAATCGCCCGCGAGGAGGCCAACAACCCCGAGCTGCAACTCCGCATGCAGGGCAACGCCTTCCAGGGCGCGTTCTTCAAGGCGTCCACGGTCATGGAAACGGCGAATCTCACCGAACAGACGCTGTTCGAGGCGATTCGCACGCAGTTGGAGAAAAAATTCGGCGGCAAGGGCGCCCGGGTGGTGGAGAACAACATGACCGTGGTGCGCCGCGGCTTCGACGAGTTGAAGGAAATGCCGGCCCTGGAGCCGATCCAGGCGGCGGACCGTCCGATGAAGAAGGCGGTGAACATGCCGGTGACCCTCAAGCGCAAGAACGCGAGCACCGACGCGAAGACCGATATTCATCGTTTCTGGGAACAGACCGGCAGTTTCTACGCCGGTGGACGTCCGAACGACAACCTGGCCGATCCATTCAACGCCATGAGCCTGATTCCGGCGGCGACCGGGGTATTCCGGGACATGACCAGCATTCGGTTCAACCATCCGATCTGGGTGCCGGAAAACTGCACCGCCTGCAGCGACTGTTTCACGGTCTGTCCGGATTCGGCCATTCCCGGCATCGCCTGCAGCATTTCGAGCGCCTTCGACACGACCGTGAAACGGATGGAGAAGGCGGGCATGCCGACGACGCGTCTGCCGAAAGTGTTGCGCACGGTGGAGAAGAAGATGCGCGCGGCCGCCGAGGGCGGAGCCAACGGGAAGTCCGTGGACGTGGAGCCGTTGATGGACGAGGCGATCACGGCGGTTCTGGCGGAAACGGACGCGTCGGAACGGGAGGGCCTGCGGGAGGAGCTGGACGGATTCCGGAAGAGCATGGGCGGGTTCAAATTCTCGCTCACCAAGCCGTACTGGAACCAGAACGAGAAAAAACAACCCGGTAGTGGCGGCCTGTTCGCGATCACGGTCAATCCCTACACCTGCAAGGGCTGCATGTTGTGCGTGGACGTGTGCGAGGACGACGCCCTGCGGGTGGAGACCCAGACGGACAAGAGCATTGAAAAGCTACGCGAGGATTGGGACTACTGGCTGGATCTACCCAACACCACCAAGGAGTTTATCCGGGTGGACGATGTGGACGAGAAGATCGGCGCGTTGGAGACCATGCTGCTGGACAAGAGCATCTACCAGTCGATGGAATGCGGCGACGGCGCCTGCACGGGTTGTGGCGAAAAAACGGTGTTGCACCTGTTCACCAGCAGCATCACCGCGTTGATGCAGCCCCGGGTCAAAAAGCACATCGAGGAATTGAGCGAACTGATTCAAGGTCTGGAACAGAAAATCCGCGATCAGCTGGCCGCCACGGTGGACGTAAGCGACCTGGGCCGGATGCAGGACGTGATGAGCGCCCACGCGGCCGGCGACCTGAAACTCTCCGATCTGGCGCGCGAGCTGGACGAGGGCAAGGCCGGTACGCCGATCGATCAGGACTGGTTGAAGAGCGTGACGAAGCTCATCGGCAAGCTGAAGGATCTGAAATGGCGATACGAGTCCGGACCCGGCACGAACGGCCGGTCGAACCTGGGCTTCATCAACTCCACGGGCTGTTCCTCGGTGTACGGCTCCTCCTGGCCGTACAACCCGTACCCCTTCCCCTGGGCCAACCACTTGTTCCAGGACGCGCCCTCGGTGGCGATGGGGGTGTTCGAGGGGCACATGTGCAAAATGGCGGAGGGCTTCAAGGCCGTGCGGATGGCCAAATCCGCTCTGGACGGTGCGGGGGATCTGGAGAAACTCGAAGAGGAACTCCGGTACTTCGACTGGAAGACCTTCTCCGACGAGGAATTCCTGTTGTGTCCGCCGGTCTGTTCGGTGGGCGGCGACGGAGCGATGTACGACATCGGGTTCCAGAACCTGTCCCGGTTGCTGATGACCGGACGTCCGATCAAGGTGCTGGTGCTCGACACCCAGGTGTACTCGAACACCGGGGGGCAGGCCTGCACCTCCGGCTTCATCGGGCAAGTGTCCGACATGGCGCCCTACGGCAAGTCCTGGAAGGGCAAGAGCGAGATCCGCAAGGAGATGAGCCTGATCGGCGCGGCCCACCGGACCTCCTTTATCTTCCAGGGGAACACCTCCAACTACACGCACCTGATCGAAGGGTTTATCGACGGGCTCAACGCCCGCCGCCCCGCGGTGTTCAACGTGTACGCGGTGTGCCAGCCCGAGCACGGAGTGCCCGACGACGGGTCGGTGGAACGCAGCCGCATGGCACTGGAATCCCGCGCCTATCCGCTCGTGCGTTTCGACCCCGCGGAAGGGACCGACTGGGAGGATTGCCTGAGTTTGGAAGGCAATCCGGAGCTGGACGCGGACTGGCCGACCTACACCCTCCACTATCAGGAGGAGGACGGCACCAAGCAGAGCATGGAGTTGCCGATGACCTTCGCCGACTTCGCGATGGGCGAGGGGCGTTTCCGGAAACATTTCCGGGTGGCGCCGCCGGACACCTGGAACGACGACATGGTGCCGCTGGCGGACTTCATCGAGTTGTCCGAGGAAGACCGCGAGGACAAGTATCCGTTCATCTGGTCTCTGGACAAGAAGAACCAGTTGATGCGGGTGCTGGTGGCGGAGCCGCTGGTACGGTCGACGGAAGAGCGGCTGGACTTCTGGCGGACGCTCAAGTCGCTGGCCGGCCTCAGCCGCAAGGTGGACCCGGAGCAGATCGCCAGCGAAGTGCGGGCCGAGACCGCGCAGAAACTGGCGCAGGGTCTGATGCAGATGCTGGGCGGCGAGGGCGCGGCGCTGCCGATGCCCGCCGCGTCCTCCGCGCCCGCCGCGTCGGGCGGAGGCGAGGCGGCTCCCTCGGCCTTCGAGCCGGCCTGGATCGACCAGTCCGAGTGTACCTCCTGCGACGAGTGCGTGAACATCAATCCCAAGATCTTCGAGTACGACGCGAACAAGAAGGCGTACGTCAAGGATCCCCGGGGAGGCGCCTTCAAGGACATCGTGCGCGCGGCCGAGAAATGCACCGGCCAGTGTATCCATCCGGGAACTCCCGCCGACCCGAACGAAAAGGACCTCGAGAAGCTCGTGAAGCGGGCGGAGAAGTATCAATAGAATAGTCATTTGTCATTAGTTTCTTGCGACGTGATTAAAAGAATCCATCCGTTCGGTGACCAGTGACAAATGACCAGTGACAAATGACCCCGCCTGCGGCGGGCAGGCACTGACCAATGACTCCTAACAAATGACGACTCTCTCCCATCTTTCCGGATTGTTCCGCGGCACGTTTCGCCACGGGATTCATCCGCCGGACAACAAGCACTTCACCGCGTCGCGGCCGATCGAGCGTCTGCCGTTTTCGCGGGAGTTGGTGCTGCCGTTGTCGCAGCACGCGGGCAAGCCGTCCGTGCCGCTGGTGCGGAAAGGGCAGGAGGTGGCGCGCGGGGAGCCGATCGCGAAGGCGGACGGCTTCGTGTCCGTGCCGTTGCACGCCCCGGCCTCGGGGGTGATCAAAGACATTCGATTGATGCCCTCCGCCCGCGGGCCGATGGTGGAGAGTGTGATTCTGGAGGTGTATCCCGGCGATCCGCAGGACATCCTGTATGGCGCGGAGGTGGACACGGAGGCGATGTCGCCGAAGGAGATCACGCAGGCGGTGCAGGACACCGGGCTGGTGGGCCTCGGCGGAGCGGCGTTTCCGACCCACGTCAAGCTGGCGGTGCCGGAGGGCAATCCCATTCACACGGTGTTGATCAATGGATGCGAATGCGAGCCGTTTCTCACCACGGACCATCGGTTGATGCTGGAGCAGGCGGAGGATCTGGTGAAGGGCACGCGGATTCTCATGCGGGCCATGGGGGCGGAGCGCGGCCTTATCGGTGTGGAGGACAACAAGCTCGACGCGGTGGAGGCGATCCGAAACGTGTTGGAACCGAACGACACGGTGTCGGTGAAGGCGGTGCAAACCAAGTATCCGCAGGGCGCGGAAAAAATGCTGGCGAAATCGCTGCTGAACGTCGAGATCCCGCCGGGTAAACTTCCGTTTTCGGTCGGGCTGGGCGTGTTTAACGTGGCCACCACGGCTCAGATCGGCCAGTTGCTGCCGATGAACCGGGGGGTCATCGAGCGGGTGGTGACGGTCACCGGGCCGGGCGTGGAGCGGCCCGGCAACTACATGGTGCCGATCGGTACGCCGATCCGTTTTCTGTTGGAGTGTCTGGGGTTCGAGGGCGGGACCCGGCATTTGATCATGGGCGGTCCGATGATGGGGGGCACCGTGTCGTCGCTGGACACGCCGATCACCAAAGGCTGTGGGGGATTGCTGGTGTTGAACGAGCATCAACTCACCACCGAAGAGCAAATGCGCCGGTATCCCTGCATCAATTGCGGCGCGTGTGTGGAGGCCTGTCCGATGTTGCTGAACCCCTGCGAGCTGGGACGGCTCGCGAACAAGGCGCGGTACGACGTGATGGCCGAACGGTATCACCTCAACGATTGTTTCGAATGCGGGAGCTGCAGTTACGTGTGCCCGGCGGCGATTCCGCTGGTGCAGTACTTCCGGGTGGCCAAATCCGCAAATCGGGAAAGGGCGGCGGCGTCATGAGCGGAGCGGTGCAACTGAAAACCTCGCCCCATCTTCGGGGGATGCATTCGGTCGACAAGATCATGCGCCACGTGGTGTACGCGCTGCTGCCGGTGTGCGTGTTTTCCGTGTTGCAATTCGGGATCAGCGCCCTGGCCCTGATTCTGGTGAGCACCCTGGTGTGCGTGGGAACCGAGCATCTGTTCTGCCGCCTACAGCACCGCGACACCACGGTGAATGACTGGAGCGCCGTGATCACCGGCCTGCTGGTGGGGCTGATCCTGCCGCCCGGCTTTCCGATCTGGATGGCGGTGGTGGCGGCCTTCGTGTCGATCGCGATCGGCAAACTTTTCTTCGGCGGGCTCGGATTCAACGTGTTCAACCCGGCCCTGGTCGGGCGCGCTTTCGCGCAGGCGGCCTTCACGGTGCCGATCACCACCTGGACGCCCGGCATGGCGCACCGCCGTTTTCTGGAATTCATTCCCACCACCTGGACGCTCCCGTTTCTGCAGCCCGACATGGAGCACTTCCGCGCGTGGGTGGCGAAGCTGGAGATCGACGGCTTCACCGGCGCCACGCCGCTGGCCATGATGAAGTTCGAGCATCTGGAGGCCGACAAGCTGGAGCTGTTTCTCGGCACGCTGGCCAGCTCCGCCGGCGAGAGTTCCGCTTTCCTTATTCTGCTGGGTGGCCTGTATCTCGCCTGGCGCCGTTTTCTCGATTGGCGGATCCCGGCGGGGGTGCTGGGCAGCGCCTTCGTGGTTTCCGGAATTTTTTATCTGCAAAATCCGGACCTCTACCCCACTCCCGTGTTCACCCTGGTCTCGGGCGGGTTGATGCTGGGCGCGGTGTTTATGGCCACCGACATGGTGTCGTCTCCGGTGACTCCGGCCGGTATCTGGCTGTACGGCATTCTCATTGGCTCGGTCACGGTGGTTATCCGCCTTTTCGGAGGACTGAACGAAGGCGTGATGTACGCGATCCTGCTGGGAAACGCCGCCACCCCGCTGCTCAACAACCTCACCCAGCCCCGCACCTTCGGCGCTTCGCGCCGTCCGCGAAAGGAGAACGCGACATGAGCACGCTCGCGCCTTCCTCCGCCCCGCCGCAGGCCTCCCCGTTCCGCCTGGTCGGCACCCTCATGGGCATCGCCGTGTTTTCCGGTCTGCTGCTGGCGTTGACCTACGAGTTCACCAAGCCGATTATCGCCGCCAACGAGCGGGAGGCGCTGGAGACGGCGGTCTTCCGGGTGCTGCCCGGCGCGGAGTCGCAAACCAGTTACCTCCTCACGGCCGACGGGCTGGAGGAAGTGCCTCCGGATCGGGCCGGCGAGGCGAACGTGTTCGCCGGAATCGACGCGGACGGCGACCGGGTCGGCTTCGCCCTGACCGGCGAAGCGCGGGGCTACGCGGACGTGATCCGGGTGCTGTACGGCTACAACGCCGAGACGGAGCGGATCGTGGGGATGACGGTCCTGTCCAGCAACGAGACGCCGGGCCTGGGCGACAAGATCCTGTGGGACGAGCAGTTTCTGCTCAACTTCACCGACCTGGTGGCGGAGTTGAACGAGGAGGGGAACGCCCTCGCGCACGAGATCGTCACGGTGAAACACGGGAAGAAGGAGCATCCGTGGCAGATCGACGGCATTTCCGGGGCCACGGTCAGCTCCCAGGCCGTGGGCAAGGCGCTGCGGGTGAGCACGAATGAACACCTGCCCCGCCTGCGGGCGGCGTTGCAATCGGAGGGTTTGGAATGATGCGACTCGCGCTACACAGGGATCTTCGCGGACTTTCAGCCCGCGAAGGTGTGGTTGGGGTGACCGTCCCGGGGCTTCGCCCCGGGCTGGTATCTGTCGCGGACGTTCCGCCCGGCCAGCCGTCTTTTCATACATCGCAGGCGGACCGAAGGTTCGTCCCGATGCCCGCCCGGGCCGTGAGGGCCCGGTTCGATGGATCGAAGAATGGGAAGGGGGCTGAACGTCCGCTCGACTTCTTCATGCGGCGGGAGGTGCGGACATGACGCCGACTCGGCCACAGCCAAAAAATCCCCTGGAATGGGACACGTTTCTCCAGGGATTGTGGAAAGACAATCCGGTGTTTGTGATGTTGCTCGGCCTGTGTCCGGCGCTGGCGGTGACGAACAGCGCCATGAACGCGCTGGCCATGGGGCTGGCCACCACCTTCGTGCTGATCTGTTCCGGTCTGCTGGTCTCGCTGCTGCGGAACGTGATTCCCAAGCAGGTTCGCATCGCCTCCTACATCATCATCATCGCCACCTTCGTCACCATGGCCGACTACGGAATCAAGGCGATCAGCCTCGACTTGTACCGGGCGCTGGGCGCGTTCATCCAGCTCATCGTGGTGAACTGCATCATTCTCGGCCGGGCGGAGGCCTACGCCTCCAAAAACACGCCGCTCCGGGCGGTGGTCAACGGCACCGGCATGGGGATCGGCTTCACGTTCGCCCTGCTGTGCGTGGGGGTGGTGCGGGAAGTACTGGGCAGCGGCAGTCTGTTCGGGGCGGATCTGTTCGGCCCGCGCTTCCAGCCCTGGTCGGTCTTCGTATTGCCCCCTGGCGGCTTTTTCGTGCTGTCGGGATGGCTGATGCTGTTCGCCTGGGTCGCGAAACGGCGGGAACGGAAAAAGGAGGTCGCCTGATGGATCCAAACTCTCCGATGTTTATTTTTCTCAACGCGTTTTTGATCAATAATTTCGTGTTGGCGATGTTTCTGGGTCTGTGTCCGTTTCTGGGCGTGTCCGGGAAAATCAAAACCGCGGGCAACATGGGGCTGGCGGTGACCTTCGTGATGCTGGTGAGTTCCAGTTGCGCCTACGGGCTGAACGTGGTGCTGACCCGTTACGATCTCGGGTTTCTGCGGCTGATTTCCTACATCGCCGTGATCGCCTCCGCCGTGCAGCTGGTGGAAATGGCGGTGAAGCGGTTCAGCCCGGCCCTGTTCCGGGCGTTGGGGATTTTCCTGCCCCTGATCACCACCAACTGCGCGATTTTGGGTCTGGCTCTGTTTCAGACGGCCTGGGAATACAACTTCGTGCAGTCGCTCGCGTTCGCCCTCGGCGCCGGGGCGGGATTCAGCCTGGCGTTGCTGCTGATGGCGGGACTGCGGGAGAAACTCGACCTGGCCGACGTGCCGGACGTGTGTCGGGGCGCGGCGCTCAGTCTGATGATCGCCGGGCTGTTGTCGCTCGCCTTCATGGGATTCGCGGGGTTGGGCGGATGATCGCGCGCACGCTCATCGCGATCGGCGTGATTTTCGCCCTGTTCGGCGGCTGGATACTGATTCAGCAGGCCGGCCGCCGCTTCGCCCGCCGCCACCCCGAATTCGGCCGCTTCCGGGAAGAGGGCGGTGAATGCGGAAAAACCTGCGGATGTGCCAATTGGAAGTTTTGCGTCAAGAAAAAGCATCGGCCCGGCCGGAGGGATCCGTCCGATCGGTCGGAGGCAATTCCCTGAGATGGAACCCTGTCATCTGAACACTTAACACTGAACCCTTCTCCGAAGGAGATCTGAAATGAACCTGACCGAATACGACATCAGCCATCCCTACCGGGCCGTGGTGGCCCGCAGCGAACGCATCACGCCCGAGGACACAGCAGAGGTGCGGCACATCATCCTGAACATCTCCTCCGCCACCTTCAACTATCTGGAGGGGCAGAGCATCGGCGTGTTGGTGCCCGGTCCCCACAGTTTTGGCAACACGCATCACCTGCGGTTGTACTCCATCGCCAACTCGCGGCAGGGGGAAGAGAAGAATTTCGCGGAGATCTCGATCTGCGTGCGGCGGTGTTCCTACATCGACGAGGTCAGCGGAGAACGGCACCCCGGGGTGGCCTCCAACTACCTGTGCGACCTTGAGCCCGGGGAAGAGGTGGAGATCACCGGGCCGTATGGACGCCAGTTCCTGCCGCCGCGCGATCCGGAGAGCCACATCCTGATGATCGGCGTGGGCACGGGCATCGCCCCGTTCCGGGCGTTCCTCAAGCATATCTACAGCGAGCGCGGAGACTGGAAGGGGAAGGTGCGCCTGTTCTATGGCGCGCAGACGGGGATGGATCTGTTGTATCAGAACGACAAGAACGGCGATGTCGCGAACTACTACGACGAGGAGACCTTCCGGGCGTTCGAGGCGCTGAGTCCGCGTCCGCACTTCGACGAGCCGGTGGACATGGAGCGCACCCTCAAGGACAACGCGGAGGAGGTGTGGGAGTTGTTGAACGATCCGAAGACCCACGTGTATGTGGCGGGCTTGAGTAAACTGGAAGACCAGCTCGACCGCGCCATCACGGCCATCGCCGGTTCCGAGGAGGCCTGGATCGGCAAGAAGGCCGAACTCATCGCGGACAAGCGCTGGGCGACCTTGTTTTACGAGTAGGGGTGGGGGGTCGGACAAGTCGGACATGTCGGACAGGTGGGGAGGCGCGGGGTGGGAAGTCGGGTGCCGGGTGCGTGTCCGGGTTGTCGGTTTGTGCGATAATACGCTTGTATAGGTTTTGTGGTTGGGTTTTCATGGAGGTATGGGAACCCAAAACGAGAAACCGTTTCCTCCTTTTGGTGGTTATGCGGGATTGAAGAGTTACGCCGTGGCGGAGGCGGTGTATGACGCCACGGTGGTGTTTTTCATCGGTTTTACTCCGGGGACCGTCGGATGACCGATCAGATGGTGCAGGCCGCGCGGAGCGGGGTGCGGAACATCGGCGAGGGGAGTGGCGCGGCCGCGACTTCGCGAAAGTCCGAGATGCTGCTGACGAACGTGGCGCGGGCCAGCCTGCGGGACGAACTTCTTCCCGATTACGAGAGTTTTCTGAGACAGCGTGGATTGCGGCTGTGGGACAAGGACGACCCGTGGGCACGCGAGATGCGGAGACGGCTGCGGTATCGGCGCGCACCCGGTCCCGCATCGTCGAGGGGTGGACCTCCCGTATTGACGGGCATGACGGGTCTGGCCGATTTTGTGGGTCGGGCGAAACCCGAGTTGGCGGCCAACGCGGTGATCTGTGCGATCCACCAAGCGAGTTGGCTGCTCTGGCGTCACATGCAGGGCCAGATGCGGCAATTCGAGCGCGGGGGCGGATTTGGCGAGGCCTTTTACCGGAGGCGCGCTCGCGGTAGGTGAGTGCCGCCCGGCGGGTGGCGGTTTTCTTAGATCCAGCCGCGCTGTTTGTAGTCCTTCAGGATATCGGCGATTTCTTCCTCGGGGGACTGGGCGGGGGTGAAGCCGAGTTCGGTTTCGGCTTTGGCGCCGTTGAAGGAGCGGTCCTTGGTGTAGAAATCCACACGGCGGCGGTAGAGGGGCGGGGAGATGCCGAAGGGGACGCAAACCGCTTCGCAGAGGGAGCCGGCCCACTGCATGGGTTTGACCGGAATTTTGAGCGCGGGTGGTTTGACGCCGAGTTCGGCGGCGGCGATGCCGCAGAATTCCCGCAGAGGCATGGCGCGTTTTCCGGCGATGATGTAGATCTCGGCGTTGCGCTCCTCCTTCTCCATGGCCAGGATGAAGGCCCGGGCGAGATCGCGCACGTCGATGAAGTGGACGAGGTTGTCGCCCCGGCCCACGTAGAAAAAGCGTTCTTTGGCGAGCATGCGGAAAAGTTTGCGGGTGCGGGTGTCGCCGGGGCCGTAGATCATGGCGGGGCGGATGACCACGCCGCGGACCTTTTCCTTCCGGAAGATGTCGAGGGCGAGTTGCTCGCCCTCCATCTTGGTGCGCTGGTAGATGTCGCCGGGGTTGAAAGGGGTGTTTTCATCGGCGGGCGGGTGTTCGATATGGCCCAGCACGCCGACGGTGGAGCAGTGGACGACCCGTTTCACGCCCGCGTCGGCCGCGGCCTCCAGCACGGTTCGCACGCCGTCGATGTTCACGGCGGCGTAGGCGGAATCGGGTTGGTCGGCCTGTCGGAACAGGGCCGCGATATGAAAGACGCCGTCCACGTCCTCCATCGCCTTGTCGACCTCCTCCCGATTTCGGATGTCTCCGAGCCGGGGTTCCGCGCCCAGGTCCCGGATCTCCTGTTGCTGGGATTCTTGGCGGACCATGCCCACCACGCGGTCTCCGCGCGCCACGAGCTGGCGCACGATTTCGGCTCCGACGAATCCGGCGGCGCCGGTGACGAGATAGGTGTTGGATGAACTCATGGGATACGGGGGAGGGGCGATTTCGGGGAAAGCGCCATCTTTATGGGCGGGACGGTCGCGTGGCAAGCGCGGACTCTCTCCGATCGGCGGGTGCATGACCCAAATCGTCCTCATGTCCGAACCCTTGCGTGCACCCCGATCGGGGCGCGCCATTTCCTTATGGAAGCCTCTCGGGGGCATGGCCCCCGAGCTTCACGCGTTGGCTCCTCCGGAGCCTGATTCACGGCGATCTCATCTGAATGGGACCTTTGTGAACACGTTTTCCAACGCATCCCTCCTGAGAGGTGGACGCCGGATTCAGGACTGTAGGACGATTTTGGTCATGCACCCCCGGTCGGCATTGAAGGACAATTGGGATTGCAAACCCATATTCGGGAAGGCTATGTGGGGGATGTCTTTTTGTTTCCTTTCCCTCTTTTCTCTTTATGTCACACAAGCTTGAACATCTTACTTTGCTGGGTTCCTCTTCGGGTCGAAACGCGGGCGACGCGGCCCTGATCGCGGCGATCATGGACGGCGTGGACGCCTCCTGCGGCCGCCAACTCGAGTACGAGATTCCCACGATCCGCCCGGACTATATTCGCGATGAATATCCCAATCGCACCCGACCGGTGGGCATGATGCCCTGGCACGGGGCGCTGCGGATGTTGGGGATTCCCACCTACCGCTCCATCCGAAACGCGGACGCGGTGCTGGTGTTTGACGCCTGTCTGTTTGACCGTTCCCTGTACAACCCGTTGTTCAATTTCCTCTCCTCCCTGTACCTGATGCTGCCCATGGCCAAAAAACGGGGGGTGCCGGTGATCGGGTTCAATGTGGGCGTGGGGCCGGTGCACACCGAGGCCGGAAAGAAGATGCTGAAGAAGGTGGCGGAGTTGATGGATTTCATCACGGTGCGCGACCAGGATTCCTTCGATCTGCTGCGGGAGGTTGGGGTGGAGAATCCCAAGGTGCGGTTGGCGGCCGACGCGGCGCTCAACGCTCCCTCGGTGGAGCGGGCGGAGGCCGAGGCGATTTTCAAGGCGGCGGGCGTGGACATCGACGAGCCCAAGCTCGCGATCAACGTGAACCGGTATCTGGACACCTGGGCCTCCGCCGATCGCGAATCCATGGGCAAGGAGGCCTTTCTGAAGGTGTACGCCGAGGCGCTGGAGATCGTGGCGAAGGAGACCGGCGTTCCCATCGTGTTCGTGACCACCCAGCACCACGACATTGAGGTGACGCGCGAGTTGCGGGAGCGGCTGTCCTCCGAGGTCCGCACCGCGCAAATCGACAACCGTGACCACAACCACGCGGCGATCAAGGGCGTGCTGCGGCATATGGATCTGCTTTGCGGCATGCGGCTGCATTCGCTGATCATGGCCTCGGCGGAGCTGACGCCGGTCGTCGGCATCAACTACCAGCCCAAGGTGGCCTACTATTTCCGGGAGTTGGAACTTCCGGAGCGGACGCTGTCCTTCGACGAGTTCACGCCCGAGACCCTGAGCCGCTTGATCCTGGAGGGCTGGGAGGCGAAGAGCTCGCTGAAAGCCCAACTGGAACGTCGGATTCCCGTGCTGAAGGCGAAGGCCGCGTGGAGCGCGGATCTGATCGCCGCCATGGAGAAAGGGCGGGACGATTTCGAGGCGTTGTGGGAGCGCGGACCCGAGGTCCCGGAGGCCGGTAGCTGATTTTCAACGTCAACTTCAACCCGAGGAAGGAAGAACCGACATCATGAAACACCTGTTCGTTTTGCGTTTTGTGCTCCCGTTGTGCGCGGGCTTGTTTTTCATTGGCTGCGACAGTGGCGGAGGCGGTGGAGGCGGCGGGGGACCCAAGACCGTGGTGGTGATGGGGG
>Ga0194138_10000121_pt1 | contig 39589 bp, 58 predicted proteins | sample TARM_MetaG_T2_14_FD_134022 | JGI IMG/M metagenome (GOLD analysis project Ga0194138, IMG submission 134022) | Freshwater microbial communities from Pennsylvania, USA, analyzing microbe dynamics in response to fracking - TARM_MetaG_T2_14 (version 2) | ecosystem: Environmental > Aquatic >...
AGCCGACCAAAGATACTGTGACCAGAAAGACTTATGATTGCCCTTTCTTTCGTTAGACCACCAACCTCTCTTATCTCCATAGAACCCGTCTCTGGCATTACCCCAAGGATAAAGGTACTGAGGTTCCTATCAGTAAGAAAGAAGCCCCAACTGGCTGGATGACGTGTCGCGGACAATACAGAATTAGACGCTAATGCTGCCATAACTTTTCCAGACGCCGGGACTGCCTGCGGTAACACAAACAGAGCCCATATATCCACCAGCTGTTGGCGCTGGGTTAACTATACTATCCCCGGCAGAATATGCTTCGGATGATGGGGGTGCTGTTACCCTTAGGTTTACGTTTGCTACACCGGACGCATTAACACCCGACACTTCACCAATTACAACGGTCGAGTTTACGTCAACAACTGTTGATATTGACGTTGAGTCACACCCGATAAACTTGTTGCTTGGCTCAACGAACGCCAGAGCGTTATTTGCATTTTTTGCAGCGAAGAGTGCTTCAGCGCAGTTCTGGAATGTGTTATCTTTTACTCGCGTATCAACGCCCCATGCTTTGTGGTAAACATACTCAATTCCTGAAGGCCCGCTAGTCACCCTCCAGCTCGCAAATCCTCGGTAAAGGTTTATAAAAGTATTCCCATGAACTTTTGCAGTTGACTCCATAGAGCCGGGAGCACTTCCTCTCAAACACAAACCATACTGTCCGTTAGTTTTACCTAAACCAGTGACAGTGTTGCCTGTGATTTCTAAAGAGTTAGATTGACCGATTTGTAATTCAAAACCAATGCCAAAGTTGAAATTAGAAAAGCCCATAGCCGTTGTGCTAAGTAGCTGAATAATGTTGCCTGTTATTTTTATGTCCCTGCAATCGACAGCGCCGGTATGCACTCCAACGAAGATACCAAAACCATTAGAGGCAATTTGATTTTCACTGATTATAATTTGCCTACTGGTATAGCCAGGAACTGACATATTCAGATAAATAGCGCCATTTTTTGCCCCACGCATCATGTTGTTTGTAATAGTTACATATTGAGTCCCACGGGTAGTTGATATGTCGTAAGCATCAGCCGCTGCTGGGTTGCCAGTAGGAGTATATCCTGATTTGAAAAAGTGGTTCCCGGTGACGACAGTGTGAGTGTTCACTTCGAGCATTATACCGCTATGATAATTACTAGGGTCGTCTAAAGCATTTCCACAGTAAATGAGAAAGTTGTTTGCAACGATATTTGGCCCAATCGGGGGCTTGGGGTCAACGGGCTCATTTCCTCGCATGTATACGCCATGCCTGCTGCACACTCCAAAGATATTGCCGGTGATAGTTGCGTAAGATTTACCCTCTGTATAGTGAATAGATATGGCATGTCGGCCCATCATTCTACCAGATGGTAAGGATTTACCTCTTCGCTTTATGTGGATGTTGTCAGAGATGACGTGATGTGATACCGCGCTTATTTCGGTTTCTGGCGCATTAGTCGTAGAGCCTACTGACGATATACCGATAAAAACATCGCTGTTGGAATAGCTAATGTTTCTGCTAAATACGCAATCTCCAGTAAAGTAGCTGGATTCAATATCGAAGAACCCATCATTACTGTCATCAAAGTAACAGTCTGTAACAGCCATATTATTTGAGTAGCCAAACCCAACAATGCCCGCTCCAACATTAATTGCGTTGGACACAAAACTGTAAAATTTGCAGTTAGTTACCCGCACGTCATCGCAATTGGACGCAGATATAGCTACGCCCCTGTATCCTCCACCTATTCCCTCAGACATTGCAGTAGCGGAGCTACGACCACGGAATTTAACACCGTCAACCCTGCATCCCGCGCGTAAATTCAACGCTCTTATATATGGGTTCTGATCCACATATATCTCACCTGCTCCGTAAATCTCCACGTCATCAGGAACATCAACCATCCCAGTGAGTCGGTAGATGTCACCCGTTGGGATTAAAACTGACTTACCAGAAATTACGGAAGACTGAACAGGTGCGGTGTCATCAACAACACCATCACCGATAGCACCGAACATCGTGGGAGAAACAAATCCGTCCAGTCTCCGCAACCACCTCTTACCGCCAACAGTGACAACCGTAACGCCGTTATCATCAGCTGCGACACTATTGTAGTCGGCGTAGAATATACCACCTCCGATCCCTGAAGCAGTATGTCCCAACAACTCAACCTGCTGCCCATCAAACGCAGGCTCTAGGTTGCGAAGGTCTGCGATGGTGGCTACCTGAACAACACGGGAGCTGAGTGCGGTTGAAACATTGCCCTGCCCGAACGCAACCATCGCCGAACCCTTCGCCGGATCTGCAAGATCACCCCTCAAAGCATCAGTATAGTTGGATGCACTTGCGGAAACTACGTCCAGTTCAGCTTGTGTAGCAAAGAATTCAACACTTTGAAAAGCTGCTGTACCCAGGTTTGCTACGGTAAGTTCTACAGCATCAAGACGGGAATCTAGTTGTGCAGGACTATCAATCTGAACAAGGGATGTTCCGTTATATTGATGTGTTTGCCCCGTAGAACGTACAAACACCGTAAACCATTTAGGTACTGGGGTGCTGAAGTATGTTGACCCTACCGCAAAGTATAGGCGGTTATCTGTTGTAAGGTAGTGCGCTTGTCCGTTTACTGCTGCTGGCAAGGACGCTACAATACTATCCACATTGCGGTCAAACATGAAGGAGAATTTGAGAAGGTTTTGATCCATTCCTGAATTCCAACCACCTTCACCGAAATTCCACCCGTAAGCTGCTTCTAAAAAGGGGGATTGTTGCTGTGCCATATTATCGTACCACCGTAAAAGAAATTTCGCCACAATCATTTAATGTGTTTTCGGTAGTAAAGGTTTGTATATCAAACCCCGAAACAGACCTATTAAAGTAAGTGAACGCATCTGCAAGAAGCTCAGGCCCTGTTGGTGATTGAGTGGCTGTGCCAGTAACCGCATAGTTCGCATCAGGCATTGCCACTGAAAATGTCACTGTATAAAGCCCAGCACCTGTTCTGACTACTGATGCTATATTACCAGAAGCTCTGACAGTCGCAGTAGTAATACCATCGAAATTTGCCCAAGCTCTTACTGCAAAAAATGGCGCTGATCCGCTAGCGTTAAATGCCTCTTTGACGCGCAATGGGGTAATCAATGTGGTGTTGGAAGCAAGCCCCTGTGCCTGTGCAGTAGAAGCTACAGTAGTCTTAGCATCAACCTCAGTTTTAGTGTAAGTCTGCGCTTGAGAGTAAACACCGAGGTTTGTACGGGCTGTCGCGGCATTAGGTAGGTCAGCAAGATTACTTGCTTTTGCTAAGTACAGTGCATCAGCTTGGGTCTTAGTGTAAAAGTCACCAGGAGATGCGAATGCAAACTCCCAGTAAACTTCACCAACATCTAAATCGGGGTTTTGATTAGTGTGAGTTTGTTTACTACGATATACTGCCCCAGTAGTAGGACCTTGAACATAACTCTTATTAGCTTGGTACTCTGTCAAAGCATCCCAAACAACAACACCATGTTGGTTGATGTGTGCGAGAGCAGTGTCTTGACGATTATCTAGGTAGTTGAACCATTGGCGAGGAGGAATCTCAACTTGCCAACCTGTTGCATATTTAGTATCACCGGGGTTTAGTACATCTCCGGCAGATGCCCAAGTCAAACTAAGGTTTGAGGGTTTTAGAATTTGTGGCATTTATTTATTCCTTAAAATTGTTTATACCAGAGAGGCATAGGGCTTTCTCATCATTACGTCTATTGACTAGGCCTTGAAGTTTTTTACCTTTTGCAAATACCCATCGAGTAAGTTGTTCACAAGCCTCTACTCTCTGACCTTTATTGAGAAGTTTTAACAAAGTAGAAGGCTTAAAATTACCCACACCTACGTTATAGGTGAACGATAAATAAGCAGCGTGTTCTTCAGCAGACAATGGAACTTTGATATATCTACTCATCTCGTTGTTATGTTTGGAGAGGTCTTTAGCTAATTGCTCTAGACATTCATCTTCAGAGAACTTCTATCCTAGTTTCAACTCAGGGCCAGTATGACCATAGCAAGATGTGACAATACCAACAGGGTCAGGGTAAGTTCCAAGCACTAATCCTTCATGTTTTGCAATGAACATACCAGATGTTGCAAGTGCAGAAGACAACCCCAAAGCTAAGAGTTTATTTTTAACTGACATGTTTCATGTAAACCTTAGTACCCATTACACCCAACCCGCCAAATCAGCGTACTGAGGCGCTCCTGTATCAGCCACGAACTCCGCTCGCTGCTCGCTTGAGTAGCTCTGGCACTTCACCCTATCAAATCGTATAGGCTGGCCGTCTGAGTCTAGGATTTCTTCAAGCCAAACAGCTTCTAAGGTATTGCTGTCGAGGTAGTGCGTTACGCTTGAGAGGATCATGCGATTGCTCCTTTTCCGTTGCTGAATTGCAAGACGAGTGTTTCTGACAACGACCCCGCCGTCATGTTGCGGATCGAGACACGGCACGAGCCAGCGGCAACTGCGTCCACTTGCACAACGTACGCACCAGCCGTTGCGCCGCTCTTAATTACGATTGATGGAATATCGTTGGCTGCGATCTTGTCGTTGGTCAGCGTGAAGCTGACTGCCGAGTTAGCGGCTATTGCATCACTGGCGGTCGTGATCTGCCCGGATGGCTTGTTTAGAGTGACCCCTGTTGATTTGCTCGTCGCCTGCGTTACCGTGCCGCCTGAGCCTGTGCCGTAGCCGAAAGAGCCGGTATCTACGGTGATGGAGTTGGCGCTAACAGATGTCCATAGCTCAGTCCACGGAGCCCATTCAGCGCCTACGCGCCCACTGTTGTATCCCCGTATCCACGCCCTAGTAGGCGCGCCGTGATCAATAGCAAGCTGCGAACTTCTGGCACCGGCAGATTGACCACCAGACCACATAACGCACTCAGTAGAAGGCGCATTAGGCTGTGAAACCGGCACCATGACTGAGCCATACCTGACAGTGTTTGGGTCTATGTTGGTGGGCTGATTGTCCGTGCCCAAACCAAATGCACCAACAGTCATTAGAGCTCCAGCAGTAGTGTCTGTTGCGCTTGTCTGCTTAACCAAGCCTAGCGTGCTTTGCATCCCTGACTGGGTAGTATCATCCAGCAAATTCCTAGCCAATTCAGTCAACGTGGTCAAGCTAAGCGCACCGGCACCAGTGAAGTACGGCAGGCTATCAGCGGCTCCTGTTAAGGATGCAAGACTTGTTAAATTATTAGATAACGGCTGTTTGTTTGCGTTCAAGTAGGCTGTACGATTAGCCAGTTGCTGTGCTTGGACGTTAGCGTGCCCGGTAACTGGTATACCTGCATCAAACCCGGGAGGCCCACCTAGAGCTGGGTCTTTGGTCTCTAGCTGATAGATACCGGCTTCATATATCGAACTCTCTGTAAGATTAGTCATAAGACTCCTTAAAATAGTGTAGCAAAAGTACCCCCAACGATTCCGCCTGGATATGTCGGTGTAGAGAAGTAAGTAGAACCCCCATCATAGAGTTCACTGCCATCATAAGTAAAGCTCCACTCGGGTGTCCCAAGACCAAAATTACTATCTCCATATTCTAACCCGTACCCCAGACCATACCCAACTGTCCCAGTTAAATCACCAAAACCTAAAGCTCCAGTTGCACCTTGAAAGCCAAAGTAGTTGCCAGCAAGGAACCAACCAAAGTTAATTCTTACACCTACAGTTTTAGGAATCAGGCGAGATGGATAACCTTGACTTGTGGAAACATAGTTCAATAATACTTGTTCAAAAGTAGAAAGCTCTCTACCAAACAAAGCAGTGTATTCAGCATTACCTTCAGAGATGATTGCTGTAGTCTCCGTACCGAACAAGAAGTTCACGAAAGCTAAGAACTCTTCTGGAGTGGATGCTGTTCTGTTCTTCAGAATCTTTGCTTTGATAAACAGGCGATATGTTTCGTCATCCAGGGGTGCGTTGCCCCCAAGAGGTGTGCCAAAGTCGTAGAACCTAGAGCCAATAACAGGCTGACCAAAGTCGCCAAAAGTATCTGCCTTAAGAGCACCTTGAAAGCCGAAGAAGTTAAATAGATCAACAGAGATAAGTTCCCTAGGTTGGCCTACAATCTCACCAATTATATCTAGTGTTGCTCCAGTGGCCTCATCAATACTTCTTTTCTGAATAAGGTCTTTGAATACTTGCTGAAGACTTTCTTGTTGGTCGATTAGAAGCTGGAGGTACTTGTCGAACACCTCTTTTTCTGTGAACTGTTGAGTAACACGACTTCTTGCTTCTTCTAAATACTCAGCTTCTGTGAAGGGCACTATAGCCATTTGCAAGTCCCCTTAAGATACTGTTATCGAAATATTGACAGATTCAAATGAACTAATGTCAGCAAAGTCAATGGTGATGTTGCTTGTCCCAACAGGACTTGGTGTTGTACCAATAAACAGACTATCAACCTGATGCCCCGGAATTGTGTTAATAGGAGTAAACATACGGCTATAAATTACATCCTTACCAACACCAAAGTTCTCAGAAGCGTAAGTCTGGATAGCAGCTCTAATCTGATCAGCGCCGTCACCAGAGAACTGTACAGGGGCTTCAGGATTAAGGCTCAACACCATGTCAATATAGATCGTTACAGGAGTTGGTCTTTCAAATCCAATATTATGTAGAAACCCTTGACTATCTGTGATAGGGACAACTGTATTGCCTTGACTCTTGATCCCCATTGGCTTATTTTCCCAAATAGTCTGAGCAATACTCTGACTGGAGCCGCCAAGAACTACAGGGAGAAAGCTGTGAGGAAGAACACCATTAGAGTCTGTAATATCAGTATCGTTCTCGTAGATAGCCACCTCTTGTACACCATCTACGTTTAGTAGAGATGAGTACAGACTATCTAGGATGTTTGAGCTACGTTCTAGTTTAGTATTACGAAATCGTAAGCGAATCTCTTCGTCAGTTTCTACAAGTCTACCCGGAGAGGCTGCTAACGGATTCGTTACACTATCCCAACCAAGAACAGGGGTTACAATTTCAGTGATGGTGTTAGCATCTTGATTAATTTCACCAACTTCTACAGCAACCAATTGACCAATCTTTTTAACTTTAGTGATTGCAAGATTACTGCTTACATTGAATGTGCTTGATTGAAACACATCAGTCAGATCAACTACAAGAGTATCACCAACTAAAGAAGCTGAAAGCAGTGGGTGAGATAAATCAATAATAGCTTTAATACCAGTGACAATTTCATTAGCTGTAGCAGCTCCAGATGACGTGTAGCTAATTGTATTGCTACCTGTGATACCTCTGGTATAGGTTAGGGTGTAAAGCGTTGTGTTGGCCACGACAGAGACTGTCAGAGTGATGCCAGCAGACTGTGAGGGGGATAGAGCAACACTGCCACTTACAGAAAATTCATTATTGTCTAAAGAACGTACTACACTTCCACCGGCAATCAGTGTACCATTATCACCAGCAAACAAAGCTGTAGCTTTACTAGCAGCGGCTGGGAAACGTGCAATACCACCATATTGAACGAGGTTGTCTAGTGAGATGCCTGTGGCAGAGTTTGGGTCAAATGCACTCCAGCATTGTTGAGCAACTTCCCAAAGGTCTGCATCTCCTACCGAATCAAGAGAGATAAGACGACCAAGCAAACTACTATCAGATGTATCAACTACATCGTCTGGTGGTACAAGGTCTTGGAACATCTGTACAGCTCTTTGTCTTTGCTCTTGAAGAATATCGTTTAGTCGCTTTAATCTAAAGCCTTGTTCTGTTACACCGTAGTTTGCCATCAATCTTTTCCTATCATACCAGAGGTGTTATTGAGATGGTGTCTGTCTCTTCACCATTAAGAACTCTAACTCTAAACTCTGCTTTATAAACTCTGTTCTGGAAGGTGGAGGTAAAAGATGTAATCTCTTTCACTCCTTGTTCTTTTAATATCTCTTGCTGTAGGATTTGATCTACAGTGGACTTTGTTGGTTTCTGTCCGAGAATACGTTGCCAATAGGGAACACCGTATCCAGTGTTCAACTCCCATTCACCTCTAAATGTAAGAAGTCTGATACGAAGTCTTTGAGCAACAGTTTGCTTTGGTGGCCCTGTTACATCCGAAGGTGTAAGAATTCCGTTCTTGTATTTAGCATCCCCAAAATTAGGAGATATAGGGTCTAAATCTAGTAAAATGTCCATAAATCTCCTTAGTTGCTGGGCGGTGGGCTTGTCCCGTGAACGTGAGTTTCAAACACAACCCCATTGAAAGTGAATGTACCACTTCCCGAATAATCACCGCTCCAACTTGTATTACCTATGTTGAAGTTAGCACCACTGGCGTTTACATTGAAGTTAGCACAATTGATGTTCACATCTTGGTTTGTATTGATTGCCACATTACCGTTTGGGGCAAGACGAATCTCGTTCTCTTGTCCACTACCAAGATTGTTGAACACAACAACATCAGCTAAGTTCCTACCAAAAGCGTGTTTAGAAGGAATACCTACAAACTCTCTCGGGGGTTGGATACCGGGAAAGAACACAGCATCAGACTTATCAAACTTAGCAAAGTTGGTAGGAGTGCTATTACCTCCATCACCACCTTTCCAACTATCCATACTTCTCATTGAGAATACAGCCAACCCTGTAGTACCAATCCCTACGGGGAAGATAACACCGGCATTGCTGCTGACAGGGAAGGATACTGGAACACCAAGAATAGGAGAACGAGGGCTTGTGCTGCCATCTCTAAACCGTTGGTTGATAGTGGGTTGAATATCCACCATAGCCCCTGATTGAGATGTACGAACAGCGATAACACGACAAGGGATAGCTGTGTAGACATTCCCCATGTAGTTCTCAATAGCTGCAAACACAGCCTCTTCAAACGTACCTGATCTAATCACCGTTTCACCCTCTCAATAGCTTCTGCTTTACATTCCGTGTACCAGTTGGTGTCACGATAACCACCCGTATGTCTCACTTCAGTTAGTTTGTAATAGCCATCTGTCAGTGTATCTCTCAAATAGACAATACTCCCTGCCTCTACATCTGGATTCAACAACATTGTCCATTGTGCAGATTGCTTCTTACTTTCATCTTCAGAAGACAACCTATTATCACCAGACGTGCGGTAAGCACTCTCAACCAACCCTGTTTCAGGAGTAATCTGATAAGCAGCTTGGAATGAATTGTTGTTAGCCACTTCTTTATCGTGGACATACAACACACCATCATCTAGTTGCCACTCAAGCAAATACTTCTCTGCAATCTCATTTAACATCGCTCTAGGAGTGCCTTGAAGTGGGTATCCGTAGGTAAGAGGTAGGTTGATACGGGTTCCGTTGTAAACGCCTTTATTGGGTGTTAATTCCCTACGAACTCTCTCTACAGCATCGCGTACTGTAGCCCCCGGAGCCACTAAAGCTGATACAATCTTGTGGTTGAGAGATGTGTAGCTATCCCCTAGACCAAGAGTGGTAACTCTCTCTGTTCCCTGCTTTCTTGTACTTACAGAGATTACTTCTCCCACCCAAAGGGTTTTAAGAGGTTCATCTCCATAAGCAACCTTCAACCTGCAAGCAGGGTAGTCTACGTCTATCCGTCTAAGACTGTCATCTGACAAGTTTACAATATCAATACTTCCATGATTGGGGTTCTCTGTATTGCTGCTTGTCTTAGTGATGTTGAATGACACTTGGAGGTCAGTAACCACAATACCTGAAGAGGTACGAGTGTCACCCACTTCTAGCTGGTATTTACGGTTGATCTGACGCATCAAGTGTCCTTATGGAAATAGATAAGATAGTAGTATTTAGATAGGGATTCTGGATACTGTTGGTAGGGGAGAGATTCAATGTCTTCTTTTGGAAACATAATGAATCTACCTGTCAATCCTGAAATAGCGTAGTCAGCCATGACAGGATAATTAGGAACCAGAGCAACACCTTCAATGATTGGTGTTCTGTCCAAATCGTATAGGTAGAGAGTGTAAAGTTTCATCCGTGTGTTATAGATGAAACGGAGAATGTATGACTCTCCTTGAAGTGAACAAGAGTAGGAGTAGTCTGGAAGGTCGTAAAGGGGGAGAGGTACTAACTTCCCTTGTAGTGCTTCTACCATCTATTCTGCTCCTGTGGCTACGTCGATAATAGTTCTGAATAACTTACCACCACCTTGATACAATGTAGATGCTTTCTCAGCTTCTTCAGACTCACCATCCTCCGCGTTCTCTTCGGTACTATCAACCCTACCTTGGGATGCTTCACCTGCCGCTTGTGCTCTGAGAGCTGCAACAATGTCGTCTGGAAGGGGGGCAAGTGATACTGTAGTAGTATTCACTCTCTCGAAGGTGATGTCACAATATAAACCCCTGCCATTATCAGGACTCTCATCAAACTTCAAGCCTGTGATAATCAGTTGGTCAAGAGCACGACTTATGATACTACCTTCATACTCATACAGAGTGACAAACTCAAGACCAGTGTTTGCATTGGAATAAACCAACGAAGTGAGGAGGTCTTCGATCTGGGCAATCACTGTACCTCTAGCACCATCCATAAACACTTCAGGCTCATCTTCCGAAAGAAATTGTCCAATGCTACTTGGAATCACTCTAGATATAAGAGAGTTGTTTGTGGAAGCAATAGTGACAGGAGATGGAGCAGGTCTTACGTTGAGAGGTTGATTGCCCTCGTCATCCGTGATAGTGAAACTACCTGTAGCAACATCAACTCCAGTGATTACCCCCGTAAGTGTAATACGGGGGTTCTCCTGAACAAAATGGTCTACAATACTGCCACCACGATCAATAGGGTGTTTAGTAACTGTCCCCGTATAGTTCTTGGAGTAAGCTGTAACAGCATCAAAGAAAATGAAGCCGGAGCTTTCAACATCCTCACCCCATTTAATTGCTAATGTCATTATTCACTCCTTGGTAATCCAGAGATAGCACCTTCAAACACTCTTGTCATAACACCTTGCATCTCTGTCTCAAGTTCAGCAATAGTGGCAACATCTACAGTGACGTTTACATTTACCTCGGAAGTAAGAGGTTGAGCAAACACTCCACCGGGGTTACCGAGTATGTATTTACGAAACACGTCTTGTACAGCCATGTTAAATCCGGGGACTTTTTCAGGACCATCGTACTCACCACGCATGACAGGTACATCGAGGATTGTAGAGTTTTTAACACCTTCGACAAACCCCACCTCTTTATAAACGCTGTGAGCATCGTGTGCAGCCAACCCACCCAGTGTCAGTAAAGCCCCAAGCCCGGCTGTTTTTACCACACCCCCACCAACAGAACTAGTAGGTCTTCCACCCGGAACACCGGGACCGGCAGGTTTACCACCACCCGGCCAACCAAGGGTCATCTTTGCAGCGGCTAAAGCGCCAAGTGCTGTGACTACCCCGAACACAGCCTTTTCAAAAGCTCCTAGATCGGCAATACCTTTCTCACCAATCCAGTCAAAGAAAGACCCCGTTACAGACTCACCGTCTCCAGAAACCCCCATAGCTAAGTCTTCCAGAATGATGAAAAGACCTGTGAAAACAGCAAACACCCTACCCCATTTAGTTGAGATAAGAGCACCTGCTGCTGCAAACTGTGCTAAACTCTTCTGGCTATCTGTCATAGAGAACTGAAGTTGTGCAACAAGAGCATTCACTCTCTCAAGCATGTAAGCAAAGGGTTGCATTACACGAGTGAGGTTGTTGAACAGACTAGCCACCATTTTGATAGTCGGTTCGCTGTTCTTCAATACGTCTGTCACGGTTCGCCAGAATCTAGCCAACCCTTCTTCCAAACCAGATTCAGAAGCGACCCTAATCATGTCTGCTGATACCGACCCAAACCTTCCTTGTTCAGCCATAGACATTGTTTTCATAATGCCTAACTTGGGAGCAGCCCTTTCTTTCAACACTTCAGCAAGGAAGGGAGCTAACTCAGCAGTGTTGATGTTCCTACCCGGAACAAGGGTTTCATACAATGCTTCCATTGCAGCCTGCCCGGTGAGGTTAGTCCCCCTCATCCTTTGTAATGCTTCCGCGAAGGTAGGCATTGTACCGGGCATCGACTCGCTCATTTGCCTTCTACATTATGTTCAAGGAGGCTCGCTAAACCTCCCCCGGAACTTAGAGTTCCTGCTGCACATCTCTGTGCAGATCAGACTATATCTTCACCTTCAACTCAATGTTAAGGTGTCTCCTATTTCCACTACCTATCGCTTGTAGTGTACGCCTTTCGGCTAGTCGTTGAACTTTAATCTTAGAAATAATTGTCGCTTATTGTACGATACCGTATCTTATTACGGATACGTTTAATATCAATCGTTGTGAGGTTAGAATTAGTTGAAAGTTTAGAGATAGCCTGATCAGCATAACCTTCTAAAATTCTCTCACAGACCCATCTTACTGTACTTTCAGAAAAGTCGTGTTTATATTTATGATCAATTGGATATAGACTCCTAATGTGGAAATAGGTGCTCCCATCTTTGATCTTTCGGATTACATCTACGGATAGACAATGCTTGTCAGCCAAGTCTTTTGGGAAGCAGCCTTCTTGAAGTTCTTGACAAATAATATGAACAAGATCGTCTTTAACTGTAGCATTGTAGAGTTTTTCACCTCTGCCTTTCAACCCAGTCTCAATCGCATGCCTCTGATTTTGTGACTTTGTTGACCACTCCAAATTACTATAGTTATAGTCCATCTTATCACCATTCTTATGGTTGACTTCGATGTAGAGTTCTGGGTTTGGGTTGTCCTCCCAACAATCCATAATAGCATAGTGTATGCAAGCCCAAGAGGCTTTACAGTTATGGCTCACTCGAAACACAGGATAGTCGCCTGCTGTCAGCAAACCAACCTTCATTTCTTTCTCACTATCCCACCTAAAAGCACGTCCGCACTTACTAACCCCATAATTAGGCCACCTTGACGACCTAGAAACTTCTAAATTTTTTATAACTTTTATTTCTTTCATAATACCTCCATACTGATTTCTGGAGCTTCTAAGATTCTTAGCTGCTGATTGTCTCTATTGTTGACATTTTTACCATCCAACGGGAGTTACCCCATCTGCTACGCAGTATATTACTATCTGCTGCGGTAGTCAACACCTACGAGAGTTTCCAGCAATTAAAGAGATTCATTCGTCTGCTTATTTCTAAGCAGCGAGCCTAAAGTTAAGCTCTTCGGCTTGTACTTGACCTTTACCGAACATCTGAGATAAGGCGTTAAGTACAAGTTTTCTACGGTATGGGGTGATACCCATTGCTGTACTGTATTCCACCATCCCTTGAAACACATCTTGAGAACCACCAAGACTTACACCAGCACCAAGAGCGTTAGAGAGGAACGAGTTGTAGTCTTGGGCTGAATCCATGTAATTCATGCCAACTTCTGACGCAAGACTTCTCAACCATTCATAGGCTTGCGGGCCTTGCCCATACAATCCAGCAGCCTCAGTTACAGCCTGTGTAGTAAGTTCAGCAGACCTCACTTCTTGGTTTGCTCGGTTAAGGGCTGATAAACCCATAGCACCACCAATGAAGGGGAGGGAGTCAACACCATACCTCATAATAGCACCAGCAGCACCACCGGCATGTAGGTAGTTAGCTCTGCCATAACTAGCACCACTTCTACCACCAGACGCTAAGAACGTACTACCACTAGAACCACCAATGTTCACTGCGGACATGACTCTTTGACCACCAGCACCCATCGCCCCCATTCTTCGGGATGTTCGTTCTTGAATAACAGCAGCCCTTCTACGCATTTCTAGGATACGCTTTTCTGTCTCTTCGCCTCGTTGTAACAAAGCTAGTTTCCTACGCTCCACTTCAACTTCACGATTTCCTGTAGACTTTCTACTTACAGAGGGGTCTGCTTTAGTTGCCTGTGCAACCCTAGTTGCGGCTGAAGCCCTACCTCGTGTTACAGCAGCACTAAGCCTCTCGTCATACATTCGGAAGGCAGAGCCTGTAGGTTTGAATCTAGGGTTGTTCTCACCTAATCTACCAAGCGCCCCTGTTTCTGCACCCAACATCTTCTGTTGTCGGAAGGCTTGCAACCTTGCCCCCATTGGAGCAAAAGCTGGGCTGTTCATGCCTAGACGTTGTAAAGCTTTAGCCTCAGCGGCAACGGGGTTCCTCACCCCAATCCTTCCAGCGGCAGCTTGGTTAAACATGCCTCCGTACATAGAAGTGATTATTTTCCTATCAGGGCTTCTAGCAGCTAATGGACCTCTACCCATTGAAGGGAAAAGTCTGTTTATCCGCTTCTGCATCCTTTCGGTTTGAAGAAACCGCTTACCTTCCGCTCGCCTCAAACTCTCTTGACTCTTAACCATTTGGTTAGTAGTCTTAACCACTTCTTTTTGGGCAGTTACAGACAGCTTCCCAGCTTTAGCCTGTCCCTTCATACTCTTTTCTGTAGAGTTGAGGAACTTATCTACTTTTGCTACTTCTTTCTGGTCAACCTTAAAGCCAAGGGTTGCAAAAAACTCTGCAATTACTGTCATCTATTATACCTTACTTGTTATTTGCTTTCTTCGCCTCTGCTTCAGCTCTTTCGTAAGCAACTTCCTTCAAGGCATCATGTGCATCTAGCACTTCAAGCATGTCATAGAGTTGTCTCAAAGAGTATTTGTTTTCCATCTCAGCTATAAGGTGTATCCCGCCTAACTCATGTGTGGACACTCTGTAGATTTCCCAAGGAAGTGAGAACTTTTCCTCTACTTCTTTCTCTACAGGATTCTTCCACCCACTCTCCCCGCTACCTTCTTTTACTCTTCTTCGGTAACGGGTTCGTTGAAAACATCCCCGAAGTTATACTCCAGAATAGCAGTAAACAGGTTACGCATGTGAGCAAGTTTACGAGCAAACAAAATATCAAAAGACAGGCCACTAGAACTAGCCTTGTCTGAAATAATCTTACCGTCTTTAGTGGCAGACAGACAAATAATCTGTTTCATCACTGAAAGATCAGGTTTACCGGAATCAAGTTGTTCTTGATACTTCTCAAGAAACTCAAGACCTTTAGTTGCAGGGAGTGCAGTCAGTAGATAAGTAACTTCATCCACCACCACCTCTTCTTGCGGAAGAGCAACATTGCTCAGATCAATTTTAGCCATTGTATAATACCTCAGTTAGTAAGAAGAAAATAAGAATCAAAATATATTACCGCTGATGCCTCGTACACCATTGATAATAGAATCAACCAAAGAAGTCTCTGGTCTAGTATTACCACCAACTTTGTAGTTGGAAGTAGTTTGACAAAACACACTCCACACTCTATACTCAAAACCACTTGAATATCCGGCAGCGGGGTATCCTAGAATATAGGCTTCATCACTACTGAATACACTTCTACCAGAGTAGTCTTTAAGTGTCAGTGTCAATCTCCCTGTTCCATTGATAATGTCTTGTCTGTGTACTTCAGAAAGAATATCGTTTGAAGGGGATGTTTGAAGTAAGCTGATTGAGATGGTAGCTGCTGTATCTTGTGTTGCCACTCTAGTATGCTTACCACGAATGCCTGCAACAGGAATAAATGACGGAGAACGTCTTTCAATACTAATCTCTTCCCAACCAACAATCGTATAACCACCAAAAGATAACTTAACATCACTTGGGCTGTAGGTATCAACTGTCATCTCGTTCATAAGATACCCTCAAGTGTCGGTAGTGCAGAAGTAGCGGTGTTAATCAAATCCTGAATCAAACTACTCGCACTCGCATTACCACCAATGTTGATAAAGGCTTGACTACTCTTCAGTACCCAAATCTTATCATTGATAGTAACGTCTTTATCCATCACAGGAACTTGTTCAATCCAAGTTGTTGTAGAGAAGAACAAATCACTACCACTCTGATCTTTAATCAGGAGAGGAAACTTACCCTTCTGTGTAATCTCATCCAACTGCCACAACTTAGTCAGTACATCATTTGAAGGAGAAGCGGAGTGAAGGGTGAGAGCTACCTCGTATGTTGCATCCCGATTGTATAAACGCATAACTCTACCATCGGCAGTACGTCTTGACTCAAACGGTTGCATCATTTTGTTAATACGGATGAATGATCCGTTAGTAAATCCAGAGATAGGGATAATACCTGCAACAAGTACATTCACCTCATCTGGTGCATAGTTTGCAATTCCAGTCAAGTCCCTTACTCCTCCTTAAAGAAAGAAAAAGGAGGAGGGAAGATAACCATAACAGCTATTTCTTCCCTTCCCCTCCTTATTTCAAATTACTGATTTTCTGCTTTCCAGCGATCTTCAACTGTGTAGCCCAGAGCTTCAACAGATTGAACTTCTTGCTCAGACAGCGGCATGTTGCCGCCAATTTGCAGGTCACTACCAAACATGAAGATACCCCAGTCGCGGGTTTCAATGGTAGTGGAGAAGTCTACAGTCGGAGGAGCCATAATGATTGCGTTAGCAGTGGACATTACGGTTTGACCAGAAAGGTCTTTGATAGTACAGTTAAACACCCACTGGTTACTTTGCGAGTCAGCGGCATCAGCGTCTTGCAACTTTTGCAGAACGTAGTTTGATGGACTAGCTTGGTGCAAAGAGATGGTGACATTCATTGCTGTCACACGACGCTTAGTCCGTGCGAATGCGCTGTCTCCAACACCCTGATAAGGTTCAGATGTGGGAACAACACGTTCCATGCCGATGAAAGTACCGTCAGCGAATCCTGTGATTTTATGAACAAAATCGCCCTTAGACAGAACAATTGTAAAGTCGTCAGGGCTGTAATTACCGATAAATTGATTTGACATTAGTTAAGCCCCTTATACACTCAAGAAAATATTCACTTCCGCGAATCGAACAGCTCCGGCAAGGCGGGCACGAATAACAAACACACCAGCAGCACGTTGAGCGCGGAGGTTTTCAGGGATAGAATCAACCGGAGGGGTTGCTACAGTCCAGCCGCCATCAACCAAAGTATTAGCTTGTGCTTGAGCAAGAACAGAACGGATTTCATTCTCTACAATCAACAAACCGGCGTCAGTCATCGGAACCTTGAGCATGTTGACGAGACGGAAATAGATGGATTCTTGCAAACGAGCAGTCAACCAATCTTTACCCACTTGAACATCAATGGGAGCACCGTTGAACATATCACCGTTCTGGAAGATGTTTACGCCACCCTTGCGAGTGTAGTAGTTGTAGTTCTTGTTCTTCAGGTTGTTGATCTGTGTAGCAGTGAGGCTGGACACAGTAACACCATTAGCACGTTTGAAGTTCCAATCGTTCTGACCCGGAGTGACAGCCAACTGGCTACCAACCCAAGCAGCTTCAGGGTATTCAGTTTCTGCGGTAGGTAGATAAACACCAAAAGTACGAGCAGCAGACTTAGCACTCAAACGAGCACCAATGTCGCTAGTGGAAGTGGTAGCAGCATCTACATTAGAAGTAGACAGACCATAAATCTTCTCACGACCTTGGATTGCATCGGACAGAGCTTCTTGCTCTACACCGTCTTGAGTGTCGGAAACTACACAATACCAAGTTGCATTTTCTTGTTCAACAGCTTCCAAGTCTTCAACGATGGTTGCAGCATTGACCAAAGGTCCTACTTCGAGGTTAGGGCTAGTAGAGAAAGTCCAACCTCCGCCAGCAGGATCAACTGCAACAGTGAGTGTAGCAGCACCACCAGTTGCTGTGATACCTACAACACCATTAAGAGCAGTGTCAAGACCCGTAGTGATTTCAGAGTCAGTAGCAGCAGCACCAGAGGTAAAACTGTAGTCAGCACCATTGACTGTAACTGTGTATTTAGTGTTGTTAGCAACAACAGGTGAAACAGTAATAGAGTTTACTTGGCGACGACCAATCACGATAGACGGAGGAGTTGCACCAAGAACACCAGCCTGACCAAACAGTTTTTGGGCAATCAAGTATGCAGCGGCAGTAGGCTCAAAGTCTTCACCAACAGCTTGCAGGTTATTGTAAATACGGGTACGCTCTGGATAACGTAAGTGTGTAGCAAGAATCAGAGGAATCTGAAACGATGCTGTGGATACAGCTTGTGTCTGGTCGAAGATAACGACCCGGACAACATCATTCAAATCATTTGCCATGTTTGTTTATTCCTGTTGTTATTACGGGTTTGTGATTGATTGAAAAGAGATACCAGAGAAGTCCGTATCTACTTGTTCTTTGGTGTTGAGGATATAGCTGAATGTTACATCTAAGTTGTAAGCATCCACCCACTGCGTATCACGCTTTTGAGGATTTCTTCTTACATCTGTTTTATTCATATACCCCATGTTCACCCTAGCAGCAACTTGTTTGGTTAAAACCGTGTTGCCTATTTTGTCGTGAAACGCTTGAGCAACATTACCAGCACCTCTACCAAAGAAGCTAAACTGTGTCGTTACTTCGTAATATGCCCGGTTGTCTAGCATGTTATTGCTACTAGATAAAGCCGGAGTAGAACGTCTACCCACTTGTTTAATTCTAAGTGGATAGATACTTATAAAACTTGTTGATGGTTCGGGACCACCATCGTATGAGAATACAATCTTTACATTAGGGAAAGAGATGTTTGCAGCTTCTGCAATATCATACAAATTGTCTTTGATGTGTTCATAAATATCAGCCATCAGCTTCTCCTGCTGTTAAAGGAACTCTAGCAGCCCAAGCCTTTGTGTGATTAAGTACACCCATCTTGTATGTATGAGTTCTTGTAATACGAAAGCGTTTACCTTCATATTCAAACTCATCAGCAGGCCAACCACCAACTCCTTCTTTAAGACTTCTCATCTCAAAACTGGAATAGACTTTATACCATTCTCTACTACGTTCAGCTTCAGGCATTAGTTGCAGTTCGTGACCACGAAGAGGTTGGATACTAACTTCAATGGCAATCTCAGCAGCATTCGCCCGGCTGCCTCTCACCCACCTACCTCTCACCCACTCACCTTGAGCCGGTCTGATAATAGTGAGGGGGATTAGTTTCTTCAGATAACCAACTTGCATCATGTAGTGATTCCTCCCACTCTGTAATTAACCGAGTTCATCATTGTACCTGTATCAATCAAGGGGTTGTCTGAATTTTTAAGGTCAATGGTTACTTGACTATTAGGTGGGTGGTCTAAGTAATAGATACTATCTTTTAGTGTTTCAACAGCAAAAGGGCCAATGTACTCAAGAGCAGTAACAGGACTCTTACCAGCTATAGTCATTTGGATAGCACTACCCAGTCCAACAATCAAATCCCTGCTTTGACGCAATTCTTGCTGGTAGTAGACGCGCATGAAAGGACGTGGAGGAGTGACAGCGCCGGGGAAAGCAGCATTAGCTCCGTTGATGCCACCATACTCATTCCAGTTAGCAACCGTAGCCACTGGGAGGTTGTCGTTCTCTGGGCCGTATACGTTGTCAGCGAACCAACCAACCCTACCTCTAAACCTTTGACCAGCAACTAATTGCTTCTTGATCTTTTCCCAAGGTTTCTTATTCACTGTGAGAGAAGTAACACCTTTACGCATACTCAATACCCGTAATAAGTGGCATCATCTCTTGTGGTGTTGTCGTGATTGTAAGGACGCTTACCCTCACTAACACCTTTATAGATTTTAGCTTGAACATTGTCATTGTTGGCATCATTAGCTTTCATATCAGCTTTACTGATGCCACCTGCATAGGCCATAGCCGAAGGAACATTGAACTCTGGATTGTTGATGAAGGATTCTAGTGCTCTGCGATAAGCATTAGCCCATTCATTCCATGTTTCGATGTCGCCCGTGCGTTCTCGCGTCGGCCATCTTGCGAGGTAAAACATAATAGCTCTAGCAGCATCCAAAGCAGCACGTCTTTCACTTCCGTCATATTTACCAAGAAGGTATCCGTAATCTGAATCTGTTAGAACTTGAAATTCTGTACCAAAATCTCCGACCATGAGCCGAACAGATTGAACTTGGGTAAGGGACATAATCTCTCCTTAAAGGTAAAGGAGAGGAGCTTTCGCCCCTCCCATTGTATTACACAGCAGCCATAACACCGGCTGTAATCAAAGCGGCAATAAGTTCATTCACTTTATCACCAACAACAGTAGCAGTAGCAGTAGCCGTGTCGGCAATGGCCGCAACATTAGCAACTTTATCACCACCAGCAGCACCAGTATTAAGACGCTCAATCAGCGAGTCAACGGCATCAAAAGGGCCGCTGTTTACTTCACCAATAGACAGCTTATCAATAGTCATATTTATTTCCTCTTGTTAAGTGAGAAATGAAAGGGGAACAGAAGATTCCGTTCCCCAAACATAGCTATCAGGTGCTTGAGACCAGCTTGACCAATACTTGGGGTTGAGTAGCGAAGTACAGCGGAGAAGTCTCAACTTGCATTTCGTGGTACTCATCCTTCGGATCAGTGAACTCATAAGCAAACATTTGCTGACCGATGCTGTTAGCACCAGACAGTTTGTTGCTCGGGCCATAGTAGCCACGGAACAGATCGTTCACAACCGGAATAACGTGACCAGTGTTGGCGGCAACCGCGGCCTCAGTGCTACCGTTAGGCAGTTTGAATACGTGATCGTAGGTCATAAAGTTCACACCTTTGAAGGTGAACTGATCTACAGAACCCCAAGACATGAACTGGTTGGTGGAATCACGGTTCGGGTTCTGTTGAGCTGCGTAGTACAGATAAGCCTGCTTAACTTCAGGATGGGTGATCAGCTTGTCGAAGAAGCTACCATCAACAACAACATTCAGACCACGGATAACACCACCAGTCCTCAGGTTCTGCTGAACGTAACGCTTCAGTTCACTGATCTTGTTGGCTACATTAGTGGTGGTAACACCAAGATTAAAGTCAATACTGTGTTGAACAATACCGAACTCGGAGAACATATCAGCGATGGTAGCACCATCAGGGGTCTTCATAACACCTTTAGCAGCTTGCAGTTGCATATACTCTTGAGTTTGTTCTACTTGAGAGCGCATGTCGATCAGCTTCTGTACGCGGACGTTAGCCAGAGACTCTTCAGAGTCCGGGCTGCCCGGCATACGCCAGCCTTGGATGTCTTCAGGAGTGATGTAATCGCTGTGCTTGAAATAAGCCAGCGGCAGTGAGAAGGTTTCAACCTTACGGTCACTACCTTTAGTAGTTTCACGACCACGGCGAGATACTTGAGGAATCAGGGTGGTGTCGTTGATGCTTTTGTCGAACACAACAGCAGTCTGAGAGATACCCTGAGTGCGGAACAGATTCATGGAGCCGATCAATCCAGCTTGGTTGTCCAGATTCAGGACTTCTTCTGTCCAGTCTACAAGTTTGAAACCGTTGTCCAATGAGCGAGTTGTTGCCATCGTTATATACTTCCTTTAATTGTTATTGGGGTTAAGCGAGAACGTCAATACCAGCAGCTTCAACTTTAGCGACAGCAGCAGCCAGCTTAGTAGGATCATTTACATCGGCAGCAAACACCAGATTGGCAGCACCAACAGCAGCAGGACCACGATACAGAACAACTACATCGGTTGCAGTGGCAGCAGCAACAGTCTGGCTGTCTGCACCTTCAGGGCTACCAATATAGATGCCAACAAAGTTATCAAGAGCAGCCATAGTGTCATTACCATCACCGATAACACGACCAATTTCATAGGTGGTTAAAGCAGCTTCAGTCACAGTGACGATTTTACGGCAGTAGCCATATTCAGGCTTGTATTCGTGTTGCAGTACAGCACCAAGGCGAGTAGAACGAGTGTCCAATTTTGCCATTTCTTTATTACTCCTAGCTAAGAGAAAGAGAAGTGATAGTCACTTCTGTTATTTATTTTTCTTTTGGTTTGCGATAATCTGAGAAACAAGAGAAAGACCAGCTTCTTCTTGTTCAACAGCGTCACCTTCACCACTAATGCCAACTTCTGACATGAGCGAGCTTGCATCTACAGTAGCCTTGGCTTCAGCGAAACCAGCGACAACTTCGTCAAAGGCTTCGTCGTCTAGCACTGAAAGTTTTGCAAACATTGATTCAGCTTTCTCTTCTGGGAGAACAGCAGAAAGTTTTTCTTTACGAGCAGTCGCTTTCATTTCAGCGGCCTGCTTTTCAGCTTCAGCCTTAGCAGCTTCAAACTCTTCAACTTGAGCAAGAGCAGCAGAGAGGGCAGTTTCTTTTTCTTCAACCTGAGCCATGACAGCAGTCAGTTCGGATTGAGATGTTTCATACTTAGCAACAACTGAACTCAGTTCAGCTTGCAGTTCTTCTAGTTTGTTCATTTCTACGGATACATCCTCGATAGTGTTCATCTTAAAAAGACGGGATTTAAGGTTCATGTGATTACCTTGTTCAACGACTTCGGAGAGATATTCAAAAAACTCCTCTCGCGTCATAATTTCATCAGCAAGTCCAAGTTCAACACTTTTCTGTGCCGAGAAAACTTTGGCTTGGGTTTGTTTTACGAGGTCTTTCTCAATACCTCGCATCTCTGCGACGTGGCCGATGAACTCTTGATAAAGTGAATCCACCCTATCTTGAATGTCAGCCAAGAACGATTCTGAAAACTCACCATCCTCATTGAATGGGATTTTCGCATCTCCTGCGAATACGTACTGCCGTTCAATACCCATGCTCTTCTCGCGTTTAGAAGTATTCATGAGTTGAACAACAACGCCAATACTACCTGCTTCAGCCATCGGGTTGAGAATGACTTCGTGCATAGCACTGACAAGACCGTAACCAGCAGAGGCTGCGAGTCCGTCTACATATCCCACAAGTCGCACATCGTTTTCATCTGCTCTACTGCGGATATATTGTGCAGTCTCGAAGCATCCGTAAGCCTCCCCGCCGGGGGAATCTACGTCGAAAACGATTACCTTGGCACCCATAGAAAGCATGGTGTCAAACTCTTCTTTGATTTGTTGATAAGAAGCGTTCTGTTCCCCACAAATTCCTTGGTACTCTACATAGGTAAGGGGGCCATCAACAGAAACGACCCCAACACCAGTGTCTACGTTGTAAGCTACATCTTCTGGTTTGCGTTTATAGCCACCAGAGAGAGCCAACTGTACATCTTGTCCTTCTACAACCAACCCCATGTTACGGTCTTGGAGATAACGAACAGCATTCTCAAGAGAAGCTGGAGCCATCAAATGCGGAGTGTTATAGATTTTTTCTGTAAGCCTGAATAATTTACCCGGCATTGTAACTCCTTATTATGTGTTCTCTGTATTTGCTGAAGATGTGTCACCAGCTTCCCCTGTTGAATCTCCGGTGCCCCCGTTTAATCCGGAGGTCATTCCGTCTCCACTTCTTGAAGTTGCCCCTGTAAGCGTATCTTCATACTCTTCCCTAGAAGCATTAGTAGGAATACGATTAGGCAGTCCCACCCATTCAGCAATCTGGTTCAAGTTGTTTGGAGTCTTCTGGATCAAACCAACTGCACCAGCACGTTGCAGATACTTGGAAATAACATCCAAATCATTCTCACGAATATCCCCAAACTCGAACGTAGGCATACGACTCAAATCCCAACCATTCAACTCCCAGAGTTGTCTAACCAAGTCTGAATTGAGAACGTCTTGGATTTCACGGAGTCTAGCCTCAACAGCCATCTGCATGATGGTGGATTTATTGTCTGCTAGGTTGTAACTGCCACCCTTGGAATTACCCATCTGAAGCAAGTCGGCAAACAAGGCTTGTAGGATTTTATTATCCCACCTAGCAATTGCTGTGGCGGGGTCATGCTGGGAAGTGTTAGGAGGGCCAATCAATTCAAAGGAAAAGAGAGGTTTACCTTGATCGTCATACAAACTTGGAAAGATTACACAAGCCTGTTCGTTGTTCTGAAGGTTACGACCAATGCGTTTCACTTCCTCGTAAACAGCCTTCTCTTCTGTTGTTGCATCAGGGGACATAAACTTGGCGGGGAGAGTGAAGTATGGAAGCCCACCCAATCCACGAGTGATGTTGATAGCCTCGGATTCTTCAATCTCTTTTCTGTATCGCCATGCTTGAAATACTTTTGCTAAGGGACTCCGGCCAGTCGGATTGTCTCTAGTAACGTCTGTTCTAAACAACAAGAATTTATTACGAGTAAGTAGAATGTCCCCCGTCTTATCATTGACGAGACGATAACCTTCAACCAACAAAGAGGGGTCTTGAACTACACCAGTGAGGTTTCTACCGTTATCAGAGAACTTCCACTCTTTCAGCGTAGTCTGTGATCGTACAGGAAGTTTACGAAGACCAATAAGACCATCATTATACTTACTTCCTTGCGCTCTAAGTCGTCTACGAAAGACTTTCTCATTAACACAGTAACCGTAAGTGAACATGCTTGTCACTTCTTTAATGAACTCGAACCAGCTATGTTCCATGTCGTGCATATTCTGCTCTAGGAACTTAGCTTTCTTTAGCTCATCTTCGTCAGGGTCTTGCGGAGGAACAACTCTCCATTCAGCCCTACTGATCATCATTTCAAACAAAGAGAGTGCAGAGGCGATAGTGGCATCTTGAGACATTTCTTGGAATGTTTTATTAGCCCTTGGAAACTGTAGTTGTTTCCTTGCCTCTTCAGTAATAATACCGTTAAACTCTCGAAGACCAGTAAAACCCACTTCCTTCAACCGAAGTCTTTCAGGGGCAGATTCTCCGGGTTGTAAATCTAGGTTTTCTTCTGCCATTACATTTCCTTCGGTTAATTAAATACGAAATTCATTTGTTTTGGACATAGAGGGGAGGGAAATCATTGGGATTTTGATACCAGACGCTAGTGCCTCGAAAGCATCAGAGCAGGCATCACAAAGGTCATCGTGACCCCGTTCACCTGAACGCCGAGTCCCATCGAACGCCTCTAACTGTCTGTAGAAGAAGTTGAGGTCGTTATAAACTCCGTTCTCATAATCAGCCCCACAATTAGAAAGAATCTGCATACCACCGTTCATCACCATAGAGGCGAACGGCTTGAATCGGTCTGCTTTCTTACCTTGTGCCCTAAGTTGCTTGACATAGAAACCCGAGGATGACAAGTCTTTAGCGAGAATCATGTTTGAGAACTTTGCCCCTGCACCCGGATCAAGTGGGATTACAATATCCACACCCTTCCCATCTTCTATTGCAGCGTCAAGGATAAAATCCATCCACTCACCGGGGAGAACCCTTGTTTGTCGAATATCATGGATAAAGTAGTTACCGTCTTTTAGGCGGCTCATTTTCACTGATACTGTGTAGTCAGGAGAGGGGTTTCTGTCACTTTTTCGTGTGAAAGCAAAATCATAAGCCCTGACAGTTTTTTCAATATCTGTCCAAGCAGGTTCCTCTTGCATTTCAACAAACCACTCACGGCGAACTAAAGAGCTTCCGGTTGGCCTGACAAACCAGTTTCCGTACAAATACCTTTGAACGTCTACATGAGGTTGAGCTTTCAAATTTGACAAGTAGGTTGGGTCAGCTCGCATAAGTGGTTCATTGTCCATGCAATTAGCACTTACAAAAGTAAAACTCCGAATACCGGAGTCTGTTCCGCTACCGTATATAGACTCTAATTCTTCACGACTATCTGACCAAACGTACTCCCCGTTGTCTACAACGTAGTAACGAAGATTACCATCTCTGCTTAGGTCTGGTGTTCCTTCTTCTGTAAGGTAGGGCTTAATCCACTCTAAACATTCCCAATCGGGATCAGGATTACACGTTAATACCATTTGCTTTTGGTGTGTTGCTCTGGCAGACCGCATACGTTTAATAAGGTACTCGATCATTTCACGAGTAAAGTGTGTTGCTTCCAGTATGTTCAACAATGTTCGCTAAACATTGCCAGCAGCTTTACCTGCATCTCTATGTTACCATAGAAGTTCAGACCATATCACCATCCCGTAGGATGCTCCCCGTTTCCACCTGCTTAGGTGTACGTCTTTCGACTGGTCGTTGCTCGTCCCCGTTTGAGGGTTTCGATCAGGATTGTCCCATAAGGAGTTTCCCTGAGTTAAAGGAGTTATTCAATGTACATTACTGTACAAGGCGACAAATTCTATCGAACAACACAAAAGTGTATGCTGCCCCCTGATGCTTCAAGAGGTCTTTAGAAGATTCCAAAAAAGAGAACTTAACTGATCCACCAGAGGGGAATGTTATCTTCAAATCTTTAATGTGAATCTTCACACCACCTTTCTTACCTTGTTTACGTAACTCATCTGAGTTACCATAAATCTTGGTGTAAATCTCGCAAGCATTCTCCCACAAACCACCTTGGGCTGTAATTTCACCTGTGGTTTTACGAAAAATGACCCCTCTGAAATGGGGGTCATTTGCAAACTTCAATGGGTAGAGAAGTGAAATGTAGCTCTTCCCTGACCCCATAGCGCCACCCAAAATAGCCGTATCGGCTGTCTGGGTGAGCATGAGTTCTTGTTTAGGACTCGACGGTCCTATATATTCAATTTCGCTCATACACTCCCTGTTGTTTAGTGAAGCCGTAATACTTCAATTCTGCACACCTTCTAGCCTCTGCGGCTGAAGGTACATCGTCAAAGAAACCAAGAGAGATTTTCTTTTTATCCACACTAATATATGCTTCCCATTTACTCAGGCGTTTATCCCAACAGACTCCAGTCACTCCTGATTTATTAGTAGACCTCTTCTTTTGGTCGTATGCTTGTAAACTGTAAGTTGCCCACTCGCATGTTTCTAGAGAATATATTTCAGCTCCGTTGATGCGGTTCAGTGTAGTTCCCTCGGGTCTCTCACCCATGTCCTCTAAGAAGTTGGAAAAGTCTCTCCACCTCTCACAAACAGTAGTCCCAATAGCACCATACAACTGATACGCTTGGTGGTTTGGATTGAGGCACCTTTGCATCATGGAGTGCCATGACGTGAATGTAGGGCTGGGTGATGCCTTTACAGTATGCCCGTGCTTTTCCCTACGTTTGTATGCACACCCACAACTGGTTGATCCGTTCTTTAGTGCGGAACTTTTAAGTATAATAGAACCACCACACTCGCACTCACAAAGCCAGCGTACTGTAGTTCGGCCACCCCTCTCTTTAATTCCCTCGGCACGAGAAACAACCGTCAACTTACCCTGCTTGACGCCTGTCCAATCCGTCTTCAAATCTTTCCTACCGCAACCACAAGACTTGTATTGACCGCCTCTCAAGCTCTGCGCAGGAACCTCTATCATTGTGCCGCAATCACACAAACAAGACCAGATTGGCTTCTTTTGACCAGAAGGGTAAATTTTTGTTCCAACCCTTTCAATAACCACCAGCTTCCCATACCGATTACCGGTCTCATCCACTAATTTACTCGTGGTTCTCAACTCTTCCATATTCACTCCTATTGTAAAGGAGTGCCCCGCCTCCGTAGCCGTCAATGACAACTCTGTAGGAGGACTTACGGTTCACCAAACTATTAAAACAAAACTATAACACAACCAGATTGTACGTCAACCACCCTACAATTTAATTAGTGCATACAAGCCACTCTATCCTGCTCTGTATGCGTGAGAAGCCATAAGTGCTTCCCTTCTCCACAAACTTGGATATGTGTGAGCATATCCTCTTCACTAGGCAAGCGAAGATGCGGCTTACACCGCCCAGCATAAGCTGGTACACAGGCTACTGCTTGTGTTAATTTACATCGTCTTTACTGGGAAGAACATGCAAGCTAAATCTTGTCTTAGGAGTCTCTTCCTCCTCAGACTCTTTAGCAGTTTGCTCTTCCTCTTCACCGAGCCTATCACCTTCCCAGCGGAGTTTGGTGATTTCAGATTCTTCTGCTGTTGCAGCTCGTGTAACTGTGACGATAGTGTTAATCACCCACTTACTTGTACTGAGGGCTTCTTTATCCACTTCTTGCTCATTAACACTTTTCTCAATGTTAATCAAACATTGTGGTTCGAGAGACTGAAGTTGTTCGAGTGTTTTACGAAGTTTGGATTTACGAATACGTTTCTTGGCTTGTGTGTTATGATCTTTACCAAGTGTGTTACCCTCTTTAATAGGGCTTGTTCTTTTTGTTGTCATAGTATGTTCCTTATGCTTTCTGAATAGCTCTCAGAAATAATTAAAGATATTTAGAAAGGTCACTCACTCAACGTAAGGAGGAGAGGAGAATGTATCAAGTGAGTGACTAAAAGGGGGAGAGGAGGAGAAATGACTAAGGTTAGTCATAGGCAACTAAAGTTGCTCTTGATGTGTATTAGAATATGCTGAATAAATTATCAGCATCTATTTGTAACTATATCACAAAAAACTCTATTTGTCAAGCTCTTTATGATAAAATCTTATATACTATTAGTAATATCTGACTACTAATAATCGCTAACAATACGTTTGAAAGGACTGTCTGTTTCTGTGATACTTTCGTGTTGGTATTCCCAACGGAATTTAACTTCCTGTATCTCTTCATCTTCAAGAATGATATATCTAATATCTTCTTCATCGAAATCAGAGACAAGAAAATATAGTTCTTGTTCTGTCATAATATGTCTCTGTGTTATTTGGAATTAGTCAGAGAAAGCTACTGAGGCGGAGATTGTACACTCTCCTAGCCTGCTCACCTAACGACACCCTCTGAATGCCGAATGTAGTCTATTGAGAGTGGCTGAATCCTATCTTTTATCTCTGGTGGGGTTTGCCCCTTATAGAGTTTTCCCTTGCAAGCAGCTAACTCGAATTGCAGCAAATTCACCTACATTTGAAAGTGTTCTGTGCGGACTCGAACCGCCCCTCACTGGTTATCCCAATCGCATATTCTCCAAGAGCTATTTAACCGGTATTTCACTCAAGTACCTTTTGCCAGCATCTATCCCAGATGCTTTCAGAACACTTTCAAATAAAGATGGCACCTCCGGCTGGGTACGATCCAGCAACCAATCTCTTAGAAGGAGATTACTCTATCCAATTGAGCTACGGAGGTGTTAAGTCTTTCTCTATTTCATTTACCCATTATATCAAATAGAATCTTAAAAGTCAAGAGTTTCACCAAGATTCTTCAAATTATTTTCATAATAACTGAGATAATCAAATATGCCCTGTTTGTAATCGTTTTCTTCATCAGAGAAATACTCCTGTTCAACCCACAAGGGAGCAAAACCATCTCTGATGTAACTCTCAGCTAACAGCAACCCTTCCATCCACTTACTTCGTTTGGCTTTCATTCACTATCTCCTCCAGATACAGGATGTATTCACAAAGCTGCTCCATCATCTTAGTAGAGCGCCAATACGGATTATCTCTATTCTTTCTGTATTCGTCAAGCCAGATGTGAGAGAAACCTTTTTCAAAGTCTCTCTTCCACTGGTTACGTTCATCTAGGATTGAATATGAGTTCACCACATGCCCCTAATATAACATTCTGGTTGCACTTTGCGATAGTGTTCCTCTGTACGTCCATTCAACTCCAACCAAATATATTTGAGTTCAGACAGACTAGAACACTTAGTTTTCAACATTACTTGATCCAACTCAATCTGTACGTCTGTGTCTGGAATACCCCCCCAATCATGGTACAGATCATAACTGATTCTAACACCAAATACAACCTTCCACAAACCACCAACTCCAAAATAGTCCGCACCAAACAAGTCATGCCACATATCTGATACACAACTATTGATATAGTCGTTCAAATCGTCATCGTAACCAGCACAGTAATCTGCTGAGGACAAGGTGATTACATTCTGCTGATACACCTCTTGCCTCAGAGGACTACACCAAATCTCAACTATATATTCCATAACCCCCCCTGTTATCAAACCCAAAATGTTCTTCTAGAATTTCACACATCTTCTCCCAAACCAAGGGACTTCTTTCTCTCATTTCAGCGAGCCCTGTACCAATCCCAGCTACAGGAAACACTATCACCCTTGATTGTCCAATACACCACAGCCTACGAAGGTCATTTATAACACATCTCATCTCATCCTGTCTATCAGAGAAGTATGAAGCATTGGTTGTGTTCGGTAGTCGTTTGGTAGCAATACCAAATGAATTAGGACAACCCCGTATGATAGCTTGACCCTTACACCCTCTTCTCACCATGTTGTCTCCAAACACAAAAACCTTATCTTGGTTTTGTTGTAGTAGGAGTGTTGTGTATCTGTGTTCACAAATCTCTATCTTCACTCTCCTCTCCTTGGTTTGTATGAGGTGTATTAGGTTTATATAATATCCTAATGAGTTCTGAGCTGGGAAGAAGTTACAGATAGCCCACCAATCACCATACACAATACTGTGCCTAGATGAAAGGTTGGTATAACTTCTTCCCGTTTCAACATCCTAATTGAGACGTCGCTTGGGCTGTCCTGTGGGACAGACGAATTGCTTGTCTTACCTACACAAACTACTGTAGTATAGCTGCTTCCCCTCAACAAGCTCTAATTACTCGGGTTTGTCCGTAGCAGGTTCCTCTTCATGGACTTTTAAGAGCAGGTCGGTGAGTGCAACATATCTCCCCTGCTCCGAGTGAATGAATTGCTTCTCTCATTCAACATACCCATTCTATCACAAAGAATTTTGAAAGTCAACCCTTTTGAAGAACTATTTAAGAAAGACTGCTTACCAACACCCTTGACTTTTAACAAAACCAATGGTATAATGGGTGCTAAATTTGAATGAGGAATTGGAGGGTTATACTAATGAACGACTACAAAGATGAAAATGTTTGGTTGATGCAGGGAGACTATCTTGAGCGAATGAAGGAGATTCCAGATGGGAGTGTTGATATGGTGCTGACTGACCCTCCTTATATCTTATCTACATCTAAAGGCGGCGGTATGATGGGTAAAGAGGGAAGAACTTTTATGGAGGATATGGATGTATCACTTAAAGTTGGTATTGATACTAAGAGCTATCTAAAAGGTCTAGTACGACTCTTTAAGAATAAAGAGTCATTCTGTGGGGTATTCTTTTGTTCAAATAAACAGTTAGCAGACTACTTGCAATTTGCCGAAGAAAATAATTACCAATATGGTGTAGGTGTTTGGCATAAGTCTAATCCTGCCCCACTCTGTAATTTCAAATACCTGAACGATGTAGAGTATTGGGTGTATATTAAGGGTAAGAAATCTAAGATTGGCGGTAGCTACTCAAGCAAGTCTATGGTCTACTCATCTCAACGGAATACAAAAGAAAGTAAGCAGTACGGGCACCCAACAGTAAAACCGCAAGAGCTTCTTGAGAAGTTTCTTATCAATCACACCGAGCAGGGTTCGGTTGTCCTTGATACTTTTGCGGGGAGTGGTTCTACAGGTGTTGCTTGTGTTAATCTTAATAGGAAGGTAATAATGATTGAAAAAGACCCCCATTACTTCAAGGCAGGCTCTGAACGAGTAAAGATGGCTTTATCGGAAAAGGAGATCAATTAAAACATCTGTCAACACGGAGAGGAAGAAATGAACTTTGCAGAATACAGTAGCTTGGTTAAGAAAGAATCTAGGAAGAAAGAGTTGACACGACAGGAAGCAGATGCGATACTGCAATCCTACATCAAACAAACACCAATTGAGAAAGCAGTGGAGGAATTGATATGAACGAAGAAGAGTGGGGTGACATTCAGACATTTGATTGGTCTGAATTGAATGGTAAGACTGTGAAGTGCTTTACAACAGAGGATGAAAATGTTAGAATTTCTTTTGTATATTGTGAAGAAACTGATATTTACTATGTAACCAGTGTTAAGGAAGTATCTTCCTTGGAAGATCGAATTAGGCGTTCTGTAGCAAGTTCTACAGCCCTATCGACAGGGGAGGATGTAGAAGTGATTGAGAAGCGACTAAGAGAAGGTAGACGTTTTCCTGAGTTGGGATTAGCAGATAAAGAAAAGGAGGAAGAATGAGTATTTGGCTTATTGTTTTGTTAGTGGTTTACATCGTTGGTGGTATTGTTACGCAGATTGGTACTATGAAAGAATGGAAGAATGATCCCTGTCCACCAGATGCCCCTGATTGGGCGTATAAGACACTGATCTTTACCTTTGCTGTGTTCTGGCCCTTTTTGCTAGTGTGGTATTTGACTGAAACTGTTTGGAAGGCGATTGAACGATGAAGATTACAGTAACTGAAAGCAACATTGCACGATTGGTTAGCATCGTTGAACATTATATCCAACACGGTTATCGTGTTCTCCCCATGCGAAGTTATTTGGATAGTCAACCATTCCTGTATGAAATTGATATGTGGTTGGAGTGTGATGCAGACGTTGAGTTTGCAACATATTCAGAAGAAGACGCTCTTCCCGAAGCATGGGTGAATGAGTATGACGCACAGAAGTTTCTCTTGTCTTTGCAGAAGTTTGTAATTAGTGGTTATCAAGTAGAACTAAATACCTTGAACTGGAGTGAGATTGGTAGTAAGATTGTTCAAGTGATTAAGCCTGACCATGAGGTCAACATCCGTTACACACGAGAGGAGATTGAAGCTATGGAGTATGAAGAACTTAAACGTGTTGCTCGACTCCGTAATTGTTTTCACAAGTCTCGTAACCAGATGTTAATTAGCATTCTCAAACAGCAGGGAGACTACTGATGACTGATCGACGGAGCATCATCAAGAATAGCTTACTTTACATCTACCAAGACCACCCTGAAGTAATCGACTTCCTTGAGAAGATGGACTTTAGTGAATTGGATGAGAAGTATTGCAATGGTTTCTATTCTCGTATTTCCGAGAAAGAAGTGTTGGAAGTGGAGCGGTTCTTAGATAGCGGGTTGCTTGCTAGATACGAAGATGCTGTAACCGGAGCTACAGAAGATTGTATGGAGGATGTTCAGAATACTCTAGCTATGTTCTTGAACAAACAAAATAAGAAACACTTGCACTAAGGAGGTAACAATTGGGAAACAAGCGGACAGTCAGGAAAGTGGTTGAGGATCGCTGGAATAAGAAAGCTGAATCTGGAGGACGTGTTGTTCAGGAAAAATTTCAAGAAGAGCGGAATCGCAAAGTAATCCCACTGCAAGCAAAGAACGACCCTCAGCGACAGGCTCTAAAAGCCTTCACAGAAAAACAGCTAGTGGTTTTGTCCGGCAGTGCGGGCAGCGGTAAGTCGGAAATCATGTGTTGGTGGGCAAGCAAGCTCTGGTTGGAGGGTGTTATTGACAACATCATTATTTGCCGACCCCACCAACAATTAGGTAATGACTACGGGGCTGTTACGGGGAACGATACACTCAAACTGCTCCCTTACTGTATGAGCATGATGATGAAGTTCAAGAAGTATCTTGGTGTTGGTATTTTGAAAAATAACTTCCGAATGGAAGTTCTTGATGGACTATTTCAAGAAGCGTCTGGAATCTCTATCGTCCCAATCGAGAAGATACAGGGGCTGTCATTTAATAGCAAAACCATTATTTTGGCTGATGAGCTTCAGAATGCAACAAGTTCTCAAATCAAAGCACTCGTTACACGAGCCGAAGAGGGTTGTCAACTTATTTGTGCAGGTGATATTCGCCAGAGTGCATTGAAAGGTGATAATGGACTACAGGTGTTAGAACGAGCTTTGGCAATTCACCCGCACCCAGATGCTATGGTGATTAAATTCACACCTGCTGATAACTGTCGAAGCGGTATTAGTGGTCACTTGGCTAACGTATTTGAACAAGAAGGGGGTTGGTAATGAGTGAACAAGAAGAAATGAAGATTATGCCGATGCTACAACAGAGTAAAGTATTCACTCAGGAAGTTAGGGGTGTTCAGTACACCTGCTACCTCACAGGGCCAATCGAGGAACCTGAACACTATGTAGAACTTTGTAATATCCTGCGTTCTTGTGGACCACAAGATGAAGTTATTCTTAGGATCAACTCTAGAGGCGGTTTGGTATCATCAGAACGTATGATTGTCAATGCTATTCGTGAGTGCCAAGGTAGTGTTAAAGGGTTCATTGAGTACGATTGTATGAGTGCCGCTACGGGTATATTCCTCGCTTGTGATAGTCATGGGTGGGGTGAACACATTCAGTTCATGGCCCATTGTAGTTGGTGGGGAAGTATTGGTAAGAATCCAGACATTAAATCTCAAACAGAGTTTGGCATCAAGCAGATGGAGGAAGAAATCAACACCACCTATTCTGGTCTCCTGTCTCCTGAAGAACTACAACAGTGCAATGACGGGAAAGAGTTTTGGTTTGGTTCTAAAGAGTTGGAAGAACGGATACTTAAATACCATGAGCATCAGCAGATTTTGAAAGAGAATTGCGATTGTCCAGAATGCCAATCTCTCGAAGAAGAAGACGAATCTCTTGACTTGATGGCAGTTATCGAGCAGAATGTAGCTGAGGGTGTGGAGAAGGCTCTAGGGAATATTCTCAAGAAATACGATTTGGTAGAGAAACCAAAGCCTGTAAAACAACCCCGTAAGAAGAAAGTCGCTTCTAAAGAAGCTGTTGATTCTAAAGAAGTTGTTGACAAGAGTGTAGAGGGAGAGTAAAATCTCCCTATCAACAAACAGAGGAGACTCAAATGCTTATCGAAGACATTGCTTGCCCTGAGTGTGGTGAAAACGCAACTACGGGAGATCATAAAATAGATTGTGGGTTCAAAAGCTCAATGGATGTATATTGTGACTTGATTGAGAGTGTTCGATTCTACCCAGACAACTTACTCTCAAAACTAGCCTTAGTTGTGTACGCAGAACAGATGGAACGACAGATTAAATCAAAGCGAGGTGATGTTGATGTGGGATGAGGAACATTTTGAATACCAAGAAGATTTGTCTGATATTCTCGCCTTGTCCTCGCATCAAGCTGAGGCTGAGTTAGGGGAAGTAGTGTTCCGTGTAGCTGAAGAAGGAGAGAGCGATTGAAAGTATTGAGTTTATTTGATGGGATGAGTTGTGGACGTATTGCCCTAGACCGTCTAGGGCTTGAGGTTAATAACTACTATGCGTCCGAGATTGACAAAAACGCTATCAAGTGCAGTAAGGCAAACTGGGACGATATTACTCACGTTGGAGATGTGACGAAAATCTCTTATAGTGGGGGGGTGCTTTACACGGAGTTTGGTGAGTTTGAGACAGAGATTGACTTGCTGATTGGTGAGAGTCCGTGTCAAGATTTTAGCACATTAAGAGCGTTCGGGACTCATGGTGAAACACCCCAAGGATTGCAAGGCGATAAGTCGGGGGTATTTTACCACTATCTTAGAATCTTACGGGAGATTAAAACTTATAATAAGGATGTCAAATGGCTTCTCGAAAACGTCAAGATGAAGAAGGAAAATAAAGAGATGTTAGATGGTTACTTGGGTGTAGTAGGCAGGTACATCAATTCTGAAGACTTTTCTTTCCAAAAACGAGCTAGGTACTATTGGACAAACTTACAGATTCCGGATTGGCAACCCTTAAACATTTCATTTCAATCCCATAAAGAAGTTGGAGGAGATTATTCTAAATATAAGCTCAATAAAACCCCTTCGAGGATTAGGATGTGGGCGGGAGGGGGCGAGGGTAATAGCTCCCGGAGTTGTGCTAATGTGACACACTCCGATAAGGTATACTGTCTTACAACAAAACAAGACAGATCGCCTAATAGCGGTTTGATTGAGTATGAAGATTTTTGTAGGTTTATGACGCAAAAAGAATTGGAGTTGGCTCAGACAGTACCTGTCGGATACACAGCCTGTCTAAGTTATAATCAAGCATGTGCGGTGTTAGGAAATGGTTGGACTGTCGATGTTATCTGTCATATTCTTAAATCTTTGAAAGATGGGGGGTGAATTTTGAGTAACGACGATCAGTATTTGATATTCCCAATGTCTTGTTTGACAGATGATGACTTCATACCACCATCGGCTTATTACTTTCTACCAGCTACGGGGGATGTGATTTTTCTGAAGACACGAGACAGGGCTAAAGCACAAGAGTTGTGTGATGAGTGGAGTGGAGTGAAAGGGAAGTATGTCATACGAGCTATCAAGAATGTAAAGACTAAATCAAAAAGTGAGAGTGGTGAAATAAATGTACGAGCCTCGAATACCAGAAAGTGCTTCGCTCCACGGTTGAAGGGGTTGAAATGAAACCTAAACACATCAAGATGTATATGGAGATAGCAGAGTGTCTTGCTAGGGCTTCCAACGGTGTAAGACGCAAGGTTGGTGCTGTGGTTATTAAGGACAACAACATTATCAGTACAGGGTACAATGCACTGCCGCGAGGACTAGATGGTTCTCTTGAAGATGAAGATGGGAATACAAGACCTGAGACACGCCATGCAGAAAAGAGTGCACTAATGGGGCTGATTCGTTCAAACGAGAGTGCTGTAGGAGCAACAATGTTCTGCAACACGTCCTGCTGCTATTTCTGTGCTATTGACATTGTGGATGCTGGTATTGTAAAATTCATCTACAAGGAAGACTACCGTCTTGATGATGGGTTGAAATACTTGAAAGAGAACGGAGTGGTTGTTTATAAACTTGGGGAGGATTGATGAAACCATTTAAGCCTATGTTAGCTGTAGCGTGTGATGATCTCACGAAAGTGAAGTACCCTGTTATACTTTCAGAGAAACTTGACGGAATTAGGATGGTCGTTAAGGACGGGGTTGCAATGTCCCGTAGCATGAAAGCAATTCCATCTAAAGCTGTGCAAGAGAAGTTTGGTAAGCCTGAATACGAAGGGTATGATGGTGAAATCATCTACGGAAACAAGAATGCTAAGGATGTGTTCAACAAGAGTACACGGGCTTGTATGAGCCACGAACTACCGGAAGGGTTTGATCCTGCTCTTGTGTATTACTACGTTTTTGACACTGTTTCTGATAAACCCTTCAGTGTACGTTTGGATGATATTAAAGAAGACTTGAGCAACGGAGTGTTTCGCTTGTGGTCAACTTATGCAACCTCCGATGAAGAAGTTACGGCATTGGAAGAGGAGTTCTTGTCTCTTGGTGCAGAAGGTGTTATGCTGCGACTGCCTACAGGCCCATACAAACAAGGTCGTTCCACTCTTAAAGAGGGTTATCTTCTCAAAGTGAAACGCTTTACAGACGAAGAAGCTAAAGTGATTGGCTTTGATGAGCGAATGCACAACGCCAATGAGGCCACTGTGGGTGAACTTGGTCAGACCAAGCGGAGTAGTCACCAAGAGAATATGATTCCTTGCAACACGTTAGGAGCTTTGGTAGTATATTCAGAGAAGTGGGGTGAGTTTCGTATTGGGACGGGGTATGATGACGCTCTGCGTAAAGAGATTTGGGACAATCGTGAGAAGTATATTGGTAAACTGGCTAAGTTTAAGTATTTCCAATCTGGTGTTGTAGATAAGCCCCGTCATCCAGTTTTTCTAGGGGTTAGAATGGAGGAGGACATGAGTGAGTAAGAAGTTGATTAAATACAACAAATGTATTGACGTGTACGAAGATTTAGTAAAGTCGAGTTTTAAGCAAAAAGTTGTCGAGAAAGTAAATGATCTATATGAACAGCTTCCTGATGACAAAACAATCATCCATGTAGATGTAGGAGTTTGGTACGTCGCAGAGAGGTTGGAGACTGACGAAGAATATGAGACTCGTTTAAAGAAAGAAAAGAAACAAGAGGGGCGTGAACTCAAAGAGCTTGCTCGGTTAAAAGCTAAGTATGAGGAGAATTGAATGACAGAAATTAAAGCAAAAGATAGTAAAGCACTTCAAACTATTTCCTTGTTGGAGTTTGCTGGGGCTTTGGGGTATGTTGAACACATCACTAAATACGGGGTGGTGTTCGAGGCTCAGCGGAGTACGTTGAAGAAACACCTTCGGATCAGTTGGCACAGCATGGTGTTGCTACACAATGGTCTGAAGTCAGAACGAGTAAATAATGTTGGTAATGAACAGACTTTGGAAGTGGGTGGTAAAGTATTCACTCTGCCTACATACTATGTTCGTAAAGCTCGTGGAGCTAAATTGGTTGATAAGGTTGACCTTCGTCCTATAAATGGGGAACAAGGTTGGGATATTGTGACAAGCAAAGAGTGGGTGAGGTTTGTTAATAACAGCTACCCTGTTACCAAGCAGATTCTTGGTAAAACTGTATAGACAAAAGGGAGAGTTGTTTTCATCGGAAGGTGTTGACAACCTCCCTTTTCTTGTCTATACTCTTTGAAAGTTAACGCTAGGAGGAAATAAAGATGCACAAAGCTATTATCGCAAAAATTACAGAAGTTATTGAAATCCCCGGAGCCGACAAGATTCACTTGGCTAAGGTGTTGGGTGAGAGTGTTGTTGTAAGCAAAGATTGGGGTGTTGGGTTTGTTGGTGTACTTTTTCCAGTTGACCTTCAACTCTCCGAAGAGTTCTGCCACCGTAACAACCTCTTCCGTGACAGTGAGAAAAACACCGACAAAACCAAGAAAGGGTTCTTTGAGAACACCCGTCGAGTACGAGCACAACCCTTCCTTAAAGTGAAATCTGAGGGGTTTTTCGCAGACCTTTCCTGTCTTGACTATGTTGGTGGGGTGTCTGATTATACCGTAGGAACAACCTTTGACGAGGTGAACGGAAAAGTTATTTGTCAGAAATATGTTTCAGAGGCAGCGAAGATGGCTAAGGGCAACTCTTCCGTTAAAGCTGCTAAGAAAAACTATGCCCCGTTCTTCGAGAAGCACGTTGACAGCGAACAGTTTAAGCACTATGCACAGAACATCCCTGAAGGTGCGTTACTCTCTTTCCATGCAAAAGTGCATGGGACAAGTGCTCGGATGGCTTACACGCTTGTTGAGGTAGAACTTCCGAAGTGGAAGCGGTTGGTAAACAAGGTTGTTCCAGTGTTTAAAGAACAGGACTGGGATTATGTTGTTGGTACTCGTAATGTAGTTCTAAAGACCCACGAGGATAAATGTTTATGAGCGGTAGAGTTGCTATAAATGAAAAGGGTAATAAGTACGGCAGACTACTTGTTAAAATGAGGACGGGTACCAAAGGGAGGCAAGCTAGTTGGCTATGTCTTTGTGATTGTGGTGAGGAGATCGTAGTATCTGGTGGTAGTTTGCGGGGAGGTAGAACAACATCCTGTGGTTGTTACGCCAAAGAATGTGTGACTTCACATGATATGTATAAAACCCCAACTTACTCCACTTGGAATCACATGAAGCAGCGTTGCTATAATGAAGCCTTTAAACAGTACGAAGATTATGGTGGCAGGGGTATCATTGTTTGTGATTCTTGGTTATCTTCTTTTGAAAACTTTCTCTCTGATATGGGAGAGCGTCCAAAGGGCATGACATTGGATCGTGTAAATGTACATGGAAACTACTGCAAGGAGAACTGCCGGTGGGCAAACCACACAGACCAATCCTTTAATCAAAAACTACAGAAAAGGAATAAGTCTGGCAAGTCTGGGGTATATGCTTCAAAGTCCGGTAAATGGATTGCTGAAATTAGAGTTAACTATAAAAAGATACACTTAGGTACGTTTGAAACTTTTGAAAATGCGGTAGAAGCTAGAAAGGTTGCTGAAATTAAACACTTTGGATATAATAAGGAGTAATACAATGAAACTATATAATAAATTTTTGTCGTTTTTTAAAAGCAAGAGTGAAACTCAGTTTCCTGAGTCTCCGTGGCATGGAAGTGAACAATTTCGTTTTGATGTAATGAACATGGTAAAGCCGTTTCTGGAAAAAGGTATGACAATTTACGGGGAG
>Ga0194138_10000123_pt1 | contig 39016 bp, 34 predicted proteins | sample TARM_MetaG_T2_14_FD_134022 | JGI IMG/M metagenome (GOLD analysis project Ga0194138, IMG submission 134022) | Freshwater microbial communities from Pennsylvania, USA, analyzing microbe dynamics in response to fracking - TARM_MetaG_T2_14 (version 2) | ecosystem: Environmental > Aquatic >...
CCCCTACCCCCGCAAATGACGCGAAGATTATTTCAGTCCATCCAAAGAGAGAAAGAGTAGTGGTTCCCTTCCCCTTCCTTCCTGACCCTGCCCCCGCAAAAACACCACCCATACGATGAGCTCACCTGACCTGAATCTAAAAAATGAAGATGTGCTGCGGACATTGGCGGACTTACCTCGCCGAAGTGTGACGGCGCATTTCAGTAGTCATGCAGTGATACGCCTGAACGACGGGACAAAGGTTCGCGGCCCGAAGCCGAACATTTTGCAGACTCGGCTCTTTGACTACTACGAGAAGTGCCAGCGGGAAAACCGAGGTTGCATGGCGATCATTCTAAAGCCTCGCCGGAAGGGTGCGAGTACGTGCAGTCAGGACGTAATTTACTGCCACAATCAGCGTCATCCCGGAACGAACGGGACGATCATGGCGGACAAGGACGGGACGAGTGACGAAATCTTTGAGATTTACCGGACAATCGCGGAGGAGGATCAGTTCGACTGGCACCCCGATAAGGACTATCCGCCCTTGGCTTCCCGTTCAAAGCCTGGGAATACGGACACGGACATCAAATTGCCCTGTGGATCGACTTACGGCAAGGAGACTGCGGGCAGCAGTAACGCGGGACGTGGCGGGACTCGTCAGGCGTTGAACCTGACTGAGTGTGCGCACTACACGGGCAAGGAGAAAGACCCGACATTGGCGTTGCTGCCGAGTTGCGAAGTGGCGCAAGATCAGACGACAAATCGCGGGGTGATCATCGCAGACTCGACGCCGAATGGGCCGAAAGGATGGTTCTATGACACCTGTAAGGCGGCGGCGAACGGCCAGGGTGACTGGCATTTTATCTTTGCGGCGTGGTATGAGTTTGAGAACTCGAAGCGTCCCTTCCGCGATGATGCGGAGCGCGAGGCGTTTGAGGCATCGATCGACCTACCTGAGAACGCGTGGTATGAGGAGCGCCGTGAGCTTCGACTTTACGGCGGTGGGGAGCATAACTACGAGACGATCACCTTGGAGCATTTGCACTGGCGTCGGAACACGATCAACAACGTGTGCGGCAACAGTGTAAGGAAGTTCCGCCAGGAGTATCCGAGCGATTGGGAGGAGTGCTTTCAGGCGAGTGCGGAGAAGCGTTTCAACGAGTTCCATACGAAGCGCTGTCGTGACGCAATGCCGTCGAACTTACCTCAGCGCGTCACGATGAACTATGACCGCGAGGCGAAACAAGTCTCAGTCTTTCCGGATCCTCGTGGGGAAGTCTTGATTTACGAGCAGCCCCGGATGGGATGCCGGTATTTGGCGAGTGGCGACTTTTCGACGGGGAAGGATCAGCAAATCGGCGGCGGCGACAGCGACCCCGACTATCACTCGCTCAAGATTTGGCGTGATGCGTATTTGGACAGGTCGACCGGTCGTTGGATGAACAAGAAGATGGTGGCCTGTCACCGAAGTCGCCTTGAAGTCGATTTGGCGGCAGCAGTGCTGGCGGCGATGAGTCAGTATTACGGTCGATGCTTTGTGGTGCCCGAGGTGAACAACTGCGGGCAGGCTCCGACCAACCTCCTTGTCGAGATGGGCTTTTCGGTTTACCAGCGGACAAAGCGGGACGAGACGACGCAGCAAGTCAATCAAGCGTACGGGTGGAAGACGGATGCGATCACGCGGAAGACGATCATCGACCACTTTGCGAAAGAGTGGCGCGAGGGCTTGCTGGACACATTCGACGAGACGGACTTGTCGGAGATCGACACCTTCGTGACAGACAAGAACGGGCACCCTGCGGCCTTGGCAGGGAAGCACGACGACACCGTCCTGTCCAACTGTATCAACGTCTATAACCTTCCGAGTCTCGGAACCACTTATCGCGGTGCGGTGCGCAAGAGTTTTGCCCTGGATCAAATGGGCGCTCGCCCGAGCCTCATGTCTCCGGACGGGTATTTTCGCGGCGGTCTGGACGAGAAGCGCCGCCGTGGTCGCAGTCGTCGCCGGAACCGATAATAAATGCAACCTATGGACAACCGGTAGCTATAGGTGAATAACGCATACCATGGCAACCTACCAGGAACAGTCACGACTTCGCAATATCCGGGCAGGCGGGAGTTGGAACCACCTAGATCATACCTTCTCTCGCTCAGATAATGCATCAGTTAGGAAGACGGCAACACGGCGGCTTTACGACGCCGACAGTGCTGCGCGCGAGAAGCGCCTTGAAGCGAACGACCGCCGTCCTGGCGAAAGTGCGACCTCTCGTGATACGCGCATGGCAGCATCACGCACAAAGCCGAGCCACTTCGTTCCCTTCAGCGTGCGTGAGGCCGGTTGGCGCAGTGAAGGCTACCGCGGCAAAGACGCGAAGCGCATGGCGCAGTTTCAGTCGAGCACGGCGGGTCAGAGTCTTGGGATGGGTGGCACGATGGACAACCCCGGCCCTTTTGGATCGAATACAGGACACGACACTCAGACGCCGAAAGCCGACCCGCTGGTCACGCCGAAAGTCGGCGGCAACGAATCGCCTGACGGCGGCATTACCCGCGAGCGCGGCGGCATGTTTTCAGGACTCATGGACAAGGTCAAAGGAGCTATCTCGTCGAGACTCCCTCAACCCGGAAGTCCTCAGGGCAACTTCTTAATGCGCGGGCAGGACGCGACCCCTGAGCAGATCACGCAAGCTCACGAGTACGCCGCCTCGATCGGCACGACCTTCGACCCGAAGACCGGCTACAATCGGAAGCCTTTTATGCAGTCTCAGTCCGGGGCATCTCCCGACCTGCCGCCCCCGTCCACCTCCGGAAAGACCTATACGGACGCGGGCAACCCGGCATCCGCAAATCTACCCTCACCCTCTGCGCAGAGCAATGCCGCACTGGTCGGCGAGGCGGATGCGTCAAAGTTGCCAACCCCTCGTCGGCAAAAGGATAAAGTCCAAAAGCGCGCAACAGATTTACCTTTCAAGTCTCCTGACCTAAATTTCTAATGAACCCCTTCGGTTACGACCCATTCAACAGCAAGCCCGACAAGAACCAGATCAAGGCAGAGAAAGACGCCTTCAAGTCTGAGGAGTCCAAGCGGGAAAATCTATACAAGTCCGCCGGGATCGATTACGACAAGGATCGTGACGGACGCGTGTTTGCCAAAGACTCCGAGGCCAATCGCCGCATCGGACTGAGCGCACCTGTCATCGGAGAGGATGGCCGCGTCGATTTGGACAGTCGCCGGGAAGTGGACGGTATCATTCAGTCGATTCCTCAGACCGGCGAGAAGATTAAGGCCGCAAAGGAGCGCCGGTCCGCGCTCTCGGAGATTGCCAAAGGGCACCGAGCCTCGCTTGACGCGTTTGATTCGCAGTGGGGCGCAAAGAAGGTGAAGCGCGAAGTGTGGCAGGATGACTTGGGCGACGGTATTGGCGGCTACAAGGATGTCGAAGACATCGAATTTGAAGGCATCGACGACGAAGACCGCCGCGACGCTTTGATGCAGACGCGCAAGGCGATGTTGGAAGAAGCCGATCGCACAGAGCGCAGTATTGGCGAAATCGACATCGAAATCGGCCAGTATCACGAAGCCCGCCAGAAGTGGATTGAGCAGCAACGCTCCCGCTTGGGCGCGAAACCGGGCGACATTCCTGAACTCGACGAGCAACGCGACCCGGACGTTGAAATCGGCTCTCCCGAGTGGTATCAGCGCATCGAAGCCCACGGCGGCGTAGTGGGCGGCGGCAAGAAGCCACCGCTTCCGAGTCCCCTCGAATTGGCAAACGGCCAAATCGTCGGCAAGAACGACCCGATTCCGCAGGGCGACCCCGCATTTCACCGTACGGTCGAAGGGCAGGGCGACGGCGTCACAGCCAAAGTCACCGACGAGTTCCAGATTTCGCAGGCCGACGTGGATGCCGCACAAGCGGAGCAGCTCGGCTACACCGTCAACCCCGACGGCACGATGACGCGCTCGACGAAGGTTTCGCCGACGGAGGTCGAGACTGAGCAGGAAAAGCCAAAGTTCCTGATGGGCGAGCGCGTCGAGTCTATGCGTGAAGCAGGGGCGCGACCGCTTGAAGTTGCCAATGTGCTTTCCGAAAATGCAAAAGCGCTTCGCAAGCACTTGAAGCGCGACCTTTCCCCGGAGCAACGTGCATTCACGGAGTCGCAGTTCGAGCAGAACGCGGAGTATCTGGCTTCGTTCATCGATCAACTCAGCGAGAAAGAGCGCAAAGACTTAGACCCAGGGGTAGTTGATCGAGCGTTGGATCTGTTTCAGTCGGGAGCTTCAGCCGCTTCCTCTTACGGATATTCTGGGATCGCTGGACTTGCTCGCGCTGCCGACATCGGATCGCAGTGGCTTGATAACACTTTCTTTGGCGATAGCTACGAGCAGGGCGAAGGCATGTTCCCTCAGATTGCCCAACTGGCACAGAGCCTTTCTCGTGACTCCGAGTCTTTTGGTGTTGGTGAAGTTGCTCAAGGTCGCATGGAGAATCAGATTTCCGGCGTGCTCTTAGGTCAACTTCCGTCACAAATGGCGCTTACCTTCGTTTCTGGCCCGTCCAGCACTTTTTCGGGTGCGTCAAAATTGATGCGCGGGATTAACTCAGTCGCAAATAAAGCACAAGTCGGGCTGGCTTCCATGTGGGGAGCGATGTTCGACGAGAACATCTCCGAGGCAGAACAGACGATGATGAAGTCGTTCGACCAGATGACCCCGGAGGAGCGAAACAAAGCGGCGAAGTCCGCAATTGTCGGTGCGACTGCCCAAACCGCATTGGAGCGGGCTGGTATCGGAATCGTTCTCGGTCAAAAGATTTTCAAGGGCAGCAAGCAACTCAGCACGGACAAATTCCTCGAAGGCTTTCTCGGCAAAGGCACCTTCGGGGCGTTCACCAAAAGTTTCCTTGGGGAAGGTTTCACTGAAACCGGCCAGGAGGCATTGAAGGATGCCGTCGCCAAGTTCTTTTACGACGCTGACCGTGATTTGTGGGACGAAGAATCGGTCATGGATCGGCTGAAAGTCTTCTTCATCGGCGGCGTCGCGGGCGGCGCGGCGGGCGGAGCTCGCAGTGCATTTCAGCAAATCATGGGCGAGCAAGCCGCGCAACTTCCGGAGGATCAACAAAAGGAAATGGCTGCTGCGATTGAGGAGTCTTACTTTTACAAGAAGGCCAGACAGCAAGTTGCTCAGGAACTCGGGCCCGTTGAGTTCAGCGAATTGACTCCCGAGCAACAAGCAGAGTTGGTCGAGGCCAAGCGCGAAGAGATGGGCGTAAGCGACGAAGAACTCGCCAGGGTTCGCGCTGCGACCGAGGAACTTTTCAACACAAAGCCTGAGCCAGAGTCCGGGTTGAAAGTCTTCACTGTGACGAAAAACATCCCGGACGTGGGGGAGCGCAAGCAAAAGGTATTTGCCAAGTCTTTTGAGGAAGCTATGGAGATGGTTCAGGGCGAGGATGGCGTCGGCGACTTCTCGATTGAGTCCGAACCCGAAGTCTTGACCGAGATGGTACCGACCTTCGTCTTCACATCGAAGTCCGGCGAGGAAGTTACCATCGAATCAGAGAACCCCGTCGAAGCTCGCAAGCAGTTGCCCGAAGGTTTCGAGATTGCGGCCATGCGTAGCGGCGAAGCTGTTGAACGTCCCGTCAAAGTGGACATTGAACCCCAAAGCGCAGATGAATCCTCCGATAATACTGATACGACTCGCACCGCCGCCACCGAACAGTCCGTTCCTGTTCCTCCTGCCGAAAAGCCTGACGATGGGTCAGGCGAACCTACTGTCGACAGTGATACTGGAGCAGGGCCCGCACCTGAACTAAGCACTGTCCAAGTTGATCTTGGTAGTCTCTCTGACTCTGAGGTGCAAAACGTCAAGAAGCAGCTTCGCCAAAAGCTTGTGAACGCTAGAGAGGCAGAGAAAGCAGGGAGGCCAGTCGTCGGAGGAACAGGCTCAATTGAGTCTGACTACAATGCGGTTTCGGATTATCTTGAGTCTCGAAAGCAAACTTCAGAATCTACCCAAGACACCCCCAAAGCCCGCAACCCCGATGCCGCTGGACTTCCAACAGATGCACCTGCTACTGAACGCAGTGGGGGGGCAGAACCCGAGGCTGAACTAATTAAAAAAATCAAATCTGCAAAATCACGAGAGGAACTCGTAAATGCTCAAGGCGAACTTGTTAAAAGTTTAAGTGATGGAGACCGGGTTGACGATAAGACAACGGGAAGCTCATTGGTTTTAAAGTCTCGCAAGAAATCAAAAAATACTGGGCTTGAAACGATTACCCTAGATTTGGTTGGTGAGATTGACGGAGAAAGTGATGTTTTTCTTGATGCTGTTTTGTATCAAGAGCAGAAGGATGGGAGTTGGAAGTTTTTGGGAAGTCCTGACGGAGTGCTTAATAATTCTAGCGATTTTAGTGTTCGTCGAAAATCAAAAGACTCCAAGCAACCCGAGCCGTCCGCCCCCAAAGCCCGCAAGCTCACCGAGATCAAAGACGCGTTCAAACTCTCCGAGCGTGGGCGCGAGGCCGTTGACCTGATCGGTGATGCTATTGAGCGTGTGGTCGGCCCCGACGCCTTTGAGAAGGTGAAGATCGACATCGTGCCCGCCTCCGAGATGCCCGAGGGCTTTGCCGACCGGGGCGGCGTGTGGGATCGCAAGACCAGTCGCCTTTTGCTTAACCGCGACGCTGTCGACAATCAAGGCGACGGGGCGATACTGTCCGTATTTCACGAGTCCGGCCATGTGATCGCCGAGGCGATGGACGACTTTATCCGCGACCAATGGGCAAGCCTGACCCCAGAGCAGCGCGAAGCCGCCAAGCTGGAGTATAACCCGGACGATACCCGAACCGACGCGCAACTCCTAGCCTCAAAGAACGCCCGCCAAGAGTGGTTCAACTTCCAGCTTTTCCGCGTCGCCCGTGAAGGCGTCGAGACTTTCCAGAAAGACGAAAGTCTGCCCAAGCCGTTCAAGGACAAAGTGGTCGAGGCGTGGAACGAGATTCGCAAGATCATTACCAAGTGGATCGGCGACGAAAGCCTGTCCACCGAGGCGCTTGACACGCGAATCCGCGAGATACTTTTCGGCGAGGCGGTATCAAATGATACCAGCGCCACAACACAACGGGACGCGGGGCGGTCCCCGCAGGGTGAAGGGGTAACACCCGAGGGCGAATCAACGTCCGTCCCGACCAATTTGACCAGAGACTCGCTCATGCAGCGTGTTACATCGACCGGAGCCATTGCCACCGAGCAAGACATTTCCGTTTCTGAAATCGTAGTCAACAAAGACATTCCTCAGTTCAAAGAGGATGCTGACCCTGTTACCGGCGTAGTCGAGGGGCAGCAACTTCAAGGCAAATACGATGTTGTCAAAGGAGGCAGAATCGTAGTTTGGGAAAAAGAAAATGGCGAAAAAGAAGTCATTACTGGTCGCCACCGACTAGACCTTGCCAAGCGAACGAACACTGCGAAAATCCCAGCATTTGTCTTTAAGGAGTCTGACGGCTTCACTGTCCAAGATGCGATGGTTCTTGACGCAGAGTTCAATATCGCTGATGGTCAGGGAAAGGTAAAAGACTATGCCCACTACTTCAAGACAGTCGGAGAAGGAATCAGCCGCGAAGAAGCAACGCAGAGAGGCTTACTCTCGCGTTTGGAAGGAAGGCAAGGGTGGTCGCTTGGGCGCGAAAGTGTCCAAGGCTTGTTTGACCTCTACGCCAATAACCAAATAGCCGAACCAAAAGCCGCCGCCATTGCCGCCGCCGCGCCAGGGAATGAAGCCGCGCAGATGCTTGCCGCAAAACAGGCTATGGCAAATCGATCATTGAGTGCCGAGCAACTGCGTTTTCGCACGCAGCAGATTGCTCGTATGGGTGGTATCGAAGGGAAGTCAAGCGACCAGATGGGGCTTGGCGATTTGATGGGGAGTGATGATTTTCAACGCATCGAAGCCGAAGCCGCCAAGGTTGGTGACGCTCAAGCTGAAATGTCGAATGAGATCAAGGAGCGCATCCGTGCCGGTAACAACGCTGCCCGCAATCCATCCGCAGCGAAAAAGATGGGGATCGATGTGAAGAACCCCGAGGCGACTCAAAAGCAAATCGAAGACCTTCGCGAAGAACTCGCCCAGCTCGAAGACCCAGACTCTGAGACGATGAACCGCATCCGCGAGCGGGCCGGACTCCCGCCGCTTAAAGGCGAAGTTGAAGCGGAGGCGGAAACGCAACCGGAAGACCCGAACCAAGGCGGACTCTTTGGCGACGACACCTTCAATCTTTCCGGCCAAGTTCAAGGCGAAACCGAGGCCGACTTGCAAGCCGAGCGCAACCGCCGCGAAGCCGAGTCGAACCAGGAGCAGATGTTTGGCACGGATGAGGTGAGAGGGGTTAAGCCCAAGCCCGCCCCGAAAAAGAAACTCTCCGCCGCCGAGCAAAAGGCGAAAGACGATCTCGCCGATGTCTTTAGCGACTTGGAGGACTTGGCCGGGACGCCGCCGGAGCGCCCAAAAAGGAAATTACCAAAACGTCCAGACATTGATAAGCCATTTGAAGCGGCACGCAAGGCGAGGGAAAATGGTCAGGATGAAAAGGCTGCTTGGGATCAGGCTATGGCTCGATATGACGCAGCAGAAAAGCGCTATAAAGAGCGACTTGCGAAGTGGGTTGAAGATGCTCCGCGTGTTTTTGGTTGGTCCTGGAAAGCAGACAGCTTTCGAGGCGAATTTGATCGTGCCTTAGTAGTAAGCCCAGACCCGAAAGGGGGATGGCGCTATACAAACTTTGACCGTGGCTTTCTTGATCCAAAAGACGAATGGATTCCTAGCGGTCACTATGAGCACAAAACGAAGCTGGCCGCAGTCGAAGATGCAATTCAAGAGTATATCCGACCTAACGCAGAGCTGTTGGATGGTCTGGCCTTCTCCCCGCCGGATCGACAATTCTCAAAAGTCATCCCCGCCGCCAAGTTCCCGGCACTCGCCAAAGCGGCACAGTCGTTTGTCGAGGCCGAACTCAACACCCCCGAGAAGTTCGCGGCATTCATCGAGGAGCAGTTCGGCGGGAAGCTCCGCCCTTACTCGCAGTCGATCTGGAACTTCATCATGTCCGCCGACGAGACCGCAGCGCAGACCCCGCAGCCGGATTGGTCGGGCGTCTATTCTGGACTTGCCAATCAGAGCGAAACAAAAATTAGCGACGGAAAAGGGCGTTCTACGATCCAAAGATCAAAACCAAAAAGCCGACTTGTTTTTTCAAATCCGATTGTAGGCCCATCCGGGAGTCGTCTGCTTGCTTACGAATGGCAGTTTCAATTGGAAGAAGATGTCGATAATCTAGGCGAAGAAGTTGTTCGTCGTGTGTCTGACTGGAGCAAAGCTGAAGCTTCCGATGCAACCGGTCGAGAAATTGTTCATCAATTTGTCGTTCAGGATAATGCCGGAAACGAGAAGATTGTTAGTGCTGAGTCGGCATTGCAAGAACTGGGCTTTCTCAAGCGCAGTGAAGGAACTGCTACAAAATCCAAAATGAACCAAGTTAAGAACTTGGCAAAACTTCAAATGGAACTCGCCGAAGTTGAACAGCGCGAGTCGTTTAATCAAAATATTCGGGATGAATTAAATCCTGTCGTCGATGCGATGGAGGTTCCTGAGGTTCAGATTTCCGACGACGGAAAGATAACTGTTGGAGATGTCGTTCAGCCTGGATTTGTTTTAAAAGGAAACGGGGTCGAATACGCTACAAATCTGGCTGTTAATCGTTGGAAATCTAATCGCTTTAATGAACAACTATCCGAGCGTGGCCTTGAGTTTCTGCCAGAAAGTCCGGTAGCAAAAGCCAACTTGATCGAAAAAATCAAGAAGCTCAAAGACAAGCTTGGCATTGATGAGGTCGCTTTGACTGAAACCGACCAGGAATCCACCCAAGAGCCTCAACCCGCTGAGAAGGTAGAACCATCGCCTGAACCTGAGATCGCCGCGCAGGCGCAGGAATCGCCGCAGGAATCCACCGAATCACCGCAAGTCGCCGAGGAGGCTGCGCCGGAAACGCCCACCGATGGCAGACTGACTAAGGCCAATGTCACACAGACCGCCGTGCTACCCGACGGTTCACTTGGCTTTATCACCTCAGTCAAGGGAGATACTGTCACCGTCCTGTCTGACGGTATCACCAAGCGCATCAATCAGGCGGAGACGCCGATTAAACTTACTGATTCTTCAAAACGCCGTCGATCTGTCTCAGGTGCTGTCGCATTGGCCGCTGGTGGCCAGACATCGATTGATGACTTTGTGCCAGACCCTGATGAGCACTCCGCCGAAGAAATCAAACTTTTCGAGAAGTCGAAGGAACTGATCAAAAAGCATGGTGGGCAAAGACGGATCATGGAAGGACGCAATCCGAAGGGGACTCTAGGAGTTTCCTACAACCATACGGGAAACATCGCCATTGCAGCGCTCAACAATATCGGAGTAGCCGCCCACGAGACAGCGCACAACGTGGATCGTGACACTGGCTTAACGCTAAAGACGATGCGTAAAGTTGGGACGACTAAAAATGGAAATCCCAAATACGACCCCGCTACGCTGCCAGAGCGACGGGAGTTGACAAAAGTTTACACCGAATACTACCCCGGCGGCAAGAAAACCGATTCTTTGCATACGCGCATGATCGAGGGCTATGCTACCTTCGTTCAGAAATTTGTCGAAGATCCGAAGACTATGCGCGCGCGATTCCCTGAGTTGACCAAGATGCTGACTCATCGCGACGGAAAGTATTTTAGCGAACGAACGGCGGCTTTGATTAAAGACGCTCGCGAAATCGTCAACGCATACAGCAAGCTAGACCCTTTGCAGAAGATTGGATCACGGATTACAAACAGCCAGACCAAGAAACAGAGGAAGTGGCTAAGCACCCGCGACAAGGTCGAGACTTTCATGTTTGACCGAATTTGGCCTGTTGAAAAGGTCGCAGAAATTAACGGCGTGCAGATGACGGAAAATGACCCGTCCGTCTATCTGCGTGAGTATGAGCGCACGAACCGAGTCTTTTCTCACAACATCCAAGAGAATTTTTTTGGAGGGGAGTCTTTCCTCGCATGGCGAGACAACGAGTATCGCGAAATACATGACTTTAATTGGTCAACCTTGCTCAAATCGCTAAAGGACGGCAAAGCAGAAGATCACTTTGATCAATATTTGGTCGCTCGCCGTACGCAGGCAGACTATCGCAAGCTGGACGGGATCAAAGAGGAGATTGATTCAGTGACTGCCGAAATTGATGCGATCGAGGAGGGCGAGACTGTCCCGCGTGAATTGACCGAACGACTTAGCGAGCTCAATGGAAATTTCCGAAAGCTGAGCGGCATTCTCGAAAACAATAAGATTTCGCGCGATCTTGCCGACCAATCCGTAGATCAGGCTAAAAGCACGCTACCGGAAATTGCCCGATACGAGCAAATGTTCGACACTTTGGTTCGCGCCGATTTGGACAGCCTGAAAGAGTCTGGTATTATCTCCGAAGAAGACCATGCCAGGTATGCCAACGAGGATGGATATGCCACCTTTAAGCGGGATGTTTACGACGACTTGATCAACCCGGAGACGGGCAGGGCGAGTTCTTCCAACGTGACCAGTAAGTCGGTCAGCGTTCTAAAACGCCGGACAGGTTCGGAAAAGGCCATCATTTCCCCTCTCTACAGTTCAATCGCCAATCACAACGAAATCCTGCATAAGTCGATGCGTCAGGTTATCTGGAATAAGCTGGCTGACTTGGTGGACATGAATCCTGAGTTGATGGGAGACATCATGCAGCGCGAAAAGCTGGAGGTTTCGTTTAGCCCGGAAACAGGAACAGCCTTTTACCCACAGGACAGCGACAACAACGTGCTTATGGCTCGGCGAAACGGAAAGCGTGTGCCTTACGCTATCGACTCGGATTTGAAGTCTGTTCTCGACACGATACTTACGCCAGAAGCTTTCGGTGTGTTGTCGCGCATTCTGGTTGCTCCGACCCGTGCTTTCACCAAGGGCACGACAGCTCTCTACCCTGGATTCGCCGCGATGAATCTTGTCGTCGACCAAATTACGGCGACCGCTCAATCAAGGACTGGCTATGTTCCTGTTGTCAGCCAAATCAAGCAGCTCGGGAAAGCATTGGGAAGCGACTCTTCGCCAGAGTCTCAATTCATTCGAGAGTATATGAACTTGGCCGGGGCAACCCAGACCATGACTGGCTGGAACGAACTCCCTCCCGACAAAGCCAAGCGGATGATTGCCAAGGAAGTCGGGGCGCTCAAAAAATTGAGGAAGGGGTTAGAAATGGGCGGAACCATAGCGGGCTTGCCGTCGCAGTCTTCTGAAATCTTCACGCGAGCCAGCGAGTACATGAACGCCCGTTTGGCCGGCGATAATCAACTCGTGGCGCTTGAGAAGGCCGGTCGAGTCTCGGCGCCGTTTCACCATGTCGGATCCTGGGGGCTTGGCGTGGGTTCTTCGCAACTTGGTCGCACTTGGGTGCGCACGCTTCCGTATTTCAACGCTGCTCTGCAAGTGAATAAGGAATACGCGAAAGCCATGACGACAAAGGGGCGCAAGTCCCGGGCGATGGCAGTCACGGCAATACTTCTGTCTGCAAAGGTCGCCGAGTTAATTCCCATGATGTTGCTCGCTTCCGATGACCAGCGGGAAAAATACAAGGATGTGGAGCCGGATTACTTTGCCCGCTATATCTTCCTTCCCCATTGGAATGGAAAAGACCTGCTGCGATTCCGCGTTCCTGAGCAAATGACGATGCTTGCCTCACCAATCAACATGGCGCTTCAAAACGCCATGATGGATAACAATTTTGATAGGGGTGACATGAAGGATGCCGCGATGGCGTGGGTTCCGGATCAGTTCGACCCTTCTGAGCCAACGAGGTTCTTTCTGTCATTCCTGCCCCACGTTTCTAAAGTGACCGCTGAGACTGCCATGAACAAACGAACATGGCCGAAAATTCGCGATCTTGAGCCGGATTACATGACAAAAGGTCGAAACGCAAAGCTTCCGCAAAATCGCACGTTCAAGACTACATCTGCTGTCGCTAAAGAGTTGGGCGAGCTAACAGGACTTTCGCCAATCAAGATTGATCACTTCATGGAAGGGATGCTTGGACGGTCAATCAAGATGGTTACTAAAACGAATAGCGAATGGGAAAAGCAGATTAGGCCATTTGAGCAACGATACTATTTCACCGCCGCCAGAAACGTACGCGATTTCTACGAACAAAAGGAAAAGACCCAACAACTTTACAATTCTGTAAAGCAGCGCGAAGTCGAAGTTTCCCGCGAGCACGGCAAACAGATATTCAAAGACATGCAATTGGCAAAGCGTGTGGACGAGCTTCTCAAGCGTTATCGTGAACTCGACGAGGACGGACTTGAAGACTCCGAAGACGCGTATCGCTTAAGGAAAGACATCATCGAGAAGATCAACATGATGAGTCCAAACCCATTGACCAGTCCAGACGGGGAAAAGCCGCAGTCGATTAAGCGTGAACAGGCGACACCGCAAGCGTCCAAATTTTCGCCAACACCGGCACCGAAGGAACCAAATAAGCGATCCGTCGCCCAAAGCCGTCCGCGTTCGCCCTACATCCCTCAGATGCCGCCGCCAAGGCGCAGACCTTCGCTGCCAAGTCCTATGGCGACAGTGTAGATTTGTGCACTTTATTGAAATCCAGATAGACGGACACCGAAAAGATCACTGCCGAAAATACGTCGATTATGATCCAATATGTGCGATCCATTGAAAATGGAATAATTGGGTTAAACGTAGCTCCAACAAACACTAGCAATATGGGTAGCAATAGTCGGTCGTTCAGTATCAAATGCCTTGCTGATAAGGCCACAGCAGAGGTAAAAACGACCCACTTTAATATTTGGTAGAAGGCGAATGGCTGGGCTTGAACCGCAGCGAGCCCGAGCAAGATACCGCAAGATACACCAACCATTATCGAAAGTATTCGAGTCCCACTCGATGCACGGCTACGCCAAGCTTTTCCTTTTGATACGTAGCGCATGAAAATCGCTGCAAATATTGCAATAAGTGCCCCGCCAACTGTCTGCTTAATCAGGTTTCTTTTGCGAGCGGCTTCCTGTCGCTCAGCTATTTCCCTTTGCTCCTTTTTATCGTCTATGGCTTTCAGTTTTAATTCTGCGGCAGTAGCTGCGTCGCTCGCGAGACCATCAAGTTTACCAAGTCGATCATGGTGATAGGGGATAGTTTTGAAAAAAGCGTCAGAGTATTCCTGCCCAAGTGAAACTAGGCCATTGAAATTACCCCAAATGAATGACTTTCGCAGCAGTCTATATCCATCTTGCTTGCTGTAACGATCTTTAAAAACATCAATAACAATGCCTTTCTCTAATATCTCGCTGACTTTGAATCGGAGAAAGTCTTCAAACATGTGTTCCCGACCAATCAGGTAAGTCTGGTCGCGGATGCTTAAATCTTTTTTTGCAATGGTTACGTGTTCACCATTCCACTTTTTAATAAACACGTAGTCATCGTTCGACTCGATCCAGTCTCCTTCGAAAGTAATTCCCTCGCCGGGAACCGTCCAGGTTCTGGCATTCACTATAAGTGGAATTAGCAAAATTAGGATAAAGGAAGCCAATGCCTGCAATTTACTCATATACACACGTTCTTAAATTCCCACCTAATGTCGAAACTTAAACGTATCTGCACTTATTTCAGTTTAACCCTTGCCTAACCCTCATTTAACCCCTACGGATTGAGGCATAAAATACTTGCCACGCTCACGCCTGAAGTGGATTGTAGGTGCATCGAAAACATAGAGCGGACTCCGCTCACCCGTCAGTTGCGGTTTTTTTGTGCCTCATGATCTTTTTTAGGTCGGGATGACACTGCCGAATACAAGACCGCCTTGGCGGGAATAAGCGGGGAACCTTCTCTATGGGTTCGATTGAGTCCCGGCACCGATCAAGTGCCACTTATCCACAATCAGCAACATAGAGACATGAGCAAATCAAAAGCGGGCGCGAGCCTGGACACTACGGAGGAAGTGTTCTACCTCCTCGAACTGGACACAATGGAGCAAGCGGAGCTACGCGGCCCGTTTGACGACCTGCCAAGCGCAGAAGACTACCTGCGCCTCACAGCGCAATCGGAGTTTGCCGAAATGCTGCGGTCAGAAAGCAAGCGGGGCGAAACTTCGACGCATGACGGAGATTGGACAGGAGAATGTCTGATCGTCAAAGCAGTCAAGCGTGTGAAAGTCAAGATCGACTATTCCGTAGAACTGGAACGAACTGGAGGTGCAGCATGAAAGCGTTAAAACTGCCTTCTAGAGATGCCCTGAACGAGATACTAGACTACGATAGTAGCACTGGAACATTCCGGTGGAAGCGGCGCTCAGTTAAATGGTTTTTGGAAGGACACAATCCAGTATCCTACTGCCAAAGATGGAATAAACGGTTTGCTGGTAAAGTAGCTGGAAATATCAACGCTCATGGCTACAGACGGATAGTAATAAATGGTCGTGGTTATTATGCGCATCGGCTTGCTTGGAAGATTACTTACGGAGAGGAACCTAAGTATATTGATCATATTGATGGGCAATTCTCGAATAACTGCATTTTAAATCTTAGATCTGTCATCAGGAGGGAGAATCAGAGAAACCAGCCGACGCGTAGTAACAATACATCTGGTGTCGTTGGTGTATCTTGGGCAGGGGATCGAAGGAAGTGGCACGCATACATACTCGCAGGAGATAATCGAGAAACCTTGGGATACTTTAAAAATAAAAAAGACGCCATTACTGCTAGAAAGGCCGCAGAGGTAAAGTATGGCTTCCATGAAAATCACGGCAGAAAGGCGGTTGCCCGATGAGCTACATCCAAAAGGTCAACGACTTTTGGGCGGTGCAGATGGTGTCCGACGACCTGGGCCCCAAAGAGATCGCTCTGTATTTTTGGCTGTTGAACGTGGCAAACCGTCTGCATTGGCCGGATCAATTCAAGTCTTCTACCTCGAAAGCTTGTGCAGCGCTTGGATTTAGCAGCCGGAGCACTTTTACGCGCTCCCGAGATAGGCTCGTAGGCTCAGGGCTGATCTATATTGTGTCGCAGGGCGGTTCCAGTTCGGCGCTCTATTCGTTCGAGAAGTGCGACACTGTCCGGTCACAACCTGCGACACAAACAACGCGCCCTATAAAGGAGAAGACAGACAAACAGAGAGAGCAGACGGACAAGCCAGCGGCTGCGCCGCCCCCTCTCTCTTTTTCTGAAATGTTGACTGAGGCCAAAATACGGCACCCAAAGCGCACGGATGTCGAAGAAATAGCGCACAAGCTGCAAGAATGGGTCGGTGCGAACGGTGGGGCATTCACGCTGTCTCGGCTGAATCAGTGGATTGAAAGCGAGAAGCGGCCAAAGTATCGAAAGCCCAAACCGAAACGCACTCCCGACGAACCGGATGGATGGCAAAGTCTGTTCCGGTTTCGCTATGGCAACGAGCCTTCTTTGTCGTGGTCGGTTTTCTGGCAGAAGTATCCGGAAGACGCCAATGCGATACTCCGAGAGTGCGACGAAAGCCGAAGCACAAACTGCGACACAAATCGGAACGCAAATCGGAACACAAACTGCGACGCGGCGTAAAAACCATCTCCCAATAAAATGCAACCTATGGACGCGGGGGCATAAATCGTCCTATTTCTGGAGTCACGAACCGATGAGGACTCCGAATCTCAAGTTGACCGCAGAGCAGATCACCGAGCTGGGCGCCTACGCCAAGCAGCGGTATGAAGCCTTGTGCGAGGACAACGCGGAGCGCATCAAGGCCGACAAGAAGTCCTACCAGCGGTATGAGCGGAAGCGCAAAGACCGTGAGAAGCCGGACACCATCTTCGAGCATAGCAACTTCTCACTGCCGCTCACTACGATGATCGTGGATTCCTTCGTCGCCCGTGCGGACGATGCGATCACGGGCACGGCTCCGTATTTCCACTTTAAGCCGCGCGGGGCTTCCGACGGGATGGCCGCGCAGGAGTTTGACGACTTCTTCCGCTTCAAGCTGGAGACCAAGGCCAAGACTCGCGGCGTCCTGCAAGATGGCTACGAGCCGATATTCATCCAGCGCGCCGCCTTCTTCAAGGCCATCTACGCCGAAGACTTCGACGAGTGGGTGGACTATGAGAAGAACGTCCTCTGGAACGCGATCGAGGAAAAGCCCGTTCGCTTAATCGACCCGGCCACCAACGAACCGACGTTCATCGTCGAGGGAGAGCACCAGTTCGTCACCGTTCTCGATCCAGTCACGGGCATCGAGCGGCAGCAATCGGCCAGCCATCCGTATTTCTTCCTCAATCCCGAGATTCAGGAATGGCGACCCGCGCCGAAGGGTTTGCTTGTCCGAAGCGAGCTTTTCCGTGGAGCGAAGGCCGTCCCGGTCGATTACGACGCTATCCTCGTGCCGTCCTCCGCGACCGACATCAAAGACGCGGACGTGATCGAGCGATACGACAAGCCCGTCACCTGGGCAAAGTCCATGTGGACGCAGCGCAAGGGTATGACTTTCGAGGAGTTTGAGCAGAGTCTCAAAGCGAAGGACGCCAAGCCGAAGACTCAGACCGAGCGCAACCAGGAGAGCAAAGAAAACCTTTCCTTCGATATGAAGGCCGGGCGCATGAAAGTTCTGGAGTGCTGGTTCACCCGCGATATTCAGGGCAAAGGTCGCCCGCAGCGATTCGTCGTATGGGTCGATGCCGACAACTTCACCCCGATCTCGTGGGAATACCGGGGTATGGTCTCGCCGAGCGGCTACACGCCTTACAAGGCCATCGCCATTGCCAAGAAGTCAAACCGCTGGTGGGGCTACTCGCTCCCCGAGATGCTGGAAGAGCCGCAGGAGTTCATCGACAAGCAGTTCAACTCGCAGGCGTACCGCAACGAACTGGCAACCAACCCCTTTGTCGGGCGCGATGAGAGTGCGCTCGACGACGACGAGGAAGAAGATCCCGAGAACTTCCCCGGAAAGCTGTTCAACTTGAAGAACAACAAAAAGATCAGCGATTACATTTCCTTTGCCGAAATGCCCAAGCTGGACGGCAAGACTCAGGAACTCATCGAGTTTGTCATCGAGATCGTGCAACTCTGGCTCGGCGTCTCGGATTTGACGCAGGGCGACTCGGAGGACATCTCCAAGCACAACACCGCGACCGGCATCGAGGCCACCCTGAAAGAAGCCTCCAAACTGTCACGCAAGTGGATTCGCCGCATCGTTCGCGGATACTCCGAACTCCTTTCCGATTTGGTTTACCTGACCATCGACACCATCGAGCCGCGCGAAGTCTATGAAGTCACCGAGCGCGATACCGTCTATCTGCGTGAGATGAATGTCGAAGACATCCGCAGTATCGACTTCGACGTGACGCTCGTGATGAGCCAGAACGAGGGAGGCCGCAAGATCGAGAACGCCCGCGCCGCCCTGGAGACGCAACAGTTCTACCTCGACCTGCTGATGAAGAATCCCGACATGGCGCGGGTCAGTCGTCCGCTGCTGGTCAGTATCCTCCGCGAGCTTGGATTCGCCGACTCCGACACTCTCTTACCCAACTACGGGCAAAGCAACGCCGCGCCGCCCGAAGAGTTGCAGGCCATGCAGGCGCAGTTTCAAGCCCAACAAGAACGTGAAGCCGCCCTCGGTGGTGGCGCGCAGAAAGAGCAGGAGATGTTACCTACCCGATGAACGCCGATGAACAGTTGCCCGATAAGGTTGTCAGCAATCTCTCCGAACTCGAACACCACGACGGGTTCCGGATGTATCTGCACGCCTTCAACGAGCGCAAAGACGAAATCACCGCCCGCATCTGCGACACTGGCGTCGGCGACCAAGAGACGCACGACCTCAAGCAACAACTTTCCATTCTCGAAATCCTTAGCCCCGACAAGACCGTCCGCAAGATGAAGGAGAAAGCGGGGCGTCGACTCCACGATTACACGCCAACCCAATAATACCATGAGCGAAGCCAACGCCACATTTGAACGCATCCTCCCGGTTACGCCGGAAGACGACAAAAAGCTACCCGCCTCCAACGCCATCTCCTGCAACGCCAGCGGCATCGTTGCCATGCGAATCAGGGGGGGCGATGTCATCACGAAATATCTCTTAGCCGGGGTCGATTACCCGTATGCCGTCACCGAAGTTCTGGAGGCCGGCAGCGGAACCACTGCAACCGGCATCCACCTCAGCTACTACGCCTAAATGAACCTTTTACTGCAAATGCGACGCCGCTTTCTATTCGCGCAATACGCCGCCGCCGCGAGCGCAGCGGGCATCACCACCGAAGACCTGCAAAGCCTGCAAACCGAATCAGGCGAAAACATCGAACAGGAATAAAACACTATGCCTAAAATATCAGAACTCACACTCATTACCGACGAGCAGCTTACCGATAAAGACGTTCTGCCCATCGTGGACAAAAATGCGGCTGGAGATATAGTCGTCGATACCAAAGGTGTCCGGGTCGATCAACTGAGAAAGATTAAAGCCCTCGACGTTACCCTAGCCAACATTGCCACCAACACCGTGCAGGTGACGGGTGCCGCATGGGGCGTCACCACGGACGGCCATCCCGTGTTCCTGCCGCCCGGCGGGGCGTCCGTGGATACCGGCACCGGAGTGGACTGGATTTACGCCTACGACCTGATCGACCCGGCAACCGGATTGATCCGCGCCGACAAGCTGCCCTCGCTCATCATAGCGGGTTTGCGCACCGGCACCCGCGCCGAACTGGACGCCGCCGACCCGCCGCTGCTCTATAACGAGCCCGCTTGGGAGAGCGACACTCAGGTGTTCAGGGTGGGTTCCGTGCGGTTTGATAGAAGTGTGACGGCCAGCTCCGTGACGGCCAATCCGGGCGACGACCTCGCCGCCAAATACGCCGAAGCCGCCGCGCTCACTCCCGGCGGTGCGCCGCTGTCCCATTCCAACCGCGCCTCGCTGATCGTCAATCCTGGCGTTTACACATTGGCCGCAGAACTGGCAGTCGATACCAACTACGTGGACGTGTTAGGCCTAGGCGCGGGCGAGTTCAGTCCGGCGGTCGAGTTGGCGGGCAACACGATCAACGTGACCGCATGGGACGTTCGCGTGGTGGGAATATCCGTTGGCGGTCAGGCGTTCATTGTCAGCTCACGACCAGACATCACGGGCGTGACCGGAACGTCTGCCGACATTACGATTACGATTCCGAATCACGGATTTCAAAGCGGGGACGTGGTTAGTTTCTCCGCGCTCACTGGCGGGACGGGGCTGAGCACCGGTGTCAGGTATGTGGTCGCCCCTTTTTCATATACGGGTGACGCGTTCAAGTTAATTTTGGAATCCACTGGAGTCTTACAATCTTTCACGACCGACATCACGGCGGGGACTCTAGTGGTCGAGAGCAACCAATCGCAAAAGTTTGACGTTTGTACGGGTGGCGATTCTTCGTTCGGCTACTTCGGCACAGCCAGCGGCACCTTCACGAACTGCACGGGTAGCTCTTCTTCGTTCGGCTGCGACGGCACAGCCAGCGGCACCTTCACGAACTGCACGGCAAAAGGCTCTTCTTCGTTCGGCGGCGGCAACGGCACCTTGAGTGGCAAACTCTATTACTGCCGACTAACGTCAGGCACCTTCCCGACCGTAGCCGCAGGTGGAATCACCCGCCTCTGCCTCGACGGCAACTATCTCGAAAACAACCAAGGGTAACAAATCATGGCTTGGCAAATAACAGGAGGCGTTGCGAATCAACCGGACGTGCCGCGCGTGGAGTTCGGATTCGGGCGCAACAACGGTTGGTTCTCGGCGGAGATAATCCCCAACGGCGAGCGCGTAGTCAGCTCCCCGTCGCAGACCGAGGCGACCGACCGCGACCGCGTCAACCTCGTATCGGCACCCGGATTGCTCGCACGCGACTACCGCATCGAGCCGACCGTTTACCCGCGCCCCGGCTGTACGAATCAACTGCCCGCCGTATCGGTCACGTCCAACGGCGGCGTTCGGATCAGCGCGGAATCACCCTACAAGCTGGAGACCGAGGACAACGGAGACGGGATCGCCGAGACCGTTGTCCTGAGCACCTCCGAGCGCACTCTTAATCTGCAAGTCACCGGATCGACCCGAACCGACGGCGCGGACGCCAGCACGTTCCTCCGGTTCGTCACCGGGAGTCTCGCCGATACCTGTGAGTCCGCCGTCAACGGCAGGATCGCCGGCGCGACCACGGACATGCTGCCGATTTTCACGGACTACTCATCCAGTCACGCGGGCGGAACCTACACGCGCAACCCGGACTGTTGGATCTACGATCTGCGCCAAGCCGCCACCTGCGTCAGCCCGTGGAACAGCAACGCCGCGAACCGCAAGGCCGGGGTCGCTTTGACGCCGAGGCACATCGCCACAGCCGCACACTACGAATACCCCGTCGGCACGAGCGTCAGGTTCGTGACCGCCGATGATATAACCGTCACCCGAACCGTCGTAGGCAAGAAACGGCACCCAGACTACAGCCCGTATTATCCGGACATCACCCTGTATCTGCTCGATTCCGACCTGCCGTCCACGATCACGCCGTGCAAGGTGTTGCCAGCCGATTACGAGACCTACCTCCCGACCGGCCCCGCGCAGATCGCCGCATTGTGTCTCGACCAAGAAGAAAAGGCTCTCGTCACCGATTTATCGTATTTCACGGAAAGGTATGCGGCGTTCAGGTTTCCGGACACGCCCGAAGAGCAAACCCTTTACGAGGGCAAAATAACGGGCGACTCCGGCAATCCCGCGTTTCTGATCGTCGGCGGCGAACTCGTCTGCCTGACCCTGTGGACGTACGGCGGCGCGGGCAGCGGCACGTTCTTAACGCCGCAGATCGCCGCGATGAACCAGATGATCGCCGACCTCGACGCGGCGGCCTCGATAAACACCGGATATACCATCCAGACGGTAGACCTCTCGGCCTACCCGTCGTTCGTTTAACTTTTAATGTTTAACTCCTAATGACCATAATCGAACCCATGACCCGACCGCACACCACCCAAATCCAGCTCGACGGCCGCGAGGCCGCCCTCGCCGCCGACAACCGCGCCCTCTATCTGTGGACATTCGGCGGAGCGGGCAGCGGCACGTTCCTCACGCCGCAGATCGCCGCGATGAACCAGATGATCGCCGCGATGAACCAGATGATCGCCGACCTCGACGCGGCGGCCTCGATAAACACCGGATATACCATCCAGACGGTAGACCTCTCGGCCTACCCGTCGTTCGCATAACGTTTAATGTTTAACTCCTAATCACCATAATCGAACCCATGACCCGACCGCACACCACCCAAATCCAGCTCGACGGCCGCGAGGCCGCCCTCGCCGCCGACAACCGCGCCCTCTATCGATTCCAGGAGCAGGGCGGACGCCTCGACGCGCTATTCGACCTCGGCCGGAGCTACCTCCACAGCATCCGCCTGCTCTGGGCGATCCTCGACGCCGAGACCCATCGTAGGCGTTTCAAACTACTCGTTCACCACCCTCAGTTTTGAGGCTCCGGAAGACCTCCGTCATCATTCATCCGCCATCCGCCATCAATCCCCATGTCCGAAGACAAAGACACCGCCCCCTCGCACAGCAACCCGCCGCAAAGCTGGCCGAAAGTCATCGGCGCAGCCATCGCCGCTGCCAGCCTCGTCGCCTCCGTCGCGTGGGGCTTGATCGAAGTGCGCGGCAACGATGTGTGGGCACCCAAAGAAACCACCGCCGAGCACATCGAAGAACTCCAAGAATACATCAAGCGCACGCCCGACGACTACGTAAAGCGCACCGAATGGCTCTCCGGTCAAGCCGCCGACGCCAAGGGCATCGAGAAGTTCCAGGACGAGCAACGCCAATTCTGGAGCGAGCAACGCGCCGTCAACCGCGAAATCCTCAACCGCCTACCTCGCTAAATATCATTCATCATTCATACGCCATCATTTTCTATGAAAACAAAACCACACCAAAAAGCCCTCGCGTGCCTCATCGCGTTAACCGTCGCCATGTGCGCGGCGTTCTTCACCGGCTGCCAAAGCCAGCCCATCAAGACCACGCTCGATCTCACCACCGAGCCCGCGCCCGCGCTCAACTATAGCAGCGAGAAAGACGTGCTCTACTCCCGCACCACCACCGATCCCGAGACCGGCATCGTGGACAGCGTCGAGTTTAAAGCCCTCGCCAGTGCCGCCGCCTACGCCCAGGCCGAGCGCGACGCCATCCAGGCGCAGGCCAACGCCAACCAGGCCCAAGCCCTCGCCACCTCCGTGCAAGCCCTCGGAGCCATCGCCGGGCAGGTTATAAATCCAGCCCCCCGTAGCGTCGGAGCTAGCCTCCGGCCCCAGCAGCCACAGCCTCCAGCCGCCCAGCCCCTAATCCCCGCCGTCAGGGAGTAGCGCATCGATCATCATTAACATCGCCCGAATGGACGAGCGCCATGCCACCGAAGACCGACTCTCCCAAACCACACACACACCATGAATAAAATCGCCACACTACTCGCCCTGAGCTGCCTCACAGCGCTCGCGCTGTTTTCCGGTTGTGCCACGACCGGCGACCGTCCTGCGGTGACTAAAGCCGACATCATCACCGCCGCCGAGATCGCGGCCGGCATCGTGATCGACAACGACTCCCGAGTGGACGAAGCGTTGAAAGTCGTGCGTGATGCCCGCGAGATCATCCGCACCGGCCAGACCGTGACCGTCGCCGGGCTGGCCGACTACATCGTGACCCGCGCCATCCAGAGCCAAGACCTCTCGCCCGGGCAGGTGCAGGCGATCAAAAGCTTCGTCCGCCGCTACACGGATAACATCACCCTGGAGCTCGACAGCATCGGAGTCGCGCCCGAAGTGCTAGTCACCGCGAGCGAGGTGCTCGACGCCGTGGAGCGCGTCGCGCTAGAGATAAAGCGGTTTGGAGCGCCCTTGCCGCGTCAGTATTCTATGCGAGTTTCTATGCACGACCCTATCGACGAATCCCTCTGGGGCTACCTGACCGACAAGCGCACCCGCGAGCGCTACCCGCTCAGCCTCAGCGCCAATCCCGAGTCGCAACGCGTCGATCCCAAATGGCACGACGGCCTCCGCCACATGCTCGCCAATCCCGAGCCCCTGCCGCCCGAAGTAGCCGGAGCACTCTAAATCCGTCCTCCGTCCTTCGTTCTCCGTCCTTCAATGAAACACCGCCGCTCAGATTCCCGCCTCCACCGTGGCCGCCGTCTCGACGTATCCCTGCGCGAGGATGAGCGCGACTGGTCATTTGCCAGCCGCTACCCCGAGCAGCCCGTCGCCCGGGACATCGAGCACAAAACCCTCGTCCGCCTCGACCAAGGCCGCCAGGGTGCCTGCGTGGGTTTTGGCCGCGCTCACGGCTACGCCACCGAGCCGGGCGCTCAGCTCACCACGGAGCGCATCGCACGGTTTTTTTACGAGGGCGCAAAGCGGCACGACTCGCGCCCCGGCGAGGACTACGAGGGCACCACGCCCAATGGGCTCTACAAGTTTCTCCGCAGCCTCGGTTTGATCCGCGCCTGGTATCGCATCCGCACGTGGGATGAGTTTGCCGTGGCCATCCAAAAGGGCGGGGTCGATCTAGCCGCGCCCTGGCGCGAGGGCTGCTTCGATCCGGGGCGGGGCGGCATCATCCGCTACACAGGCAAGGTGCGTGGCGGGCACTTTGTCCACATCAACGGCATCGCCTACAGCGAGGGCCTGGTCTCCATCGTGCAGAGCTGGGGCCGCGATCACGGGCAAGACGGCATCGTGCTCCTGCCCATCGACGACCTTAAGGCCATGATGCGCGACGGGGGGATGCTCTACGCGGTCGAAGAAAACGACATCTCCGGCCTACGTGCCAAACCGAAACCCAAGCGCCGATGGTGGCAGTTCTGGAAGTGAGCCATGCGATACCAGCCGACACACACCCTGAGCTGCACCGCCTGCTCGCTTACGCTTACCAACTACGCGCGGACTATCAAAAACGCCTCGCCAGCTACCATTGGCAAAAGCACATCGACCCCGTCACACACCTAGCCATGCCCGATGAACCCCTTGCTCTGCATCTTTTCCACGCCCATGATTATCACGGCTTCTGCCGTGAGCTTGGCCTGTCTTGTCTGCCTGCTTGTCCTCTGTGCGCCGAGAGTGCGGGTGCGGGTCGAAACCAAAGTGGAGGTTGAAGTGAAATGAACTACCTATTCGTCGTCTCCGGATTCACGCAACAGCGGCACGCAACCCACGATAGTGGCAGCATCGCCATATTCGAGGATCTGGAGTGCTACCGATCCATCGACACGATCGTCATGCTCATGGAGTATAGCGACGACCCTGTGGGGTGGGCGAGGCGCGTCGCGCAGCGCATGAACCCAGGCGACAAGCTGATGGCCTGCGTCTATTCCTACGGCGGGGGTTGGTGGTTCCGCAAGTTTGTAGCCGAGTTGCACCGCTTGGGCGTGACCGTCGATGTCGTCGTCATGTGCGATCCTGTCTATCGGCGCGAAGTGTGGATGCGCTTTATGCAATGGCGGGCGATGACGAAGTGGTGGACGCAGACGCTCCGTATCCCGCAGCCGAACATCACTCGATGTGTGCATTTCATCCAACACGTCAACAAGCCCGGTGGCGACCGCTTGGTGTTGCACCCGTCCGTCGAGTATGAGGGGCCGCACGAACTGGACAGGAAGCACGTCAAAATCGACAACGCTCCCGAATATCGGGAAGCCTGCAACGTCGAAGCGGAGAAGCTTTTCGGCCCAAAGCCTCAAGTTTCCATGATTTAGTCGGTCGGTTGTTCGCCTATTAAGAAGGCGATGGGGTTTTAAGGATGTCCCTCATAGCCGCCGACCGGCTATTTTCTGCCTCAAATAAAATGCAACCTATGGACAGCAAGGCACTTTAGACGCTCAAATTGCGTCGATGAGTGAAAACCCTACACCCAGCGACGCAGAGGTGAAAAACCCTGACGCCGCACCCGAGCAACCCGCAGCCGAACCCGTAAAGTTCGACCGTTCTCAAATGTCTGCCGAAGATCGCATGGCGATCCTCCAAGGTAAAGGAGCGGAAGTCTATGCGGCACAGCAGCAGAAAGCCGCCGAGGCCAAGCCAGGTGAAGAACCGGCCGAGCCGAAGCCCGAAGATAGCGAACCGGCAAAAAAGCAGGACGAGCCAAAACCCGAATCCGACCCGAAGCCCGAGGATGCAAAGCCCGAGCCAAAGAAGGACGAAGAGGAGGAGGACGACGAACCTGTCAAAATGCCGAAGCTCCGCATAACCCCGAAAGACGCCAAGCAACTCCAGTTCTTCTCTCTGATCAAAGAGGGCAAGTCGGAGCAGGAAGCGTTCAAGGAAGTGTACGGAGCACCGAAGCCCGAACCTGAAAAGCCGAAGCCCGAGCCGAAAGAGGAGGTGAAGAACCCCTTTGAGGAAATCGATGCTTCGATTGAGACCGCCAACAGCGAACTCGAAGACCTGGAGCAGCGTTTGACCGATGCTCAGGAGGCCGAGGATGTGAAGGAGTCTTCCGACCTGACTCGCCAAATCGTGAAGAAGGAACTGGAAATCGAAGGTCTCAAGAAAGATCGCGACGGCATCGAGCAGTCCCAAGTGGATGAGCAGATGAACGCGTTCGATACCAAGGTTCAGGAAAGCGCCGACAAGGTGTATGCGAAGTTCCCCGATCTGGCCGACGAGAAGTCCGACGCCCGCAAGGAGTTCCTCGAATACTACGCCGCGAAGGCCAAAGACCCGGACTACGAAGCTGTCTTCAAAAGCGCAAAGTGGCCCGAAATCATGGCTCGCGAGTTTGCTGACGAAAAGGGACTCACTCCGGCAGGTGCAAAACCGCCGGAATCGCCGACGCCTCCCGACGAACCGAAAAAGGAAGCGACCCCGCCGAAACCGGCAGCGGAAAAGAAGCCCGAGGCTCCCAAGCCAAAAGCGTCCGCATCCAAAGTCCTCACCAGTGGCGACGACTCTCAAGCCGCTTCGATCCAAAAGTCTCGTGAGACCTATCAAAAGGATAGGAAAAACATGACACTGGAGGAGAAGAAAGCCCTTTTGGGAAAAGTCCCGGTCAACGTCTAAGCGACCGGCTCACTGCATGGGGACATTCACCAAACTTAATTCAAATTTCTTAAATCACCATGCCACAAGAAGCTTTAGAGCAACAGGCCACGCAGTATGCTGACCTGATTGCAAACGATCCTACCTTCGAGCGCGAAGTGTGGGAAGACGTCGTTGTCGAAGAACACGGCAAACATGACGTGTTCAATCAATTCACCGGTGCCGAAGGCAGCGGTATGCCCATCGTCAAAAAGTCGGAGAACCCGACTCTCACCTCGGGTAAAGCCCGTACCGTCCACTTCACCAACGTTGGCCGTATCGGCGGTCAGGGTGTGCTCGACGAGAACCAACTCACCGGCAAAGAACAGAAGCTCCGCTTCCAGACTTACTCGCTCACTATGGGCTTGCTTCGTCACTCGGTCGGCTGGACTCAGGTTCTCTCTCTGTTCCGCCTCGGAATGGGCACGCCTTCGTCCATCTCTGCTGGCCTTATGGCCGAATGGTATGGCCGCAAGGTCGCCGACGACAAGATGGTCGCTCTGCGTGACGACGCCCTCAAGTCTTCCTCCGATAACCTCTATGTGGTCGGCGGATACGACGATTGGGACGATCTGACCAGTGCGGACACTATCAATACCGGCGAAATCGAGAACTCCAAGGGACTCCTGCAAGGTCAGGGCTTCAGGGCGATCTCGATCGAAACGGGGCAGATGGGTGCCGAAACGCCTCAAGCGCTGTTCTTCGGTGCCGACGAGGGTCTTCGCTCGCTCAAGAGCCAGACTACTTACCTCGCCGCCGTGAAGGAAGCCCGCGAGCGTTCCGCCAAGAACCCTCAGTTCTCCGGTCAATACGTCACTTGGGACGGGAATATCATCTTCCCTCACAATGTTGTCGAAAGCACCGCAGACGGTCGCCTCGGCACGCCGCTGCGCCCGATGGCTCGCCTCGGCACAGCCATTGCAGACGAGACTACACTCATCCTGACAGGTCGCGCACCCGATGGTGAAGTCTCCGCTTCGGACTGCTTCGCCAACTTCCCCGGCTATCCCTGGAAGTTCTACGATGACCAGACTCTGCCGACAGACAATCGCACCTACTACGCGATCATCTGGAACCCGACCGACAAGAAGTATGAGGGCGTGTCCTACACCGCCGCTGGCTTCTCTGCCGATGGTTCTACGCTGACCGTCACTCGTCAGGTTGCCTCCGTCATCGCCACAGCCGATGCCAAATACAGCAACGCGCACCCTGCCGGAGCTTTGATCATCCCTTGCACATCCAACGGTGTGCCGGTGACGTTCTTCCTCCATATGGGCCAAATGGCGCTTTGCCAAGGCACGGGCGCAGTCGAACTGGAGCAAATCAGCCGCAAGGACGACTACGAGAACAAGAGCGGTCGCGCTCACTTGGAGGCCATCGGTCTGCAAGCTGTTCGCGGATTCTCGCCTTACCAGGATGTTCGCGGGCGCCGTCCCAACTACATGCTGGTCGCTGCCGCGCTCAACCTGCCACAGCTTAATCTCAACGATTACAACGGCTAAACAGAAATTTAGCTACGGTTTCTTCTCTCACTCAACGTAGCCAAAACCCGGCCCCTCTCGACCTCCTTTGGCGAGGGGGGCCACTTTTTTAACCCCGCACATTTTATCATTATGGAACGACCACTTTTATTTATTCTCGACGAGAAGAAGCATTCCGCCGTCATCGACGTGGACGGCATTAGCAGCAAGTGCTACCGCTTCGTCTGGAACAAGGATCTTGGCTACTACACGTATGAGCCGAAGTCCCAAAACGAGATCGACGACATCATGCAGTCGGCTCAATTCCACCAACTCTTTTTCTTCTCCATCATCGTGCCCGGACTCTTCGACGAAGTGTCCGCTGAAAAGAAGGCCACCAAACCCAAAGCGCCTGAGCCGCCGAAGGAACCCGCGCCAACTCCGCCCAAAGCGCCTGAGCCTGGGACGGAACCCGAACCGGCAAAGGAACCTGAGTCCGAGGTTAAGGATTCCGAATTCGAGGATAAAGACTCCCCGGAATACGACCAAGCCTACTTCGAGCCGATCGATGAGAACGAACTCGGCAACGAGCTCGCCAAGATCGAAGACAAAGACACTTTGATCTTCATTATCGAGGTTCACGGCGGCAAAGCCCCGGCCAAGCAAAGCGGACTTGAGAAGTTCCGCGCGGTCGCTGAGGAAGCCATCATCGTGAGCCGCGAGAAGTCCGAGGAGACTCCTGACATCTAAAGCCCATGACTAGGGATGAACTCAGAGATGCGGCGGCGCAGATGCTCGGATTCCCGAGTTACGCGCAGTCGCGCCCCGAACAATCGTGGATCGCCCGCGCCGTGACCCGCGCCGTCTATAAGGCGTTCCAGCCGGAGGACGACACGCGGACGCGGTGGGCGGAGCGCACCTTTGGGCTCCACCTGCCCGGCGCGATCACGGCAAGTATCGGCGTCACGCAGGGCGGCATAGGGTTCACCCACTCCGACGATATCCCGGCCAGCACATTCGCGGGCAGCTACGTCGTCATCGGCAACACGTTCTACACCTTCAAAGAGCGCACCGACGACAGCAACGGAGAGTTCATAGAACCGTATGAGGGCGAGACTGGCACCGTGTCGGCCACCTTCTACCATAACTCGATTACGCTGGATCCGTCCGTCTTCTCTGTCATGGCGAGTCCGGAACTCCTCGGTTACGGTCAACTCTCCGAGATCACGGGCAAGCGGCAGGAAATCCTCGCGCGCGGCCTCGTCTATAACGACTACTGGCCGGAAGACGGCGCGTTCTACTACAACAGTCTCGCCATCCAGAAGGGGGCGACCAACTCGCTCCTCATCGGCACGCCTAACTTCTACTTCGTGGACGATACCGCACTCGGCGATAGTTACGCCCGTCGCTTCGTCGTGCATCCGCTCCCGCAGGTCAAGCACAGCATCAAATATCGTGCATCGGTGGCGCCGACCATTCCTGCCACGGGCGACGTGCCGTTCCCCGGTCCCGCTGACTTTGCCGACGTGGTCTTGATCCCCATACTGGAGAAGATTTGCAGCTCCTCGAAGCGCTACGACGGCAAGAACCAGCGTGAACTCGCCACCGAGTATGCGAGCGCACTTTCCACCTTGCGCCGATTCTCGCGCAATCAGAAGCGCCGTCCGTCACGTCTGCGCGTTCGCCCAGGATACTAATGGCTACTGGATACGAAACCTATTTGAAAAGGCCACTCCGCCCGTCAATCGACTGGACGGAGCACGGGCTCTACCGCATCACCCGCCGGTGGGAGGTGGACTCGGCTGCGGCCAAAGCCGCGAACATCGAGTCAAAGCTGTTCCTCCCGCGTGAGACGGCAGACGAGGAGTTCCCTCAAGCCCTGCTCGTCGATCAAGGCATCTCCGAGGGCACCCCGTTCGGTGTCGATCAGATGTATTACCGCGTCTATCAGGAGTTGCCAGAGGGCGACGCCACACTCGTGCAGCTTGGCACCGACGTAATATCCTACTCCGACAACGGGCTCAAAATGGTCGAGCAGCGATTTGTCGCCAGAGACGGCCATACGCTGACCGGCACCGTGGGCACAACGACCGGGACGAGTGGCGACATCAACGGACTTTACCTGTCCGGAAACGGTTTCGCAGAGCGCGGAAAGGTCTCGGCCATTGTCGTGAAGCGATGGGCGGAGGCGGGGATCATCGCCATGCCCGAGCAGCCCGGAAGCCTTCGACTGCCGGGCACGCGCATGATTACCCTAACTTCGCAAGGTGCCCCTTTTTACCCAAAAGTAAACGGCACGGACTGGACTTATACTTCTGTTCTCGAAGAGTCCGCAGAAGGCACCAAGTCGAAACTCGTTTCCAAGAACGACCATAACATCAAGGGCTTCATGCAGTTCAACCGCACTTACCTGGTGTCGGCAGATGCGAGCGGCACGATCACCGGGCAAAAATACTCCGTCCCCAGCAAAATACGAGTGCAGGGCGTCGGCATATTGACCCTCATCCAAGATTCGATTTCGATGACGGACGTGACGGGCGGCGACATCAGTGGCACCCGCGCCAGCTACAAGCGGACTCCGGCCAAAGCGTCGTGGCAGGACGTGACGATGACCCTGGAAATCACCGCATCTCCTCCGGCTGAGGCGGCGCGAGCCTTCGACCCGACGCTGGTCAGTTGCTCACTCAAAGAAGAACGCCTCAATCTCCGGGGCGGGCCGGGAACGAGTGTGATCTTCGGCACCGAAACCAACAACCAGACAGTAACGGGCTTCAACCGCGCCTTTTCGGCCTCCACCCGACACGAAGACCTCGTCGGCTACTACATCGCGGGCGACATGACGAAGGCGGGGGAATTGACATACGTCGCCGCCGAGATCCCGAAAGTCACCGACAACACCGTCTCCACCTCGGATGAAGTCACGGTCAAAGAGCAAACCTCGGTCGTCGGCACGGGTGACAACAACGCAAGCGCCTATGCCACGACCGGCATCGTCGATCAGAAGGCGAGACCCGTCTTCATCACCTACGACGGCACCATCTACTGGGAGGTTATCAAATGGACGGCAGCATAGGCACAGGCGAGATCGCCCCGGTCGGCGGCGAGGAGTTCTACTCGTCGGCACGCGATTTCCCACAGACGGGCATCACACAGACCGGCGAGCTTCTCCCCGCCGAAGAGCCGCTGCCTGGGGACACTGTGAGCAAGGGCGGCGGGGGCGGTGGCGGAACCCACATGCTCATCTACCGAGCCGGTCAGACCACACCGGATTTAGTCACGATCTCTGACATCATGGACGGTTACGACCCGGAGACGCACGACAACTGGTTCGCCGAATTCAAGGTGGAGAATGGGCGGCTCAAAGATCCGATCGGAGTCGGCGACGAGCCCGTCGGCACATCGAGCACAGAGATTTACGACGGCGACGCGAACGCCGATCCAATCGTAGATCAAACCTATTTCCGTGTCCCGACTATTATCACAATCAGCGGGAAAAAATACACCTTCGACATATCGGGAGTTTATCGAGAAAACGTGGTCTGCACACCAGACGGGCCGCAAGCAGAATTGATACGGAGAGCCTAATGCCAGCACCATCAATAGACGCATACCAACTCAGCACGACCGGAAGCGGATTCCCGTATTGCCCTCGCAAGGTTGACCTCACAGACCTTGAGGACGTTGACGGAAACACGACCACCGCCGATTACTGGATCACCCTCGGAGGCACCCAGAAAGGAAACGCCCCGACCGCATCAGAGATTCACCTCTCGTGGCTCAACGCGATCAAGCTCACGTATGAGACCTACAGCGTCACGGGGACGGCTCGGTCAACGGAGTATGGGTTCGGGGAATTCCCCGTTGAAATAGATGAGGAAGAAGTCCGCATCGGCTTGGAAGAATACACCGCCCTTGTCTTTCCCGAGCTTGACCCAGAAGGTTCTCCGGACTCGACTGATTACGAAGACAACAAGCCCACGATGCTGCCGGACGAACGGGAATGCATGCGGATACTGGAGAGAAAAGACGGCGCGGGCACGCCGCATCAACTCAAATTCCGGCGCGATCCGGGATCAGGATTTCCGCGCTGGCAACGTGGATACGGGCGCAAAGCGAAAGCATACTTTTACGGAGCCGCATACATCTATTCCGCAGCGGTCATTGTGCAAGTCCCCGAGATTGTCCGCATGTATGATGGAGCCACAAGTGACGAAGGTAATTTCGTGGGATACGGAGTCGCCTCGTTCTTCAACGGCAACGCCAGTGAAGATACCGGGACTCCGAAATCTGTGCTCAGGGAGTTCGCCGATGACGCTTATAGGTTTGACGGGCTGGACGGCGACATGCGTCAAGCGGAGGAGGATGACGACGGTTTTTTCGGCTCATGGCTATGCAACGGCCCGTTCCAGGCCGCCGGACGTGCCGACCAAGGGAGTTCTGAAATTGATGTTAAAAAGCACGTCTTCGTCTCGTGGATTACCGACGAGGATTATTTTCCTTTGGGTGTGTGGTCGAACACCACTCGCAGCATCACCTATTCCACCTTCGGAGGCATCCCATTCGTGGAGGTCAATTACGACAGCTATAACAACAATGACTGGGCGGACGCCGAACTAACCGCGCTGACATTCTATACGCAGACCTAGCCACCGAGGCCTGCCCGCTCGGCAAGTGGCCGGATGCTTAAAATGCAACCTCTTTCCTTTTGTCCGATTTCCGTAAAGATGAGGATCAAATGGAGTATTTTCAGGTAAAGGCATTTACGGGCGCGAGCACCCGCGTCGAATCGACCGACCAGGATCGGGGGACGCTCCGTCGCATTGAGGGCGCAGTCGTGGCGCCCAACGGGGCAATCTCCTCGCCGCTCTCGTGGCTCGACCTTTGGGGCATCAAAGACCTCTCTTCACTGCTGGAAGACTTCTGGACGGATGAGCAGGACGGCTATGGCTACTTCCTGACACTGACCAAACAGGGGAATGTCCTGCTCATGTTCTACGAGAAAGGGGCGGGTTGTCATGGACTTTGGCTCGTCGAGCAGTCCGACCAGTATCCGCTCACCTCAGACTCGGGCAGCATCACAGTGGCCGACGTCGGCGCGGCGGCAGGTATCGAGATCGACCTGAGTTCCGGGAGCAAGGTTTACTACGGCTCTCCGATCAATGACGACCTCTGGCTGGGACACGGCACGCACGCGAACTACATCTGGAAGCGCGAGACGGGGCTCGTCACCGAGCTGGGCGTCACTGCGCCGACCGACCCCTACGACATCGGCAAAGAACAGTTTCCCGCCTGTAAATCCTTCGCGCAGTCCGTCAGCGGGGCGGTTTTCGCTGCGGGCAACGACGCGGATCCGCTCAAGGTCTGGATGACAGACATTCCGAACAAGGAGTTCCCGAACCCCGAGCGCGTCCAAAACCTGACCAACTCCTTTGCTGAGCTCTCCCGTGCGGACGCGTCCGAAGTCGTCGCACTCTCTGTTTGGCAGGAGTATATCGTCGCCCACACAGACAAGCGCCCGTGGATCGTGCGCAACATCGGCCAGGGAAACGACGGCTATCACGCCGTCCAGAACGCAACGCCGCTCTCCGTCTCCGCTCCGAATCACAACTGCGTACGCGACGTGACGGGAACCGGTGCTTATTGGTTTGGCCGCGACCGCGAAATCTACAACGACAACGCCATCCGCACGTCCGCCCCGGATAAGGACTTTTGGCACGAGCGCGACATCGCCACCTCGAAGGCGGACAACATCTGGAACGATCGCATGTCCCGCGACCCGTCGTCGGCGCATGGATTCTTCGACCGCGTCAATGGCCGCTACTTCATCTTTGCTCCGCTCAAGACCAATGCGGACGGCTACACCGCCGACTTCACCGCATACGGTGGCTTCGTCTGGTGCGAAGACAGTCGCAGCGTCTCGGGCCCTATGCTGTTTCCCAATGCGACCGCCTCCACCGTAGGGCGCAAGACCCGGCAAGGTCTCAATATGGTTGTCGTCGCCACTGCCGAGGGTGGACTCATGTTCAGCGACCTCGACGAACTCCGCGAGCGCGAGGAGTTTGAGCTCGAAGACTACGGCGCCGCCGACAATGGCGAGTTCCCCGAGGAGACCGCCGACGAAGCCTTCCCGCCCGTGCAGGACGAGGAGGGTTTTGCCCTAGAGACCGAGGAAGGCGAAGAAATCAACTCCGAGGGCGACGCCGACGAGATTCAAGTCCCGCTCGTCTGGCTACAGGCCACCGCCGACCGGGATACGGACGGCTACCTGCTCGCTTTCGCCGGCACACCCTACGCCAAGTATTCCCGGTTCGCCCGCACGCTGTTTCAGAATGACAGTCCCTCCGTCATCTTCGACCCCGAGGACATTCAGACGATCCAGTGGACAAACGCCACCGTCGCCCGGCTGGAGTTCGCCCCGGAGGACATGGGGCGCACCAACATGGAAAAAGTCTTTCAGGAGATTCGCCTCACATGGCAGCGCGACTCGAAGTGCTATGTCGGCGTCTTCGCCCGCACCGAATACGGGCAGAGCGATGGCTACTGGATCGGCAACCCGAACCCCGACGAGGAGCAGCTTGTCGGCATCAATATCCGCGGGCGTCGCATCCAAGTCACTGTCCTTGTCGTATTCTCGAATAACCCCGACGCACGCGCCATGCTGCGCGATATGACCATCGGCTATCTGCCCGGAGGCACCGGCCACGGTTAAGCGAAAAACACAGACACCGTCTGACGCGTCTGAGAGCACGTAGAACGCTTTGACTTCCCTGGGCGACCTCTCCCTTTCGTCGCCCCGACAACGCGAAGCCTCCGCCCAATGCACTCGCGGGAAACATTGAATGCCGCCGCGATCTGCTCCGAAGTCATCCCTGAGAGCGCCAGTGCGTAGATCAGCGCCTCATTTTTAAGCATCTTCTGCTTGTTTCGATGCCAGTCCTCGCCCTTGCGGTATCGCGGATCCTCCGCCTCCTCCTGAGTTGCCGCCGAAGATTCCGAAGTCCGCCATCCGGCCGTCATTCGCTTCACTTCCTCGGGACTCAGATCGGGCTTCACCATGGTTTCCTCAATTTGACGGCCTCAAAAACAAGCGGCTCGATGCACCCCGTCGATTCCATCGCAATATTCTGCGCATCCGAGAAGTCCGCATTAATGTAGAGACGGAATGCCGTCTTAAAATCCGACTCAATAGAGCTCGCTTTGATCCGTGCGGCATTACGGAGCAGAGCCGGGCGAAGACAGTCGATGATCACCTCGGCCAAATCCTGATCCGACAAGTCTTTTAACTGCGCAATCCGCTCTAAGTCTCCCTCTCTCATACCGTGCGTCGGGGGTATGTGTTAAACGCGGGTTACAGATATAGCAAGAAAAACCAACGATGCACAAAAAAAAAGAGAGTCGTAAGTGACTCTCTTTAAGTGGTTTAAAATGTCCTACTGGATCGGGGACTCGAACCCCGAACCAATTGATTAAGAGTCAATAAACTGATATATTTTAGTCAAACTTATTTTCACTTTTCGCCCTCCATGCCGCTTATTTACGGGAAATTATTTTTTCAAGTTGGAATAAGTTGCTTGACGTGCGTCGCGCCAAGGTGTTAAACGGGGGTTATTGGAGTGAGAGACCATGAGTGAGAAATTCGTAACTAAAAAAGGCAAGGGTTCTACTTGCTATCGTATCCCGCGCGTCGTCGATGGGAAAACTGTCTATGGCTCGGACTATGTGCGCCGGATAAAGCGGGGTAAGCAGCAGTTCTATTTCAAGTTGGGGCCGGAGAAGCGGATGGCGGAAACGATCAGCAATGAGATCGACGACTTCCTGCGCGACCCTCGGAACTCGATCGAGGATGCTCTACGCCGGTTCAACCCGGATTCGATGCTGCGCGACCGTAGTAAGCTGACGGTGGCCGACATTGTGCGGGCGCATGAGAAGGCGGAGCCTGTGCTTGAACTGAACCCGAAGGTGGCAAAGCACTACCGCGGGCGCCTGATGTGGGTGGTTCGCCGGGTGATGGCGCACCGGAGCCGGAAGTCGATGCCGGATGCGATGAAATACGACGATGCTCTGGGGGCCGTGGAGGGCTTCTCTGTCGGACAGTTGAACCAGCGCTTTATTTCGGATTTGAAATTGGCTGAGATGCAGGAGGCGGGGGACTCTGTTGCGGAGCAGAACAAGGTGAAGCGCAAGGTGAAATCGGTGATGGCCGACGCGCGGAGCGTCTTCTCAATGGACGCGATACGTGAATACGAGAGTTACGGATTAAACCTACCCGATCTGAGTGATTTTTTGAAGGGTGTGCTCTTTCGCCGCGTGACAAAGACGCTCTACCGCCTGCCTGACGCGAAGGTGATCCACAAGATATTTGACGACGCACATGAACTCCGGAAGGAGCCGAACGCGTACCGCATCTACTTGCTGGCCTTGGGTGCGGGACTGCGCAGGGCGGAAATTATGAACTGCCGACAGGATTGGATTTCGGGCGGCGAGCATCCTTGCGTCTTTCTCGGGCTGACGGAGGACTGGCAGCAAAAGGGCAAGGGAGAGTCTTCGACAGAGCTCTGCCCTTGGGCTTATAAGGAGCTGAGCAACATCATGGAGGACGGCGAGCGCGTGTTGACAGGCACCATGACGGACGGGCAGGACGCTGCCCGCTACCTTTCCGCATGGCTGCACTCCAAAGGACTCGACCGCAAAAAGCCTATCCATGAACTGCGTATGCTATTCGGGAGTTGGGTGGCGAACCGTCGCGGACTCTATGCGGCGCAGAAGGTCTTGCGACACAAGTCGCCACAGGTGACAAATGACCACTACGCGGATCTGATCGCCGACGAAAACATACTGGTTCGCTGGGAACCTGCCACGAAAAAGAAGAAGGCGGCTAAGAAGCGGGCGAGGCGTAGATCGGCTTGATCCTGTAGCGCCCTGCTGCGATGTCCATCTCGGCGGTCGCAATGAGTTCGCCTCTCCATGTCCATTGGTCGGGATGCCCTTGCTGTTTGATGCAGTGTCCGTATCGGGCAAGTTCAGTGTCTGACGGTACGCGCCCCTCGATTTGCTCAATGCGGCCAATGACCATCTGATCAACCGCACGGAGGTAGCTGCAAATGAACTGCTGGAGCTTTGGCGTAAGGTTCATATTGGAGGATGAGTTTAATATCGAATAGTTGTCGTCTAATCGGAGTTCGCAGAAGAAAAAGCCATCCGTAGTAGTATATCTCGGAATGGTTTCGGCGTGTGGATTCGCGGAGTGCTATCTGTGCCGCCACCTTTGAACGATAGCAGACCGATCTTGCGGCATTTCTCGCGTCCATAGCGTTCCATTGCCCACTCTGGGAAGTCCGAGTCCTGCACCTTATACACTCCCCAATCTAATTCTGGAAGCTCGCAGCGCACAGCGTAAAGCATCGTAGGCTTTGGCGCGTAGTGACCATATCGCCATTGCTCTACGCAACACGTCCAGCCGCCATGATCGTCGGCCTTTATCCAGCCGCCTTTGCGATCTGGCTTTTTTAGCCCGAAGTGCGGCCATGCGTGACTTCCCCACGGATGCTCTAGCACTCCACCGCATCGCCTTACGGATTCAAGCGCACTCTGAAAGCATCCAGCATCGTCTCCCTTCTTTTTCCGCACTCCTGTTTTTGCTATCACGGACGGACTTCCAGCCCACATCTTACCCCATCTCTGACATGGTGGATGGCATACGACTGGACTGTTTCCGTCATACTTCCGAGCGTCTCGGACTTCATCCCAAGGGTCTACGTTCTGGAGATTGTAGTAGGCTCCACCCGCCTGGACAAACAAAGCCGCAACGCTCTGCGAATTACTGTTCCACAAAAGAAAAACCATGAGCACATACATAATAACATACGACCTAAACAAAGAAACCACACGACCCAACATCGTTAAAAAAGTAAAAGAAGTTGGCACGTCTTGGGCAAAATTGTCCGAGTCTTCATACGCAGTATCCACAACAAAAACTGTCGAAAGCGTGTATGCAGAATTGAAACCCATGATAGATTCTAATGATAACATTTACATCATTACACTAAAGAAGCCTTGGACTGGATTTGGTCCGAAGGATGTGAATGAATGGCTTGAAAAGAATCTGTCTTATTGATTTCGACGGATTCTTGATTTTCGGCAATGGAACGAAGAAAGGATTCTTGTTCTGCCGTATCGGTGATAATCACCAGTTGGTTGTTTTGTAGCTTTATCTTCATAATAAATTAAAAGGTGGAACCAGTCGCACCTATCAACTCCGTTCGCTGTCGCTCACTGCGTGATAGTGCTCTACGTTCGAGAAAGCATATTCAACCCGGCCTTCAGACGTAAGCCATCCGTAGCTTTGCCGCGTAACCTCGTCACCGTCGTATTCGGGATACAGGCGTTCAACTACGGTTTCGCAGAGTTGGTCAG
>Ga0194138_10000134_pt1 | contig 36575 bp, 38 predicted proteins | sample TARM_MetaG_T2_14_FD_134022 | JGI IMG/M metagenome (GOLD analysis project Ga0194138, IMG submission 134022) | Freshwater microbial communities from Pennsylvania, USA, analyzing microbe dynamics in response to fracking - TARM_MetaG_T2_14 (version 2) | ecosystem: Environmental > Aquatic >...
TGACATTAGTGAAAAATATCTCATTTATGAAGCTTTGGGAAAAGATTCAAATATCGTAGTTGCCGATGAGAACCTTAAAATACTAGATGCTTTAAAACACACAGGCCCTTTCGATCAAACAGACCGGACGATTACTCCAACTGCAACCTATCAATATCCAACAGATGAACGTATTAATCCCTATGACACTGAAGCATTGGCTCAGTTATTGTCAGATGATGCCCAAATAGAATCATTGAATCTGCTGCAACTTATCAGTGGAGTTTCCCCTTTATTTTTAAAGGAATTTTACTACCGAAAAGACCGCACAGAGTCTTCTTTATTAGACCTTTTTAATACGATGTTGCATGAAAAAAATTATACCATAAAAGAAGGGAAGAAATCCTACTTCACAAGTTATAAACTAACACATATCAAAGGGGATGAAACTAGTTTTGAAGATGTTTCACAATTATTTGATGCATACTTTTATGAACGTGACCGTTTAGATAAAATGAAACAAAGCGCAAAAGATTTAACACAGTTTATTAAAAGACAAATTGACCGAAACAAAGACAAACTAGAAAAGCTATATAAAGACCTTGATAAAACAAAGTCCTTAGACAAATATAAAGTTTACGGTGAACTATTACTGAGTTATAATTATCAAATAAAAAAAGGGGATAGGGAAGCGACCCTTCTTAACTACTACACAAATGACATGATTACTATTCCTCTTGATAGCACAAAAACAGTTGTAGAAAATAGTGAACGTTACTTTAAAAAATATAAGAAACTAAAAACCAGTATTCCACACATTAAAAAACAAATTCTAAAAACCCAAGATGAAATCAGTTATTTTTCTTTGCTTGAAAGTCAACTCGATTATGCAAACTTACATGATCTAGATGAAATGCGTGAAGAATTGATTAGTCTAAAATATATGAACAAGAAAAACCGTAAAAAACAAAATAGAAAAACCAAACTATTAACCTATATCTTAGACGATGACACTGAGATTATGGTCGGAAAAAATAATCAACAAAATGCAAGAATCACTCATAAAGAAAGTAAACATTTTTATGTTTGGTTCCATGTAAAAGACGCCCCAGGAAGTCATGTTGTGGTAAAAAAAGGATTCCCACTCGAAGAAGAAACCATCCGCATTGCAGCAATGCTTGCGGCTTATTACTCAAAACAAAAGCTCTCTTCTAGTGTCCCTGTGGATTATACTGAAATAAAACATGTGAAGAAAATCCCGGGTAAACATGATTCCTTTGTAAGATATACTGATCAAAAAACAATCTATATTGATCCTGATGAGGCTTTCATTAAAGCGTTATTGATTAAAAAGTAGGTGTACATATGTTAAGTTATGAGGCAAATACTCATGCAAAAAAAATAAAAAATGCAATGCAGGAGCACACACAAAAATTAAAAAAAACTGTTAAACTTATCATAGGCTTTGTTGCCGCCATATTATTTTTAACATTACTGGCAATCACTATGAGTAGTACCGATATAACGACCACTGTCATAATATCAGCGATTATTCTTTTAGGTGGTTATAGTACCTTAATTATCATCTATTTGTTAATCACTAAAACTTATGTTAGTGTAAAAATCACTTACGAAGTCCTAACCCCCTTACTTGTTCAGCAATATAATTATGATGAAGGAACACAAATTACCCACTACGCCGATAACCCAAACATCTATAAACGCATCATGAATGAAACGGGTTTATTTACACGTGGGGGTTGGTTTAAACGTTTTGAAGAGTGCCAGGGGATGTGCGGGGATTATTCTTTCAGCATTATAAGAGGCCAATATTTCATTAGCACAGGGAATACAACTACCAATGTATTTAATGGGAACATCATTAAAATTGATGGGGTTTCTAAAGATTTAATGCAAATCAGAAACAAGTCAAAACCTTATGTTAAAGGCGTTAAATTTGATAAATACACTCAACACGATCTTCTTATCTATATTGAAGCAGGTAAGGAATTACCGGATAATATTAATAGCTTAAGTGTCTTTACCAAAGATTTTTTAGATAAGACCAACAGTAAAAATGTCGTCTTAGCGACCATCAATAATGCATTGTATTTTGCTTATGATGGCCCTGCAATTCTTAAAAAAATTAAGACCATTGATCAAGACATAGTCATTGAGCGCTATAAGCATTTTAAAAGCGAATTATCTCTTGTTGAACCTTTGATTCAGTTAGTACAAAAAAACGAATCGCCTGATAATTATTAATCAGGGATTCGTTTTTTTATTGTTTATTGGTTTTTTTCTCTAATTTCAGTACGAATCATCGTAATGAATGCTTCTAATGGTACAGTAGTTTGTTCTTTTTCTCCATACTTACGATAAGTAACCGTTTTATTTTCAACTTCTTGATCCCCTATTACTAATTGATAAGGAATTTTTTGGGTTTGTGCTTCACGAATCTTATACCCTAATTTTTCTTCACGCATATCAAGATCACTGCGTAAATCTTCATCAATAAAACGATTGTTTAACTCAGTTGCATACTCCGCATGGGCAACATTATTAACAGGAATTACTTTAATTTGGTTAGGCGCTAACCAAGTTGGGAATGCGCCTTTATATTGTTCGAGTAAAATACTCATTAAACGTTCCCAAGTAGAAATTAATCCGCGGTGGATTACTACTGGTCGGTGTTTTTCACCATCTTGTCCAATATAGTTTAAGTCAAAGCGTTCTGGAAGTAAAAAGTCAAGCTGGACAGTACTCATTGTAATAACGTGATCCATTGCGGTACGGACTTGAATGTCTATTTTTGGACCATAAAAGGCAGCTTCGCCTTTCATTTCTGTATACTCAATTTTTTCTTCCTCAAGTAATTCTTTAAGCACTGCTTCTGCTTCATCCCATAATTGATCATTATCATGGAATTTACCTTTATCACTATCTCTTAAAGCAAGTTCTACATAGTCAATTTCTAATCCTAAATCTTTGATTGCAGTTAAGATAAGATTGTAAGCAGCTAGTACTTCTTGCTTGATTTGATCTTTTCTTACAAAAATGTGAGAATCGGTTAAAGTCATTGCACGGACACGTTCAAGACCTGATAATGCACCACTCGCTTCATAACGATGTTGTGTAACAATCTCAGCATATCGAATTGGTAGATCGCGATAACTTCTTAGTTCAGAATTATACACAATCATATGATGCGGACAGCTCATAGGTCTTAAGACAAACGTTTCCCCATCTCTTTCCATTGCGGGGAACATATTTTCACGGTAATGTGACCAGTGTCCACTGATTTCATATAAACGTTTAGTTCCTAAGACTGGTGTTGAAATATGTAAATATCCTGCTTTTCTTTCTAGTTTATAGACATAATCTTCTAACACTTTTCTTACTGTATAACCATTTGGTAACCAAAGCGCAAGTCCTTGTCCGGCATCTTTATTCAGTTCAAAGATTTTTAATTCTTTTCCGAGTTTACGGTGATCTCTTTCTTTACGTTCTTTTAACACATGTAAATGGTGTTGTAGATCATCTTTAGTGAACCAACTTGTTCCGTAAATACGTTGCAACATGTCTCTATCACTATCACCACGCCAGTAGGCACCTGCAACACTGAGTAATTTAAAGTGTTTTATATGTCTTGTATTCCCAAGGTGACCACCACGACAAAGATCGACAAACTCTCCTTGTGTATAAATACTAATGGTTTCAGAATCATCTAAATCATTGATAAGTTCTAATTTATAAGGATCATCTTTGAAACGTTCTAACGCTTCTTCTTTTGAAATTTCTTCACGTTCCATATCCGTTTGTTCTTTAACAATACGGCGCATTTCATTCTCGATTTTTGGTAAATCCTCTTCACGAATGGTATGGTCTGTGGCGATATCATAGTAAAAACCATCTTTAATCGCCGGCCCTACCCCAAACTTAGCATCTTTATATAATCGTTTAACCGCTTGTGCCATTAAATGGGCTGTAGAGTGATTTAAAACCTCAAGTGCCTCTTTATTATCCTTTGTAATAATCTCAAGTTCACTATCTTCTAAGATTGGTCTATTAAGGTCATAAAGTTCATTGTTCACATACCCTGCAACACTATTTTTCTTTAGGCTTGAGGATAAATCTTTAGCTACTTTTTCAATCGTAATGCCTTTTTCATATGTTTTCTGGTTTCCATCTTTAAATGTAATTGTAATCATTATTCTTCACCTCTATCATTATATCTTCTTGCATTAATTTCATCTTTTTCGATGATGGCCTCTTCTAAGTCTATCCCGTAAATATTAGCGATATGCGTCACATAATGTAAGACATCATATAGCTCATATTTGATGTTTTTCTTGTTGGTTGTTGTCATGCCTTCTTCACTAACTTTTCGCATTTCAACAGATAATTCCCCAACTTCTTCAAACAGTTTTAAAACAACTTCATGGTGCTTGTCTGGTTTGAAATCAATCCGCTTGATATGCATTTGTAAATCTTTGATTGTTAATCCTTTTTTAATCATCGTATTCACTCCTAAAAATAAAAAAATCGCCCTTAAAAGTAAGGACGAATATAATCCGCGGTACCACCTTGATTCTAGAAACTAGCACTTAATCCGTTAACGCTGGATGCGGGAATCTTTTTCAAGTCCAACTCTGAGGGAGTAATTGTTTGAGTTGGTAGCTTACACCATCCTACCTCGCTTCAATATTCAACAATCATGGCCTCTTCTTCGTTATTAATTAATAATAGCTTAAGCCGTATCGTTTGTCAACACTTACAATTTAAAAGGTTCACTAAGCGCTTTGATACGTTCAATAATACGGTAAGCTTTCATCATTTCAATTTGTTCTTTACTATCCGCAAAAAGTCTCGCTAGATCATTCAAATGGACATTGGATGTGAAAAAGGTCGGTAGATCATCCAGTAAACGATGTTGCAAAATAGGTCCTAGTACTTCATCTCTCACCCAAGCACTCTGACTTTCTCCACCTATATCATCAAGCATTAAAACATCGATATGTTTTAATTGATTAATCCTAGTTTCAAGCGTTCCTGTTTTAATACTACTTTTTATTTCTCTCACAAGGTCAGGATAATAGGTAATAATGACACTTTTCCCTATTTCAGACAAATGATTAGCAAGGGCTGCAAACGCATAAGTTTTTCCTTGTTGATAAGCCCCATATAAATAAAGTCCTTTAATTTTTTCACCCAATTTAATCTGATTAACCAATGTCATCATTTTATGATAAAGGTCTTTTCTAACGGGTGAATCTAATCTAAAATCCGATAAGCTTGCTTCATAAATCATTTTGGGCATGTAAAGCGCGTTTACACGACTTTGTCTTTGTCTTTTTTCTTCACTAGATTCATAATATGAACATGCTTGATAGGTTAATCTAATTTGATTATTGGTATAATTCAGAACGGGTTGATGTCCTTTAATATCTTGTTTACACGCAAATAATCCAGGGCAATCTTCACAATGTTTTATTTCATTTTGATAAATCATTAACTCATTTAACGATTCTTTAATCGTCTCATACGTAATATCATGCTTGATGTAAAAGTCTTTCAAACATTCCTCATCACTCATTTGATCGGTGAGTGCTTCTAAAAGTTCTTCATCTTTTTTTAACGGTAATGGTTTCATTCTTTCACATCCTCAGCTTGTTTTTTTAAGTAGCTGTCAAACCAATCCACTTCGGTATCTGTACGCTCTTTTTTATAAGGCTTTCGATACGACTTTTTCGGTTGGTTTTTCTTTTTGATTTTCGTTTTAATATACTCCACTGCTTTTTCAGCAGTATCAATATTGTTTCGGTGCCATTCTGCGGTGATTTTATCAAAATAATTATACACTGGGAATTGATTATTTAATTCCTTTAAGACATAAGCAATCATTACATTAATCACTTCATTTTTTAATTGTGATTCTTGCATTAAGCGTTCAATGACCTTCAGTTCAGAAACAGGGGCTTTTTTACCCGATAAATCTTCAAGCATTGTCTTTGGATGAACACTTTGGAAGTAATCTAAATCATAAGCACCTGAACGCTTAGATAATTGTTTTTTAGGAATTTTTTGATACATCGATTGTGCTTCTTCGGTGAGACAGTTAAAATCTAAGGTTTGTCTTTCCGTTAAACACTTTAAAACTAAGGGTTGCATCGTTGTTTCATTTAAATCATATAAATAAGCAATTTCTTGTAGTTTTTGTTTAGCACGTTTGGTTTTCATTTTAGGATGCATTAAAGCATTTGGAATCGCTTCTAATACGATATCGGCCTCAAACGCGGTATTAAATTTTACCGCTTGGCGAGATGTATCCATAAATTGACTTTTTAAAGTCGTATGGTCTTCAATCGGTGCGAAAACATCATTAAATGCTACACTAATATTCTGATAATTAGATTTTTGAACCCGAGTAATTTTAAAATGCTCAACAAGATCTTTAAATCGATATGAACCAATCGCATGGTTTAAGTAACTTGCTAAAGGCGAATCTTTAATAAAGCCTTCTGGGGTTAGGGGTAAATATAGTTCGAATAGAAAATGATTATCGTCATGCTTAAATGTTTCTAGTAATCCAGCTGCTTCAAGTTTCTTTCTGGTTTCTAATAACGATTGTGGGGTTAAATTTAACATATCAAGCAAAAAATCCAGAGGATACTCTGGGCTTTTAAGACGCGCGCGATCAAGTAAGGTATAAAGTGTGACATAAAGCGTGTACGCATCTTGACCAATAATCGGCATATAAAGTAAGGTTAAGGTCTGTAAAGATTCATGATTAAGGGGATAACTTGCTGTGATTTTAAAAGGTGTTTGAGTATGCTTAGTCATGATAGTCCTCCTTATGGATGAAGACCAACACCTTTTAGTGTTAAGACCTCATCAAGCGCTTTAAAAGTATCTATAATAATGGTTTTAGGTTTGTTAAACCCTACAATCTTGTAGGTTTGAGTTTTAATATCAATCGCTGTTTCACGTGGATTAATCTCAATAATGGTCGCAATCATATGAAACTTAGACGTTTCTATAAACACTTCACCATGTTTATCATCCACAGATTTTATTGGGTAGCGATGCTTATTCGCATACGCCTTAAGTGCTTCTTTAACTTGTGCATAGTTATGTTTATAATAATGCGTTTGCAGTGCTTTTAATGCGTGACGCTCACTACTTTCTGCATGGTTACTAAAATAATCGAAAAAGCCCATTTATTCCGCCTCCTTAATCTTATCTAGACATTTCTTAAATCGTTTTTTTGTGGATAAAATACTGTGAGAATTATCAATCACAAAATCTGCTTTTTTCTTTTTTTCAGTCATCGGCATTTGTGATTTAATCTTTTTAAGGGCATAGCTTTCATCAATATTATCGCGCATCTTTAAACGATCGATTTGGTTTTCTCTTTTTGCATAAACTAAGATGGTAAAATCCATAAATTCATCAAATGAACTTTCAAATAACAAAGGAACATCAACGACAATTAATGACTGTCCTTCTAACTCAAATCGTTTCACTTCAGTGAAAACTCGCTCTTTAACCTTGGGATGCACAATCTTGTTGAGTTTTTCTCGTGCTTCTTTATTATTAAAGATAATTTTAGCCAACTTATTACGGTTTATTTCTTCACTAGGGGTTAAAATTTCTTCTCCGAAAGCATCAAGGACTTCTTGGTAAGTTTCAGAGTCCTTTGCGAATAAGTTTTTAGCAATTTCATCTGTATCTATTACAGGAATATCTTCATCTAAAAACATATTGCTTACTGTGGATTTTCCCGTTGCTATTCCACCTGTAAGCCCGATTATTTTAGCCATAAAGCATCCTTCTTTCTATCATTTTTTTTGACATACTGGACAATAATATGTCCCACGGCCCCCGACCTTAGTTTTAACAATCGGTGTATGACACACAGGACAAGGAACTGATTCCTTTGTGTGAACGTTTAATTCATTTTGAAATCTTCCAGTAACGCCAAGGCTTGAAGTATAACTTCTTATGCTTGACCCACCAAGCTCAATGGCTTTTGTTAAAACAGCCTGACTACATTGTACAATATTTTCTAACCGTTTTAAACCAACTTTATGGCTGATTTTTTCCGGATGAAGTTTTGCACAAAATAATACCTCATCAACATAAATATTTCCAAGCCCTAATACAATACTTTGATCAAGAAGTGCTGGTTTGATTTTTACAGTTTTATTCGTGAATTTTTCTTTTAAATAATCCGCATTAAATAAAGGATCAAATGGTTCTTTCCCTAATTTGGAAAGGGGTGGTGAGGTGTAAAGTTCGTCATAGTGTTTTAAATCAAAAGTTCCAAATTTTCTTACATCATCATAACGCAACGATAATCCGTCTTTGAAATGAAACATGACATGCTCGTGTTTCATTTTATCATCACTTGATGGTTTAATAAAATATTTGCCTTCCATTCTTAAATGACTGATTAAAGCATAATCATTGAGTTTAAATATTAAATACTTCCCCAATCGGTCAATCTCTAGAATGGTTTGATTTTTAAGTACTGTTTTAAATGTTTCAACATCATGGGTCTTTATCATTTTATCATGATAAACATCAACCGTATCAATAACTTTGTTGATGAGGTACTGTTCAAGCGTCCGTCTAACGGTTTCTACTTCCGGCAGTTCAGGCATTACTTTATAACCTTTACGCGGTTTTTATCATAACGTAGCACGGTTTGTTTAATTGAGTCTTTTGTGTAGCCTAGCGCTACTATACTAAATGGTGTTAGGTGATGATCCACATCAATAATTTTTAAAATATTCTCGATTCTTTCTTTGAGTGGATATACGCCTATCCATAAAGACCCAACATTATGATGCGTTGCTTCTAAGAGGATGTTTTGTGTACAAGCCGCCATATCAACTGGACGCATTTGAGGCGATGCCTCTGTTTTTTTCATTAAGGTGATTATAGCAAGGGGCGCTTTTTTTAAGTGTCTTGCCCCATTAGAAATGGTTGATAGTTGGTCGAGCACATCACGGTTCTTAATAACGATAAACTCCCATGGTTGTTGATTTTTTGCACTTGGTGCTTGCATAGCACTTGTCAAAATCGATTCTATAATATCGTCACTGATTTTGGTATCTAAAAAGTTTCTAATACTTCTTCGTTCTAAACAAATACTCATCAAATCACTCCTTATCTGGGTTTACATGAACAATAACATGACAAATTCTTTCATCTTCTTGTAAAATATTTTTAACAGCGGTTGCGACATCATGACCTTCTTTAACTGTCATTGCCGCTCGGACTTGTATATCAATCATTACTTGGTAGTAATGCCCATACATAATCATATCTAAATGATCAACGGCTAGCACACCCTCGACCTTACTTGCTCGATTTCTTGTTGCTTTTATTACTGGTGCTTTAGCACTTTTTCCTAATATGAGCTGAATCGCTTCAATAATAATGCCAATACCAATTCTAATAATGAAAAGCCCAATTAAAAACGCGGCTGCTACATCTGCATAGAGTAACCAATCAATGCTGAATAGGCCCCCTATAATTCCAAGGGCTGTCCCTATTAATACTACCACACTACTAATCACATCACTAAAGGATTCTTTTCCACTCGCTCTTAACACTTGACTTTCAAGGGTTTCACTCTTTTTAAGCAAATAACTTGATAGTGCAAATTTGATTATAATGACCAAAAAGGCAACGCCAAGTGCTAAAATACTTGGTGCTACCTGTTCTTCAAAGAACATACTCACAACATTACTGACCAATTGATAACTAATAAACAACACACTAATTCCGATAAGTAGACTGATCACATATTCAAATTTTCCATGCCCAAATGGATGTTCATCATCAGCAGGTTTTGCACTATGCCTTATCCCAATAATCACAAAGATATCACTCATAAAATCACTTAAGGAGTGAATTCCATCCGCAATCAATGCACTACTTTTAAAGAAAAGTCCCGTAATAATTTTTAAAAAGATTAACCCGAAATTAACGATAAAACTTTTGTGCATCACTTTTTCTTGTTGTTTTGAGATGTTATTTGGCTTCATTTAAATTATCCCCTATCGCTAAACTAACCGTTAGTGGGACTTTTAATTCCACCGCATCTTCCATGACTTTAGTAATTAATGACTCTGCTTTTTCTTGTTCATCCTTAGGCACTGTAAACACAAGTTCATCATGAATTTGTAAAATCATTGTTGTTTTCATTTTTTCTTTCTTTAATGCTCGGTCAATATTTACCATTGCGATTTTAATGATGTCAGCTGCACTTCCTTGTAAGGGCGCATTCATAGCCGTACGTTTCCCTAATTCTCGTTGTTGATAGACACGGCTATTCACCTCAGGAATATAACGTCTTCTATTAAACATTGTTTCTACATACCCATCATTTTTTGCTTTTTCTATAATCGAGTCCATGAATGTACTAATTCCAGAAAAACGTTTGTAATATCTATTAATAAAAGTATCAGCATCTTTTTGAGAGATGCCTAAATCATCACTAAGTCCCCAAGCACTTTGTCCATAAATAATTCCAAAGTTTACCGCTTTGGCAATTCGGCGTTCGTTGCTAGTTATTTCATCTTTTTCAAAAATCTGTTTTCCAGTGATACTATGAATATCTTCCCCATCTTTAAACGCTTTAATTAGTGTTTGTTCATTCGCCATATGAGCAAGAACACGCAGCTCAATTTGAGAATAATCACTTGCAAGCAAGACATGATTTTCTTCTGGAATAAACACTTTTCTTAAATCTCTACCCAGTTCTGTCCGGATTGGGATATTTTGTAAGTTCGGTTCAATACTTGAAAGTCTGCCTGTTTGCGTAAATGCTTGCTTATAAATTGTATGTATTTTCCCATCATCATGCATACTTTCTTTTAGGCCTTTTACATAGGTAGATTGTAATTTGGTGATAGAACGATAACGGATAATTTTATCAATAATAGGATGTTTATCTTTTAACTTATTCAAAACATCAATATTTGTCGAATACCCTGTTTTACTTTTTTTATAACTAGGCAGTTCTAACTTTTCAAATAAAACTTCACCTAGTTGTTTCGGTGAACTGATATTAAATGTTTCACCCGCATCATCATGAATGCTTTTCGTCAACGATTCAATCTCAGTTTCTAATTGATCATTAAAGGCATTTAACGCTTCTAAATCTAAACGAACACCTACAAATTCCATATCGCCTAAAATCGTAGTTAAAGGGATTTCAACATCCGTATATAATTTAAACTGATTTTGCTTTTTGAGTTGTTTAGTAAGCTCTTCTTTAAGTGACTGAATAGCAATCGCTTGTTTTACTGCGTACTCTTGAAAGACACTAGGTGCAGGAATTTTTTGATTAGCACCCTTGCCATAAACATCTTCTTTGTAAGGGACATCTTGATAATCAAAATTGCTTACAACCACTTTAAAATCATCTTTAGTAAAACTAGGATTAATCACGTAAGCAGCGAGCAACAAATCAAATGGAACATTATGAATATTGATTCCATCTTGTTTAAGTAATACTTGTGTTTTCTTTAAATCAAACGTGTATTTTTCAAACGCATGACTCTCTAAATAAGTGATGGCTGCTTTAGATTTTAACAAGGTTTCATAGGGAATAAAGTAATACTGATCTTTAATCACCACAGCTAAACCCAGTTTTTCTGCTTGATGATAATTATCTTTAAAGGCTTCTAATATAATATAGCCATTATCATCTAATGCTTCTTCAATTACATCATCATTGGTTAATACTGTATATTTAATACTTTCTTTTTTCTGTATTTTTTCTAAACGTTTAATGAATGTATGAAATTCTAAACGTTCATAAAATTCAATTAATGCTTCTTCATCAAAACCGTTATATTCAATATCATCAAGGGAAATACCAAGATCGTAATCGGTGATAATCGTTGCAAGTTTGCGCCACTTAAGTGCTTCCTCACCATGATTTTGAACACGCTCTTTTAATTTTCCTTTAAGTTCATTAACGTTTTTAAGTAATGTCTCAATCGTTTCATATTCCTTTAATAATTTTAATGCTGTTTTTTCACCAACACCTGGTATACCAGGTAAGTTATCACTCGAATCGCCCATAAGGCCTTTTAAATCAGGGACTTGTGCGGGTGTAATGCCTAGTTCATTCATCAAATCTTTTTCTGTGAATATCTTTTCCGGTTCAAGTCCACGTTTTGAAATTCTCATATTGACTTTATGATTGAGTAATTGATATAAGTCTTTATCATTCGAAATAATTTCAATGTCATCAAATTCATCATAATATTTCTTTGTCAAAATCCCAATAATATCATCCGCTTCTAAGTCTTCACTTTCATGAATAAAAATGCCTAATTTTTCAGTGATTTCTCTAATTAATGGAAGCTGTTGTCTAAACTCATCAGGCATGGGTTTACGCCCTGCTTTATAGTCTTCATATTCTTTATGTCTATAAGTACTTTTTCCTTTATCAAAAGCGACTAGAATATGAGTAAACTCCTCTTTCAATATCAAATTAAGCATGTTAGCCATGCCAAATACTGCATTGGTATATTCTCCATGACTATTTTTCATAAGATTGCCTGAATAGGCCGTTGCATAATACGCTCTAAACATTAAATTTGATCCATCTATTAAAAGTAATTTTTTCACGGTCATACCTCGTTTCTATATCTTTATTTCATTCTATCATAAAGGGTGCCTAAAATAAAAAAATACTCATTAAATGAGTATTATTTTACGACACTTTCTAAGTAATCAACAATGTCTTTCACTGTTTTAATTTTTGTGGCTGCGCTGTCATCGATTTCAATGTCAAATTCTTCTTCTATCGCCATAATTAATTCTACAGCATCTAAAGAGTCTGCGCCTAAATCTTCAGCAAGATTTGAATCAATCTCGATGGTTTCTTCTTCGATTCCTAGTTCATCTGCAATAATGGATTTGATTTTTTCAAACACCATACTCACTCCTTATATTCTAGATTATCTTTTATATTATAGTTTTTATGAAACCGTTTGTCAATTTAAACAAAAGAAGAATCATGCTTGATTCTTCTTATAGATGTAATTTAATCCTTTTAACAATAATAAATCATCAAAGATATAGTCAGTTGGCAATACTGATTGAATAAGTTTAGCAGCCCCACCTGTCATGATAACAGGAATATCTTGTGATGTTTTATACTCTTTTTTAATCATTTCAACAATGCCCATCACTTGATTAGCGTGACCATAAAGCAATCCTGAATTTAGTGCATCAATGGTATTGGTTCCTAATACATGTTTAGGATCTTCAAACTCAAATTGCAAGAGTTTGCTGGCTTTAGAAATCAAGCAGCTTCGGCTTGAGTCTAACCCAATCGTAATTGAAACACCTTTGATTTGCTTGTTTTGTAAATAGGTAAATGTCGTCGCAGTCCCCATATCGATGATGATCGCATCTTGACCATAACTTTCAATTGCACCAGCGGCACCTGCTACTAAATCAGCCCCTACTTCTTTAGGATTTTCGGTTCGTATTTTCACACCGGTTTTAATCCCTGGTCCTACAAATATAGGAGTAAGATCAAAATATCGCGTAATAAATGTTTTAAACACTGTATTTAATTGGGGCACAACACTCGCAATAATCACTGCATCAACATCTTCAAAAAGATGCTTTAACATAATGTAATATTCATCACTACTTTTATTGTGGTCTGTTGTATAACGATAGGTTTCTAAAATATCATCATTACCTTTTCCAATTAGAATATTTGAATTCCCAATATCAACCGTTAAACGCATAGTATGCCTCCTTAAAGAGTTTCATCATGTTCTTCTTCATAGCGGTTATAATCTTTAATTCGCCATGCGATTGGTGTTGCTATAAAAATTGCGATAAGCACTTCGATAATGCCGTTAAATCCGGCAATTGCCCAAATAAAATTGATGACATTCATATCTCCAAAGAAATCTTGAAACAATTGTGATTGAAACGCAAATAAATAAAGCGCAGTTAATGTAAAGACTGTATGAAGGACGGTACTTAGTCCAAAAGTTACAGCGATACTAATCAGTTTATTTTTAATCAAACGATTGAATAAAACATACAAGTACCAAAGTGCAATACCAAATAATAATCTTGGTAACACCGAAACTAATGGATTTTGAAAAAAGATATTTAACCCATCAGGCGTCATTAACGAACGAAAGAGTGAGCCTATACCAAAAGTTAACCCTAAGGCTATAGCAACTCTTTTACCGCCAAATAATCCTCCAATAAGTACCGGGATATGGATAATTGTAATCGCGACTGGTCCAATAACAATAAACCCCATAAATGGTACAAATGTCATAACTAATACTATTGCTGCGAACATCGCAGTTGTTGTCATTTCTAATACTTTTTTATCTCTCATAATATCCTCCAATTTTAGGCCATACAGGTCCCATATTTTTAATTATTGAGATTGTTTTATTTTAAAATATGCTAGCGTGCATTAAGCTTTACTGCATACCATTAAAATCAATGGTGTTATATTGATTAAACGTTCTTACGAATTTCTTCAAATGTATCGTTATTAAATGATTTTACCAGTTCTATAACCATTTGACGAACCGCTAAATAATCATCATGATGAATCATTGATGTATTAGAGTGGATATATCGTGCAGGCATTCCGATTGTTGCAACAACAACACCATCATGGGCTAATTGTACACGCGCCGCATCTGTTCCACCTTTTGATTGATAATACTGATATTTAATATTATGTTGATCCGCAAGCGCTTCAATATGTTTTTTAATCCCTTGATGCATTAAAGCACTTGGGTCATAAAAACGTACTAAAAAGCCTTCACCGAGTTTTCCACTGATTTCATCACCATCAAATGAATCTGCTGCAGGTGATGCATCAACGGCTAAGAAAATATCAGGTTTTACAAGTCCAGCTGCAGTCGCTGCGCCACGCAATCCAACTTCTTCTTGAACTGTTGCACCACAATAAAAACTGCATTCTAATTGTTCATCTTTTAATGTTTCAAGCACATCAAGTGCCATGGCCGCACCAAAACGATTGTCCCACGCTTTAGAAATATATTTCTTACCATCTTTAGTCACAACATAATCATTTTTAGAAATAACTTGTTGCCCGATTCTAACCCCAAGTTCTTTGGCGTGTTCTTTAGAGTCTGCACCAATATCAAGTAATAAATCTTCAAATTTAAGGGGTTCTTTTTCTGCTTTGTCGCCTCTTGTAAGATGCGGTGGTTTACTTGCTGTAACACCAGGGATTTCTTCTAAATCATCTGTATAGATAATCATGTGTTGTGATAAATACACATCCCCTTTCATACCGCCTAAAGGAATCATTTTAACTAAGCCTTGATCTGTAATTCCCGTAACCATTCCACCAACTTCATCCATATGACCCGCTAACATAACACGTGGTCCTTTAGATTCTTTGTTTAGTATACCAAAAATTGATCCGAGTTTATCTTCTACAATGTCACTTGTATGTTTCTCAATTTCCTTACGCATATAAGCTTTGATATGTTTTTCAAAACTCGGAGCACCAGGCATGTTTACTAAATCTTTATAAATTTGTTTCATGATATTACGCCTCCTCTTTAAATCGTGCAATTAATTTATATATAGGACCAAGCTTTGAAAAGCGCTCTTCAAACTCAGTCACAATATTATCTTCAATATCATCTTGATGTAAGTCTAAACTCACAAACTCAAAAATCATCCCATATTTATTTAACGACTCTAAACTAAACTCAAACAGTTTACGATTATCCGTTTTAAACTCTAATACTCCACCAGGTTTTAAAATAGTTTCATATTGTTTTAAAAAGTTTTCATGGGTTAACCGTCTTTTATCATGACGGGCTTTTGGCCATGGATCTGAAAAATTTAAGTAAATTTTATTCACAGAATTTTCTGCAAAAAAATCAGTAAGTTGTTCTGCATCACAACGTGCTAAAAATAAATTAGGTATAAAATCATCTTGTAGTTTTTCCAATGCACGAATAATAACACTATCAAATTTTTCTATGGCAATATGATTAACATCGGTTTGTCTTTTTGCAAGCGTATGGGCAAACTGTCCCTTTCCTGCACCAATCTCAATCTCAAGTGGTTTACTTTGATCAAACACTTTATATAAATCGTGTCTTTCGCCTCTTGGTATATCTATAATCAAATCTATTGCTTCATCGATGCGCTCTTTGGCATCCTTAACATTTCTCAATCGCATAAAATCACCTTGATAATTATATCAAATAATGCCTAAACTTTAAAGGTTTAGGCGTTATTTTCTAGACTTTTTATCACTTTAGTAAAAGCGGTGAGTACAGCCGGGTCAAAACGTGACCCATTTTGTTCAAATAAAATACTCAGTGCTTCAGAACTGGTATAGTGTTTTCCATAATCTTTACTTTCTGTTAAAGAGTCATAAATATTTATTGTATGAAGAATACGGGAAAATAACGGAATGTCTTTACCTTTAAACTGATGGGGCTCTCCACTTCCATCAAACCATTCATTTTGATGTAAGATTCCATCTGCAACATCATAATCTTGCATCAGGCTAATAATGATTTTATAGCCAATTTCAGCAAATTGATTAGGCGTTTCATGAAGTGTATACTTTTTATCTTCAAACGCGTCTTCTACTAAACTAGAAACACGGCCAATGCCATGGTATTCAATCATTTGTGCAAAGGATTGAATTTCACTTTTTCTGCCATAGTTCAATAGTTTTAATAACGGAATCCCTAACCTTTTTAACCGCTTAACTTTATGAGCGTACCTAGGATCCTTACTTAATAATAGATTTCTTAGTATTCTTAAAGTTTCATGCTGTTTTTCTTTTCTTTGCATTAATTTATTATGATACATCATTTTTTCAGCTTCATTAAATAATGTAGTAAAAGCTTTTCTACGGTCTATCTTAGTAAACCCTAAACTAACACTAACTGGCAAGAAATCAACTTTTGTCTTGATAATTTTCCTGTATAAAATATTGAGTTTAATTCTTAAATCTTCAAACGAATCCTTACTTAGTAAAACAAACTCATCCCCACCTACACGGGCAATAAATTCATTCTTAAATATTTCTTTAACATACTCTACAAACTGTTTTATTAGCTCATCACCTTTTTGATGACCTAATACATCATTCACAACTTTTAACCCATCTAAGTCAAATAAGACCAACGCTTTTTCGTTTATATTGCGCATGTCATTTGTATAACTTGTCAAACTTCTTCGATTAAAAAGCTTTGTTTCAGTATCATGGCTAGCATGATATTTAATGATTCTATTTTGCTTTTCTTCTTTTGTTTTATCAATAACAAGAATATATATTTTAGTAGGTTGATCAAACGCATTGGTTTCAAGTGCTTTTATATAATACTTAACATAAATAAAATGGCCTTTTTTTGTTCTTACTCTAAAAAGCGTTTCACCTTTTTGATAGTTTCCTAATAAAAAGGCTTTATTATGTTTCATAATTTCTTCATAATCCCCGCGATGAACCCGGTTATTAATAATATCTCGGTAACAATCATAATCTATATTTTGTTCCTCAAAAAGCTCGTGAACAAAATTATCGGCAAATAAGGTTTTATTTTCATAATTTATTTCAATAAATCCCATTTGGGCTTGGTCTAACATCATTTTTAGTTTTATTAGTTCTGCTTGGTGAGTATCTTTTAAAGCGTGAAACTGTGTTGTTTCATAATAGATATTAATAAACTCTTCCTTATTAGGTGCATAGGTATACACGTGAAAATATTTATCAATTGCATGAAATCGATAGTCTTGAACCATAGGTTCACCAATCTCAGCGACTTTAAAAAATCTAGCGAGTCTTGCGAGTGGAATACTAGGAAAAATGTCTTTTACTGTATGATTGATTATTTGATCGTAAGGTTTTTCAATCATTTCAGCATATCGTTTATTCAAATATAAAAACCTAGCATCGACTGCTTCATTATGTTGGTTCCGTTCGATTTTATAATGCGCTATCCCTAAATCTAAATGTTTTAATGTCTGATCTAGATAGGCTTGAACAAAGATACGTTTACTTAAAATCAAAATAATTCCTTGCTTATCTAAATAGGTTTGAACATAAATACTGTAAGCCTCACCATTTAAATGAACAAAATCAGCTTTATGTGATTCATCCCCTAAGAGGTGCTTTTTAAGACACGCCCAATCTGTTGCATTTAAATTAAGTGTTTCAAGAGATTTACTCTTAGGAAACATATAGTACGCCGATGGATTCATATGAATGATTTCAAATGAATCATTTAAATGAAAAACTAACGTGTTATCATCGATGTTTGTATTAAACCTTTTCAGTTGTTTTAAATAAAAAGAAACGTCAAAAAGGGCATGGTAAATACCTTTTAAACGTTTAAGTGGTAGCTTAGTAGCATGATAAATACATAAATAAATGTCATCTTCTACATGAAAAATCGTGTAAACAGAAGCATTCACCGTGCGTGAATAAAAAGGTGCTTCCTGATCTTTTAGCACCTTAACCATCGATTGCCACTCAAAAAGACCTTTTGCAATCGCGTTATAATACGCAAACATTATCCCTTGTCGATTAATATATGCAAAATCTGTAATCTCTTGATCAAACAAGTCATTCAGATTAAACAAAATACGCTCAACATGAAGGTTTTGTTGAAACATAAAACCATCCCCTTTATCCCTAAAATAATATTAGCATAAGAGCTTTGATAAGGCAATATCAATAACATACCAAATTGTCATAAAAAAAGCATATCGTCGGATATGCTTTTTTTATTTTATCGAGTTAATTTATAAATCGCTTCCATATAGATTGCAGTACCCTCAATCAAATCATCAATATAGATATGCTCATCAACTTGATGGGCAACGTCTTTTCTTCCAGGCATTACCATCCCAAATGCAACCGCTTTATCTAAAGCACGTGCATAAGTCCCTCCACCAATAGTGAACGGTTTGGATTCATGATCGTTCGTAATTTTTTGGTAAGACTCCATTAAAGACTTAATTAATTCATCATTTGGGTCAACGTAATGGATTGGATTATTCGTTTTAAATTTATAATCCAACTGATATTTTTTTAGTGCCTTTTTAACTTTATCTTCGCTTGCTTCAAAATCAAAGTGCTTAGGGTAACGACAATTAATTCCAATCATCACTTCATTTTGATTATATTTAAAGACTCCAGCATTTAACGTAAATTCTTTCATTTCTTCATCCGTGAAATTTATACCTAATTTTTCTGCGAATGGATCAAATGACAGTTTATCTTTAATAAAGGTCATGTATGGGTTATCGTAGTTTTCAGATAAGAATGTAGCTAAAATAAATGCCGCATTTACTCCAAGATTAGGTGTCATTGCATGAGCGTTTTTACCATACACTATATATTTATTATCTTTTACTTCCCCTTTAAAATTATTATATTTTAAAAAGGTATTAAAACGTTCTTTAAGATCGTCTTTTAAAATTGCTTCCGCATAATCAGGAACAACATTGTATCGTTCTCCTGATCTAAACTCAATAATACCGTCATCAAGATACTTACCATCTACATCAAATGTGTACATTCCTTTTTCTCCATATATTAAAGGGAACGATGCATCAGGTGCAAATCCGATTGTTGGCATTTCTTCAGTTTTAAAATACTCATTAATTCCACGCCATCCAGTTTCTTCATCGGTTCCTAAAATTATGCGTACACGTTTATTAAATTCAACATCCAATTCTTTTAAGAATTTCAACGCGAAATAAGCAGCCATAGTTGGCCCTTTGTCATCCATTGATCCTCTTGCATATAATTTCCCATCTTTTACAACAGGTTGAAAGGGTGGATTCGTCCAGTTATCACCCACGGGGACAACATCTAAATGACATAATATCCCAAGTAAGTCATCACCTTCACCGTGTTCGATATGTGCAGCATAATTACGAATATTTTTAGTTACAAATCCATCTTTCTTCGCACGATTCAACATATGATCTAGCGCTTCTTGAATTTCTTTTCCAAATGGTGTTTCACTGTTTGGATCAAAATGATCTAAGACACTCGGTATTTTTAAAAGTTCTTTAGTGCCTTCAATAATCTCTTGTTTGTGTTCTTTAACATACGTTAAAAAATCCATTTATATCACCTCTTCGATGCTTGTAATATTATCACTTTTCATTTCAATATTCAAGCTTTTCGTTTAAGCCTATTTTACTTGACATATGAATGGCTAATCATATAAAATGATTGTACAAGCAGGTGGTAATATGATAAAAAAAATTGTTATGAAAAATTTAATCTGTTCAGGATGTGCTGCAAAGATAGAAAAAGCGTTACCTGAACTTGACTATATACAATCAGCGAGCTTTAATTTCGCAAACCAAACGATGTTATTAGAAGTCAATGAAAACTATGAAGATGAACAAGCAATCATTGAGATTAAGCGTATTGTCGATTCAATTGAATCAGGCGTAGAAACCATGCCTTATGAATCACGCCATTCAATTGAGAAGATTAATTTCTTCAAGACATACCGTTTAGTCTTTATTGGCGTGCTTGTTTTTATTATTGGGTTTGTTTTTAATCAATTTGACTGGATGTTAACGCCTAGATTGAATCCTTTTTATTGGTTAGGGTATTTTTTAATCTCCAATAAAATTATGTTAAATACTTATAAAGGCATCAAACGAAAAGAGATTTTCAATGAGAATATGTTAATGTTTATTGCGACACTCGCCGCAATGTTTATTGAAAAACCGATTGAAGCTGTTTTAGTCATTGTATTTTATAGTGTTGGAGAACATTTACAACATAAAGCGGTTGATAAATCTAAAAATGAAGTGAGTGCACTCTTAGACCTTCACATTGAATATGCGAATGTTTATGATGAAAACCATCACCTTGTCATCAAGGACCCTCTAGCGATTCAAGAGGGGGATATATTAGTTGTTAAAAACGGTGAAAAAGTGCCTGTTGATGGGGTTATTACTAAAGGTAGAACACAGCTTAACACAAGTGCTTTAACTGGCGAATCGAGACTTCAATCTGCTGGAATTGGTGATACTATATTAAGTGGTAATATCAATATGGGCAGCATCATCGAAGTTGAAGCAAAAAAAGAGTATAACGAATCAACCATTGCTAGAATCATTGATTTAATCGAAAATAGTACCAATAAAAAATCTAAAACAGAAAATTTTATTACAAAATTTGCACGCTATTATACCCCTTTTGTTACTATAGCAGCATTAATCATGGTCACTTTACCTACTATATTTAATCCTGAGATGTTTGAAGAATATGTTTTTAGAGCTGCGACATTTCTAGTGATTAGTTGTCCTTGTGCATTAGTCCTTAGCATTCCGCTTTCATATTTTGCCGGTATTGGGGCCAGCGCAAAACAAGGAATTTTATTTAAAGGGTCTAACTTCTTAGATATGATGAACGAAGTGGATGTTATTGGGATTGATAAAACTGGAACCTTAACTCATGGGAACTTTGAAGTGGATGGGTTTACTAGTTTAGAAACCTTAAGAATTGCTGCATCCATCGAACAATACTCAAACCACCCTATTGCTAAAAGTATTGTTCATGCTTACAAAGGTGATTTATTCGATTATCAACAAGTTACTGAAATTCCAGGGTTTGGCCTAAAAGGCGAAACTGAACATGGTGATATTTTAGTAGGTAGCCGTCAACTTCTAATTAATGAAGGGGTTGAGGTAAAAGATCCAAGAGATATTGCTGGGACAAATGTTTATGTATCTAAATACGGAAATTATATTGGCCGTGTAATCATCAAAGACCAAATTAAGGCTTCATCTATTAAAGCCATTAAAAATTTATTAAAACGCTTTAGAATAACCATGTTAACAGGTGATAACCCTGATACTGCAAGTGAAGTGGCTTACCAAGTTGGGGGCATTGATTATCGTCACAGTCTACTACCTGAAGATAAAATGAACGAATTTGAAAACATTCCAAGTCAAAAACAAAAAATGTTTGTTGGTGATGGGATTAATGATGCGCCTTTATTAAACAGCGCTGATATTGGTGTTGCCATGGGAAATGGATCAGAACTGGCTATCGATGTTGCTGATGTCATTATTATGGATGATGATTTAGCAACCCTTGAGAAAGCTTTTAATATTTCCCGAAGAACAAGACGCATAGTCTATCAAAATATTATTTTAAGTTTAGGGGTTAAATTTAGCTTTTTAGCACTCGCTACAGTGGGTAAAACATCGATGTTAATGGCAATATTTGCCGATGTTGGAATTACCTTAATCGCTGTACTAAACTCATTAAGACTTATTTATGGAAAGAACGTGAAAAAAAAATGAGAACTAAAAATGAAAAGATTAAAGCTACAGTCGCCTTATTTAAAATATTTAGTGATGAAACACGCTTAAGAATCATTCAATTGCTTATTCAAGATGAGCATTGTGTTCAAGATATTTATGAACAGCTTCATATGTCTCAATCATCGATTTCTCATCAGCTAAGATTACTTAGAGAAAAAAACCTTGTAAAAACAAGGCGTGATGGTAAACATATCATTTATAGTTTAAAAGATGAACACATTAAAAAGATATTTGAAATGGGTTTAATGCACGCTACAGAATGCTAAAAAAACGATTAAGTTCATTTTGAACTTAATCGTTTTTTTTATAGATGTTTTAATAATCCGTATAATTTTTTACCGCGTTTAATGATTGTATATGCTTGATCAACAGCCTTTTCTTTTGTAAGCATAAAAGACTCATCTTGTATTTTTTCTCCGTTAATACTTATTGCATTTTGTTTTAAGAATGTTCTGGCTTCTCTTTTACTACTTGCCAGCTTAATATCAATGAGCGCATCCACGATATTCATAGCTTCTTTTGCACTAGATTGTGGGACATCTTTAAAGCCCATTTCGATTTCTTCTTTCGTTAGTGTTGTCACATCGTTATTAAACAGCGCTTCAGTAATTTTTTGCGCTTGCTTTAACGCAGCATCACCGTGAATCAATGCAGTAAGTTCTTCAGCAATTGCTTTTTGAGCATGTCTAAGATGGGGTGTTTCATTCATTGCTTTTTCAATCGTATCGATGGTTTCTTTAGAAAGTGAAGTAAATTGTTTTAAGCGTTCAGCCGCCTCTTCATCTCCTAAATTGATCCAGTATTGGTAAAATGCATACGGGCTCGTTTTTTCTTTATCTAGCCAAACAGTTTCTCCGCCTGCAGTTTTCCCAAATTTCGTCCCATCAGCTCTTGTGATTAACGGGATGACAAGCCCATAACCTTTTTCATCACTTCCAAGTGATTTTCTGATTAATTCAAGCCCTGCCGTAATATTTCCCCATTGATCTTGCCCACCGATTTGCATGGTGCAGTTTTTATTTTTATAGAGTTCTAAAAAATCTAAGGATTGTATAATTTGATAAGAAAACTCAGTAAAACTAATTCCTGTTTCAAGTCGACTTTTCACACTGTCTTTGGCCATCATGTAATTAATATTAAAATGCTTTCCGATATCTCTTAAGAATGTAATCATGTCATATTGTTTTAACCAGTCATAGTTATTAACAACCGTTGCGTCCGGTAAGAGGTTAAAAACTTGTTGTTTAATCGCGTTGGCATTCGAAAGTGTTTCTTCAAGCGTTAATAAATTTCTTTCTGCACTCTTTCCACTAGGATCACCAATTAATCCTGTTCCCCCACCAATAAGTAAAATAGGATGATGTCCATGTTCACTTAAGCGTTTTGCAACTAAATAGGTAACTAAATGCCCAATATGTAAAGAATCGCCGGTTGGGTCAGCGCCTAAATAAAACGTGAGGGATTCATTATTTAATTTATCATATAAATCTTCATCCGTTACTGCGTATAATAATTTACGGTATTTTAATTCTTCTACTAAATTCATTATTTTTCCTCCTAATAATTAAAAAAAGGTGGCCCTTATTAAGGACGAGCTTTCACCCGCGGTACCACCTTTATTCTAGTATAACTAGCTCTTCATGTTATAACGGAACAACCGTTCACTGTTTTGCAGTGAAAACTACTAAGTGTATTTCACAAGTTTTATTCTTAGTTTACACCAACCACTAAGTCTCTTTAAATAAAAGTCTTGTTACTTCGCTTATGCATCGTTTTTATTTTGTTGATTGTCTAATCATCATATCGTGATCAAGTTTAACAATCGGTTCGTTGATTTCTTCTTGATTCATCATTTTAGTTAATAAGCGCATTCCAACAGCTCCAATATCATAAATTGGAACATCAATACAAGTCAGCTGTGGTCTTGCTAAAATGGCATACTTTGTATTTTGGAATCCTGCAACACTAATATCTTCAGGAATATGCACGTGGTTTGCTCTTGCAACATTCATAAATGATACCGCAATTGAATCACGCACTGCTATAATACCATCTACTTTATGGTTTTTAAAGTATTCATTAAAGTGTTCAGTGTTAATGGCTACTCTTCCTGAAGTTCGCATGATTTTTGGTGTTAATCCAGCTTCTTCAATGGCACGTAAATAACCAGCTTCTTTTAAATCATTCACCATATATTTACGGACTGTTGAAACCATGAAGATATTTTGTCTACCTTCACTAATTAACTTCTTAGTAATCTCATAGCCTGCTTTTTCATAGTCAATAGAGACACTCGGGATATCATCATGTTCTGGATATATAGTATTGGTTAATACTACCGGAATTTGATAGCTATCTTTAATGGTTTTCAGGAACTGGTACTGGCTTTCTGTCACTTCATCATTAAGATAAAGAATACCATCCACTTGTGCCGCTACAATTTCTTTTAAAATATCTTCTTCTGAAGAATCTTCACTATCTAAGATGTAAAGTAAAATTGAATACTTATAAACTCTTGCGATATCTGCAATACCATTCATCATCTCAGCAATTGAGGCACGGCTCATATCTGGTACAATGACTGCTACTGTGGTTGACTTACGGCTAGCAAGCCCTTTGGCAAATGCATTAGGTTTATAGCCTAGATCTTCAATCACACGTAAAACACGCTCACGTGTTTCAGGTTTTACTTTCTCTGGGTTATTAATGGCACGAGAAACAGTCGCAAGTGACACTCTCGCAGCTCCTGCAACATCATAAATTGTCGCTTTACTCATGAAACCACCTTCTTCCTTGTAAAATATTATAGCACCTTTGAAAATGTTTTCAAACAGTTTAAGTATATAAATTGTAAATTTTTAGTTAAAAAAAGCCTTTTTCGCAAAAGGCTTTCTTATTATCGACGTTCTTTAATACGTGATCGTTTCGCAGAAAGTCCACGGATATAGTGTAACTTAGCGCGTCTAACTTTACCTTTACGGCTCACGACAATCGATTCAATACTTGGTGAATGTACTGGGAATGTTCTTTCAATTCCAATACCATAAGAAACTTTACGGACAGTAAATGTTTCACTAACACCTGATCCTTGTTTCTTAATGACCAATCCTTCAAATAACTGAATACGTTCACGGTTACCCTCTTTAATTCTTACAGAAACCTTAACGTTATCTCCTGGACGAAATTCAGGAACATCAGTTTTGATGTAATCATTGGTAATTTCACGAATTAATTGTTGACTCATCAAATCACTCCTTCTCTTCTTCACACGTTCATAGAAGATTTCTTCCAGCGGAACACGTTGTTTTTTTTTACAGCGCTAATTATTATAGCATAGCCCCCTTATAGATGCAACTATTTTTCTTGCTTTTTAAGATATTTCTTGTATAGGTCTTTACGGCGCTCCTTTGTACGCTTTAACGCCTCTTTATGACGCCACTCAGCGATTTTTGCATGATTACCTGATAAGAGTACCTCAGGAACCGCTTCGCCGTCATAGCTAGCAGGACGGGTATAATGAGGATGTTCAAGTAATCCTTCACTAAATGAATCATGTTCATGACTCGCTTCGTTATTAAGTACAGATGGGATTAATCTAATAACACTATCCACAAGGACAAGGGCCGCTAATTCACCACCGGTTAATACATAGTCTCCAATCGACACCTCTTCATCAAAATAACTTCTAATGCGCTCATCAAATCCTTCGTAATGGCCACATAAAATTATAATATGTTCATGATTACTAAGTGTTTTGGCATGGTTATGTGAATGGGTAATGCCCTGAGGACTCATTAAGATTTTGTGCGCATGTTCATAACCTTCAATAGCTTTTAAAGCATCAATCACAGGTTGAACAGTTAAAACCATCCCTGCGCCACCACCATAAGGGTAATCATCAACCTTTTTATGTTTATTTTTGCTATACGCTCTGAAATCGATCACATTAATACTCACTTTCTCTTCATAGATGGCACGGCCAATAATACTTTCTTTAATGACCGGGTTAATCATATTCGGAAAAAGCGTTAAAATGTCAATTTTCATAATAGCCCCTCTAAATCAATAACATCTATTCTTTGTTCATCAAGAGATACTTTGGTGACAAACTGTTTACTAAAAGGTACCAAAGCGTCTTTATCATTATCACGCTCTACTCTTAACATTTCTCCTTGCGGAACTTGCATGATGGCTTTGACTTTTCCGACTAATTGGTTAGCTTGATAAACATCTAATCCTATAAGCATATCAAAATAAAACGTATCTTTACCAAGTTTTTGTCGGTTTGAATCTTCAACATAAAGCGTTGACCCTTTATAAATTTCGGCTTCTTCAATTGTATTTAATTCATCAAATGTGACAACATCTAAACTCCCTTTAGAAAAATAACTGTTGACCGTCACTTGACGGTATTCATTTTTAAATTTTATATAAAGAATATTGCCTTTACTATAGCGTTCTTCTTTAAAATCTGAATCTGTTTTAACTTTTAATGCCCCACGAATACCATGGGTGTTCGTGATGGTTCCTATTGCAATATATTCCATTAATACCACCTCGGAAAACATTATAGCATGAAAATGGAAATGGCTCTAGAGGTTATGTCTAAAAGCTATTTTTGAAACATGATTTTTTCTGATTTAAACATCATATTTAATATATAGATAAATAGCGCAGTATATAGGATACTTGAGACTACTACAATGATTAAGTTCACTGTTAAATAATCAAAAGTAAAAATACCTGCTAAAAGATTAATCGGTCCATAAATCGGAATTAAATGCACAATGGTTTCTTGCGATACACCGGCATTAAAAGAATTTAAAATCCCAACGATAATGGCGATAAAATAAAATGGCATTATTAACATACTTGCTTCTTTTATCGTTTTTGCATACGCACTAATTATCGCAATAAGTCCTGTAATAAATAATACTGTTGACATTAAAACAAGTAAAATTGCTGCATAATCTGTTATCCCGTAAATATCCATCGTTGCATTTGACCCTTCTAATTGTAATAACTTAGGAAGTGACAATAAAACCCCAACAAAACTAGATAATGCACTAGCAAGCGATAATATTGCTAGACTAAATACTTTACCAAGGGCAATGTCACGGCGTTTAATCGGAGTAACCAGTAATGTCGCAATCGTTCCACGCTCTTTTTCGCCTGCAATTGCATCAGGACCAATACTCATAGCCCCCGCAAACAAGAAAATCACAATTAACATGGGTAGAATCGAGGCCACCCCTTGTCCAGCAGCACTTTGTTCATCAGTGACAATTTGACTATCAAAATCAAACACCATATAATCACTAGGATCGCTTAACCGGTTCACTATGATCTCTTCACGGTATTGATTGATGACATTGGTTATTCGGGCATAAGATATCGCTGAGTTTTGTTTTGCATCATTATAATAAGCCTCAAGCATAGGAACACCCGATTGATCGGTTATGATTTGATAAAATTCATCATCAAATACTAATACAACATCAATCTCACCTTCTAATAACAACTCGTCATACTCTTCTTCTAAATCAGCAAGATTTAAAATATCAATATTTAATTGAGCATTCAATAACCCTCTTAAATCACTAGGCATATTTTCTTGATATAAAATCGTTTTGTGTTGCTCGATTTCTTCTGCTTGATCAGAAACGACATCTCCAATTAAAGAATACATTAAATAAATAGTTAAGCCTGGTACTAAAAAGACAGTAATGATTAATCGGCGATCACTTAAGACACGGTATACTTCTTTTTTAAATACATTCCACATATTAGAAAACATCTTCTTCACCTGCGCTTTCTTTTACAAGATCAAAAAATAAGGCCTCTAAATCATTAGTTTCATTTAATGATTTAGCCGCTTCTAATGTATCGAGCACTTTTAATTTTCCTTCAATGATTATCCCTACACGGTCACACATTTTTTCTACAACACTTAAAATATGTGTTGAGAGAATGACAGTCTTTCCTTGATCTTTTAGTTCAAGTAGATAATCGGTCACGGTACGTGCTGTTAAAACATCTAACCCATTCGTTGGTTCATCGAAAATAATATAATCTGGGTCATGGACTAATGAAATTGCAATAGAAATCTTTTGTTTCATCCCAGTTGATAAGTCGGCCACTTTAACCTCTTGGAACTTATTTATTCCAAAACGTTCAAATAAATACGCTTTTCGGTTTTCAATAGTTTCATCATCTAGACCATGCAGCCTTCCAAAATATTTAAATAAATAATTGGGTGTAAAATGGTCTTCAAGTTTTAATTCATTAGTTAAAAATGCCATGTTTTTTCTGACTTCTGTACTATTATCTAAAACGGATTGATCCCCTAAATAAATATTCCCGCTGTCAGGTTTTATTAAGGTAGATATGCATCGCATTGCGGTCGTTTTCCCTGCTCCATTAGGACCTAACAATCCGAAGATTTCACCCGGGAAAGCTTCAAATGAAACCTCATCTACAGCTACTTTTCGTTTATTATCTGTTTGTTCTATTTTGCGTTGTTTTTTTGATAGGGTAAATGTTTTACTAATATGGTCTACTTTTAAACTCACAGTATCACTCCTCACGTGAATATAATAATTTAAATCACCTTAATTTACAATAATATTTTTTAAATTATTTTAAATTATTACAATTAACCGTATTAAATTATAAAAAAAGAGCATTTCTGCTCTTAAAACGAATCAATATTTATCGTTATTTTTTTATGCTGACGTGAGGCACTTGCATAAGCAATTGTTCTAATCGCATTTGCAATACGACCATTTTTCCCAATTACACGTCCCAAGTCATTGGCATTAACCATCACTTGAACAGTAATCATTGCATCATCATCAGATAATTTTTTTACTTCTAAGTCTTCAGGATGCACAACTAATGGCGTTACCAGATCTTTTATAAGCTTTTCATAATTAACTGCCATTTAAATTCACCCTCTACTTAGTATTTTGACGAAATTTAGCTAAGATACCTTGTTTTGATAGTAAGTTTTTAACAGTGTCAGTAGGTTGTGCACCATTGTTTAACCAATCTAATGCACGATTTTCATCAATTTCAATTCTAGCTGGTTCTAAGGTTGGGTCATACATCCCAATAATTTCGATGTAACGACCATCTCTTTTATTTCTTGAATCAGCAACAACTAAACGGTAATAAGGACGTTTTGTTGTTCCGTATCTTTGTAAACGCATTTTAACTGCCATATTCTATTCCTCCTTAAAATTTCATTCTGGAGTATTATAGCATGTGAAAATTTTGATGTCAAGCTTTTTTACTTAACATCAAAATCAATTTTATAAACATCTTGATCAAGCTGACTTTCTTCAATATATCTGACAAATTTTTGTTGTTTTAATTGTTCCATAATTTTGGCTGAATCCGCTTGATTAACATACAATACTGCATAACGGCGTTTCTTATGATAATATGATAAATTTCCATATTTTTTTAATTCTTTTAGTGCTTTTGGATTTTTAAAATAGACCACTAAACATTTTCTTTCGAGCATGTATGCTCACCTCTTTCACTATACCCAATAGTCTTTTGTTTTTTTACATTTGGTGAAATACTTTTTCCAATATTGTCTGCTATTTTATCTAAATAGCCTTGTAAACTTTTTTCAGCTTCTTTATAGTCCTTAATAATAGGATGTGAAAAAAGATTATATTTATCTAATTGAAAAAGTTTTTTTGTAGAGGCTAAGTCAGGATGATATTCCCCGTATTTTTTTACCTCATCATATTTACTTTTTGATTCATTAAACGCCTTAACTAATGCTTGTACCTCTTTATCATTTTCTATCTTTTTTTCAAGTACTTTAAGCCTTAAATAGTCGTTTCTTTGTTTTATTTCATCTATAAGTTCATAGGTTCTTTCTATTATAAGTTGATCCATCTAATCACCAGGACTATTATAGCATAATCTTGATTTAATTAGAAACACCTTTTACTGTTTGACTTACAAACAATGTGTTTTACTGTTTGACTTACAAACAATGTGCTTTTATAATAAAGTTGCAATAGACAATAGAAAAGAGGTTACGCCATGAAAAGTTTTGCTTTTTTTAAGATTTTTTTTGTTCTCACATTAATTTTTACAGTTGTTGAAACACCATCTTTACAAGCTGAAGATACCGTTCCAACAGTTGTTTACTTTTATATAGATTTATGCGAAGGATGCCAGATGGTCGATGAAGCGAAGATTGTAGAGTCTTTAGAGGCTGAAGGTATTGAAGTTATTAAATACGATTTAAGATATGAAGAATCAATTGAACAAATGAGTGCTTATAGCGATTTTTACCAAGTCCCTCAAAGGCAACGTTCAACCCCGTTAATGTTTGCAGGGGAAGAGTATTTTCATGGTGGTGAGTACATAATCGACAGTTACAACAATGGAACTTTGAGCCAAAATGCTTATTCTCCGTTACTAGAAGTTGGTGATGATTATATCGGTTTACAGGGATTTAGTGGACTCTTAAGAGTTATTGGTGCTGGGCTTATAGACAGTGTTAATCCTTGTGCAATTGCGATGTTGTTAATGTTTATCTCGCTTGTGGGTGTCTTAAATGACCGTAAAATAATGATTACCATTGCACTCTCTTACATCGGCGCTATTTTTATCACGTATTTTGTGATTGGATTATTTTTATTTAATCTGATGCAAAATTATGCAGCAGAAATTAATGCTATTCAAACAGGGCTATATATCTTCTTCATTATACTGTGTCTATTCTTATTCCTTATTACTTTCTATGATTATCAAGTGACTAAAAACGAACAATACGGAAAAGTCAAAAACCAATTACCAAAAATCATTCAAAGTTTTAATAAACGTTTTATGAAGAAATTTACCGATATTATTCATGAACAAGACCATGGTATTAAGCGTACAATTTACGCCATAATAATTCCATTTATTGTGGGGATAGTTGTCGCGTTTACTGAAGCTGCTTGTACGGGTCAAGTTTATGGACTCATACTGATTAGTATTCGCACAGTTGACCCGACTATGGGAATTATTTATTTACTTGTCTTCAACTTACTCTTTGTTACACCACTGATTATCATTGCTTTAATCGCTATTATATCTAAGAACATCATCGGCGTGTCTACATTCATAAGAGAAAAAATGCCAGTGATTAAATTTGTAACCAGTATATTTTTCTTATTCATGGTTTTTTACTTCTTATTTGAAGTTATTGACTTTTCAATCATCCATTTCGTTAGGGGGTTATTTTAATGAAAAGTAAAATTATTATTAAGCGAAACGGTGAAACACTTTACACGGGAAAGATCTTAAACATGCCAGTGAAGCATGAGGCAATTGTCCAAAAAAGTATTGAATTATTTGATGATGAAGACCCATGCATTATTCATCAATCGTTTGCTGTTAAGCAATACGCTGAGACACTTCTTAATTTATTAGAAAAACATAAAGAAGTCCAGGTTGATGACTTTCAAGATGAACTATTTTTTCTAGATATTAATCCTCTTGATAAAGTCGTCATTAGTAAAAAGGGGTGAGACTTTGATTTATTTAGATAATGCGGCAAGTACCAAGATTTCAGAAGAAGCTCGTGATGTGATGCTCCATGCGATGTCAGAATATTATGCCAATCCATCAAGTCTCCATGATGAAGGCATTAAAGCAAAAAAAGCATTAAACATTGCTAGGAAATCGATAGCCGAATGTCTCCATGTTCCGCGTAAATCTATCATTTTTACAGGGTCTGGGACCGAGGCTAACAATCATGCGATTAAAGGCTTATTTAATGCAGGACATATAGATACAATTATTACATCAACAATTGAACACCATTCTGTCATGCATGCTGTAAAAACATTAGAATCTCGTGGTGCGAATAGAATCTTTTTACCCGTTAATCAAGAAGGCTATCTTGATTTAGAAAAATTAGACCGCGCATTAGAAACCAATAAAAATTGCCTAGTTTCTATCATTTATGCTAACAATGAAACAGGCACAGTACAAGATATCAAGTCTATACATGAACTCGTTAAAAAACATGATGCATTTTTACATTTAGATATGGTCCAAGTCCCACTTCATCTGCCAATCAACTTAGAAACATTAAACTGTGATTTCGCCTCTTTTAGTGCACACAAATTTCACGGTCCAAGAGGGGTAGGCATATTGTATGCTAAAGATCTTACTTTACTCAATCCAATTATTGATGGTGGGCAACACGAATTTAACAAACGAGCTGGCACTGAAAACCTCCCAGCAATTATGGCAATGGCAACAGCCTTAGAAAACACTGTTTCATCTGTTAAAGAACGAGAAACCAAAAATAAAATAACCAGCACCTATTTTCTCGAACAACTTAAAAAAGCCAATATTGATTTTCATTTAAATGGACCTAACTTAGACCAAGCTCGCATCACAAGCACACTTAATATCGGTTTCAAACATGAAGATGCGCAATCTTTAAGTTTCGGTTTAAATCAACAAGGCATTTATGTAACTTTAGGAAGTGCGTGTGATTCAGAATCTGTCGAACCTTCTCATGTTTTAAAAGCGATGAAAATTCCTGAAGACTATATTCATGGAAGTTTAAGATTCTCACTTTCTCATGAAACATCAAAAAAAGACATCGACGATGTCGTCAATGCCCTAAAAAAACTTATAAAGTAATCCATAGTAATGTGGATTACTTTTTTATTAATAATTCTATTTCTTGTTGGTTTAATTCTCTCACTGAGCCTTCTTCTAAGGTTTCATCGAGTTCTAATTCATTGATTGCTAAACGCTTTAGTTTGATTACTTCATGTCCAATTGCATTAAACATACGTTTAACTTGATGAAATTTACCTTCAGATATTTTAATAACCGCATGGTTGGAATTTGTATTTATAAGGATTGGTTTGCTAACACGATAAGGTTGATTATTGCCATCTAGTAAAGTCATTGGTTTTAACAAATCCTCAATATTATCAATAGGTGCTTTCGTTATTACCTCATACGTCTTGTATATCTCTTTCTTCGGATGAATTATTTGGTGAATTAATGATCCGTCATTTGTCAGAATAAGTAACCCTTCCGCATCTTTATCTAGACGCCCTGCTATATTCAAATCATAGCGTTTGTAGGATGCCTCCAGTAAATCAAAAACTGTTTGATCGTGCAAATCATAATTAGCGGATAAATACCCGCTTGGTTTATGCATCATGAGCACTAATTGTTCCTTATAAACAACATGTTCTTGATCGAAAATGATATGATCTTTATTTGGATCAACATGGAGACTTGCATCGTTTATGACTGTATCATTCACTGAAACTAACCCCTGTTTTATAAAGGCTTTAATTTCTTTTCTTGTGCCATATTTTAAATCACTTAATAATTTATCAATGCGCATTATACTCTCACCTTCTTTACCTAAACAAAAAGGGCTAGAGCCCTTTTTAGTCTAATTCTTTCATCGTCTTATAAATTGAAAACCCTGTATGTTTTGAAAAGGCTTGATCAATTCTTTTTTGTTCACCTTTATTGTTAATAATAAACTGAAAATCTTTATATTTTCTTTTTAACTGATCATGATTAACCGCATGTTTATCTTCATGATATTTTTCAACTAAATGTAAAAAATCTACTAAATCAATGATTTCATCGGTTGTATAAAGATCATAATCAATCGGGTAAGAAAACTCTTCTTTACTCATCGCCAAATGTAATTCCTATTGCTTTAGCTGCTTGGACAATTTCACCATCAGCTTCTACATATTTAGCGCCACCTTCACTGGTTTCGCCCATTTCGCCTTTACCAACGACATTTTCAAGGTGAACACTTGTTACACTTCTTCCTTCTAAACGTACCATGCATCCACTACCCTCGTTCATTAATAAATCCACAGCCTTAACACCAAAGCGTAATCCAACTTCACGGTCAAATTGTGATGCAATTCCACCACGTTGAATATAAGCTAAGTTCGTATAGCGCACTTCGTTTTCAATTCTTTCACCAATTTGTTTGGTTACAATCTCACCGATACCACCAAGTCTAGTTGAATCGGCTGAATCCTCAACAATTTCGCGGACAACAACGTCTCCACCCACTGGTTTTGCACCTTCGCTAACCACTATGATTGAGAAATCTTTACCTTGTGTTTGGCGTTCTTTGATTTTATTTACGACTTTATCAATATCATATGGGATTTCAGGGATTAAAATAACATCGGCACTTCCGGCAATTCCGCCCTCAAGTGCTAACCACCCTGTATGACGTCCCATAACCTCAACCACCATCACACGGTCATGTGAATACGCTGTGGTATGAATCTTATCTAAAGCATCAACGATATTTTCAAGTGATGTGTTATAACCAAATGTTACATCTGTTGAAGGTAAATCATTGTCAATTGTTTTAGGGACACCAACAACCGGAATACCTTTACGCCAAAAATCTCTAGCGCTGGTCAATGTTCCATCTCCACCAACAACAATTAAAGCGTCAACGCCTTCTTTTTTCATATTTTCGACCGCAACATCAGAAACATCTTTATATTCATATGTTCCATCTGATTTTTGCATACGATAATTAAATAAATTGTCTTTATTAGATGCTTTAAGCATTGTTCCGCCTTCATGCATCGTTCCTGAGACAGCTTTTAAATCCAATACTTGAAAATCGTTATGATACAATCCAAAATATCCACGCTTGTATCCAATTACTTCAATACCATATTTGTTAATGGCAGTTTTTGTTATCCCATTAATAACAGCATTTAGGCCTGAACAATCCCCGCCACCTGTTATAATTCCTACTTTTTTAATTTGTTTCATAATAGCCTCCATATTTGTTCTTTTGGTAGTATCATTATATAGTGTATTGTTTTATTAGACAATAGATACACTAAAATGAAAACGTTTTATCTTTCAACTATTTCTTCCCTATGGTAAAATAAATAATTGTGGACAGATGTTTTGGGTAATATAATAGGAAAAAAGGGTCACGTTTGGTATAATAATTTACGAGGTGAAGCTTATGTTAACAATGAAAGATATTATTCGGGAAGGACACCCGACTCTAGAAAGAAAAGCCAAAGAAATACAGCTTCCACTAGATGAAAAAACCAAAGAAACATTAAAAGATATGCGTACCTTTTTAATTCAATCGCAAGATCCTGAATTATCAGAAAAATATCAACTACGTCCTGGTGTTGGATTAGCCGCACCCCAAATTAATTTACCCATTCGTATGCTTGCTATTTATACAGAAGATGAAAATTTTGAAACACTCCACGATTACTTAATGGTCAACCCAAGAATCGTGAGTCATTCAGAATTAAAAACTTATATGCCCGGTGGCGAGGGATGTTTAAGTGTTGATAGAGATGTAGAAGGATTAGTCCCAAGACATAAAAAAGTAACCGTCAAAACCCATTTATATGATGTTGAAACCGATACCTTAAAAGAAGTCACATTACGTTTAAAAGGGTTCTTGTCTATCGTATTCCAACATGAGCTAGATCATTTAAATGGCATTATGTTTTATGATAAAGTCAAACCAACGCTTGAAGGGGTAACACCTGTTAAATTTAAAACTATAGAAGAGTCTGAGGAGGCCTAAAAATGAAATTATTTATTGATACTGCAAATGTCGAACACATTAAAGAAATTGCATCATTAGGAATTATTTCTGGGGTAACAACAAATCCTACCCTTATTGCCAAAGAAGGACGTGATTTCAACGAAGTTATTAAAGAAATTACTGACATCGTTGATGGACCTATTAGTGGAGAAGTCATCAGTTTAGATGCTGAGGGTATGATTAAAGAAGGTCGCGAAATTGCAAAAATTCACAAAAACATGGTCGTGAAAATTCCAATGACTGATGAAGGATTAAAAGCCGTTAAAACACTTTCATCAGAAGGTATTAAAACTAATGTAACATTAATTTTTAGTGCAAATCAAGCCCTATTTGCAGCTTTAGCTGGTGCTACTTATGTTAGTCCTTTCGTTGGACGTTTAGAAGATACATTACATGATGGTATTGAAGTTGTCGAATCTATTCGTGATATCTTTGATATTTATGGATTAGACACTGAAATTATTAGTGCAAGTATTCGCACACCAAAACAACTTGCAGATTCTGCACGTGTTGGTGCACATATCGCTACTGTCCCTTATGAAGTATTTAAAAAGTCATTAAAACATCCTTTAACCGATAA
>Ga0194138_10000135_pt1 | contig 36574 bp, 39 predicted proteins | sample TARM_MetaG_T2_14_FD_134022 | JGI IMG/M metagenome (GOLD analysis project Ga0194138, IMG submission 134022) | Freshwater microbial communities from Pennsylvania, USA, analyzing microbe dynamics in response to fracking - TARM_MetaG_T2_14 (version 2) | ecosystem: Environmental > Aquatic >...
ATGTGGATGGACTCCTAGGGTCTAGCAAGGAAGTCACAAGAGCCGTGGAAGAAATCGCTGAAGGTGCCATGGAAACAGCCACTGGAGTGAATGAACGTCTGGTGGCAGGACAAGACCTGGGTAGAAGTATTGGGGTCATTGCAGGAAGCCTTGAGAAGGCCAAGGGGCTCTCTGAGAATATGGTGACCTCTAATAAAGCAGGACGAGAAAAAATTGAAAGTCTTCAAAAGGTCTTCACTAAAACCGTGGAAGATACCAATGAAGTGGCATTGAATGTTCATGAGCTCAGCAAGAGCTCCAAGTCCATTGAAAACATCTTAAGTACCATCAAGGGCATTTCAGATCAAACGAACCTATTGGCTCTGAATGCATCCATTGAAGCAGCAAGAGCAGGCGAGGCTGGAAGAGGCTTTGCCGTGGTGGCAGACGAGATTCGAAAGCTGGCAGAGCAGTCTTCAAACTCTGCGGAGGAAATCAATCTCATCATCAGTAGCATCGTGTCCATCGTGTCCACCACCACCCAAAGAGTGGAAGAGACCAAAACTTCCGTGGATTCTGCCAAAGGGAATCTTACGGAGACCGTGGCGGTCTTTGATGTGGTGGACTCCAGCGTCAAGGATTTAGAAGGAATTTTGACGGAGTTCATCAAGGAAACAGGAAACATGGATCTTTTAAAGAACGATCTCATCGCCTCCTTAGAATCCATGGCTGCCATCTCTGAAGAGTCAGCGGCGTCCACAGAAGAAATCAGTGCGTCCTCAGAAGAACAGTATGCAAGAATCACTGAAATTGGAGAAGAAATGGATGCTTTAAATCGAGAGATTGCAAAGATCCAAGAAGAACTCAATCGCTTCAAAGCCTAACCATGTATCATCGTCTTGGGATCAAGAGAGGAGTCTTCGGACTCCTTTTCTCTTTTATTAGCATAGTAGACCCCAAAGGTTTGAGTCCAGAGCTTGAATATCTAGAAGATCTAGGCTATATTGAGGGAAAGAACGATGATGGCAATAGGAAGAATAAGGAAGGCAGTTGATGGACCCACAAGAAATAACCTTGAAGACCTATTTAAATTCCTTACCTGAAGAAAAGAAAGAGGTGATTTCAAAGCTTCGCAGAGTGATTTTATCCCATTTACCGGAAGGATTTGCAGAAGTAATCAACGAGGGAGCTCTTGAGTACGTGGTGCCTTTATCCAAGTATCCTCAAGGCTACCATGTAGAAAAAGGTACACCGCTGCCCTTTCTCTCTGTGGTGGTGCAAAAAAACCACGTGGCCTTGTACCATATGGGCATCTATATGGATCCTCAAGTGGACTCCTGGTTTAGAGAGGCTTACGGAAAGCAAGTGCCCACGAAGCTTGATATGGGGAAAAGCTGTATACGTCTAAAAAATCCGGCGCATATTCCCTATGACCTACTGGGCGAACTTCTGGAGAAAATCTCCATGGAAGCCTATGTGAAAGCTTATGAAACCCATATTCATTCATAGACTTAGTGTACAGTGAAGACTTTTAGCGGTTTAAAAAAAGCGATAAAATACTTCAGCCATGGCAGAGGGACACAGTTTTTCTTTCTTGCCTAGTAGTTTTTCACCAAAGGTACTGAGATTTAACTATGGTCACCCTATAATAGAAGATAAAGTAATAGAGCGAAGGGTTTTTACCCTTGGCTCTTCATCATGTGGAGGAAGAGATATGAAATTTGATCCCAATCATCAACCCTATGCTTCAGAAAGACTCACCCTTGGCGCAGCCAATGGGGTGGTGGCTACAGGAAATCCCTTGGCAGCCCAGGCGGGGCTAGAGATGCTGAAAAAAGGCGGCAATGCCGTGGATGCAGCCATTGCAGCAGCGGCTTGTTTAACGGTGGTGGAGCCTACAGCCAATGGTATAGGGAGTGATAACTTTGCGTTGGTATGGATGAAAGAAAAGCTTTATGGCATGAATGCCAATGGGCCATCACCTGCCAGTATTTCCTTAAAAGAAATCCAAAAGAACCATGAAAAAATGCCAGTCCATGGTTGGACACCTGTGACAGTGCCAGGAGCCCCAGAGGGGTGGGCCAGTTTGTCTGAGCGCTTTGGCAACTTAAGCCTTCTGGAGTGCCTGACACCAGCCATAGACTATGCAGAGAAGGGGTTTCCTGTGGGGGCCCACACGGCCCTCATGTGGCAAAGAGCCTTGAAGAAATACCAAGAAATCTTTCAAGGGAAACCAGAATATGAGGAGTGGTTTAAGACCTTCACCTTTGACGGGAAAGCACCGGAGCCTTTTCAAATAGTCAAGCTGCCTCATCATGGGAAGACCTTAAGACTCATTGGGGAGACCAATGGAAGAGCCTTTTATGAAGGGGTCTTAGCAGAAGCCATGGAAGAAGATGCTTTGGCTCATGGTGGGTATCTACGAAAAAGTGATCTGGCGAGCTTCAAGGCTTCCTTTGTGACGCCTTTGTCTGTGGACTATAGAGGCTTTGAGGTGGTGGAGCTGCCTCCCAGTGGCCAAGGCATGGTGGCGCTCATGGCCTTAAACATCTTTAAGAACTTTTCTGTGGAGGATCGAGATGCCACCTATTATCACCGGATGTTTGAGTCCATGAAGATGGCCTTTGCCGATGGGATGCATTATATTACAGACCCAGCACAGATGAAGGCATCTCCAGAAGCCCTTTTGAAAGAAGCCTATGGTAAAATGAGGTCTTTGGAGATAGAAGAGACAGCTAAAATTTTCACCCATGAGGATCCCGCCAAGAGCGGTACAGTGTATCTCAATACTGCGGACAAAGAAGGGAACATGGTGTCCATGATTCAGTCCAACTATATGGGCTTTGGCAGCGGTATTGTGGTGAAAGATACAGGGATTTCCCTCCAAAACCGTGGGGCGGACTTTTCCTTGGATGAAAACCATGTGAATGTATTGGCCCCCAAGAAAAAGACCTATCACACCATCATCCCAGGGATGCTGTTAAAAGAAGGGAAAGCTTTGGCGGTCTTTGGGGTCATGGGCGGTTATATGCAGCCCCAAGGACATTTCCAAGTGGTGTCTAATCTCATCGATTTTCACCTGAACCCTCAAATGGCCTTGGATGCACCCAGATGGCAGTGGATTAAAGAAAAAGCTTTCATGGTGGAGCCGGCCTTTGATCAAGAAGCGTTAGAAGCTTTGAGAGAAAAAGGACATGAGGTAAAGATAGAAAAAGATCGCAGTCATTTTGGTCGAGGCCAAATCATTGTGAAGCTGGAAAATGGGGCCTATGCCGCTGGGTGTGAATCCAGAACCGACAGCAATCTGGCGGTATACTAAGGAGGAGAACATGAGTAAGACCATAAAACTTCGGGAAATATTCCTGGCATTTTTCAAAATCAATGCCTTCACCTTTGGTGGAGGCTACACCATAGTCCCTGTGATTCGAGATGAATTCATGAAAAAAAGAGGCCTCATCGATGAGGAGGAAATGCTAAGCCTTGTGGCTTTGGCCCAGTCTGGTCCTGGCGCCATGGCCATCAGCACTTCCTTATTGACTGGGTACCGTTTAAGGGGATGGCAAGGAGCACTCACTGCGCTCCTTGCCTCCATCTTGCCTTGTCTCCTGATCATTTCTGTGATTTTTTATTTTTATGAAGCCTTTTCCACCAACTTCTGGGTGAAGTCTGCCCTCCTGGGCATGGGTGGTGTCATCAGCGCGGTGCTGATGTTAACGGTCTATGATATGGGTAAAGCGGCCTTGAAAAAGAATAAGTACTTCAGCCTGACCTTGATGGTGGGGGCTTTTGTGGCCAGCTTTTTCTTTCAAGTGCACACCATTCTCATCATCGTCACCTTGGCTTTATTAGGCCTTGGTACCTTTAGTTTCTTTGATGAAGGGCAGGTGAAGTAACATGATTCTTCTAGAACTATATTGGGTATTTTTACAAATTGGCGCCTTTGCCTTTGGTGGAGGCTATGCAGTGCTTCCACTAATTCAGCGCTTTGTGGTGGATGGGAGAGGATGGCTCACCATGAGAGAGATGACAGATCTTGTATCCATCTCCCAAATGACCCCAGGACCCATTGCCATCAACTCCGCCACTTTTGTGGGCACCAAAGTGGCGGGGCTTCCCGGGGCCATTGTGGCTACTTTAGGGAATGTGACACCTCAGTTTATCCTCATGATGATCTTGGCCTTCTTCATCTTTCGAGATCAGAAGATCGGGTTTTTGGAGAAGATGCTCAAGGGTTTAAAACCAGGTATTGTGGGGCTCATTGCCATTGCAGCCATTTCCATGTTTCAGAGCTCTCTCTTTGAAGGGGCTGTAGCCTTGGAGAATCTTAGCATCGTTTCTGTAGTGGCCTTTGTCATCGGCTTTACGCTAAAACTCACCAAGCGCTTTGACCTTATTAAACTCATTGTCCTTGGGGCTTTCATTGGTATTGCAGGAAATCTCATGATTCTTTGGATTGGGTAAAAGCCCATGGAAAAAGAAGGTTTCTTTGTTCTGTATTCCTTTTTAAGTTGACAGGGGAAGGGTTTTTTATTAAAATCAGAAGATAGAAAATATGAAAAGCTTCCTCTTTGCCACCGGGTAAAGAGGGTCAGGTGTTCTTTTGCACTCCGTTAGGTCAAAGAAGGAGTGCAAAGGAACACCTTTTTTGAGTAAGGGAGTGGATACCATGAAACGTTCATTGGCCAAGACTTTTATGAAATACGCCAGTCTGAATATTTTGGGCATGCTGGCTATTTCTGTGTATATCCTAGCAGACACTTATTATATTTCCAAAGCCATCGGGCCTTTAGGTCTTACAGCTTTAAATCTTTCCATTGCCATCTATAGCTTTATTCATGGGATGGGTCTCATGATTGGGATAGGAGGCGCTACCCGGTTTTCCATCGCCATGTCTGAAGGCAAGACCTTAGAGGGACCAAGGATCTTTACCATGGCGATGAAATTAGGACTTCTTGTGAGTCTCTTTTTTGTGATGCTGGGGATATTTTTTGTGGAGCCTTTGGCAAAGGGCCTGGGGGCTGACGCGGAAACCCTTGTCATGACCAAGACCTATTTGTCCACCATTTTAATCTTCTCTCCTCTTTTTATCCTGAACAACATGCTCATCGCTTTTGTTCGAAATGATCAAAACCCCAAAGGAGCTATGAAGGCCATGGTCATGGGCAGTCTGTCCAATATCCTTTTAGACTATCTCTTCATGTTTCCCTTGGGTTTAGGCATGTTTGGCGCAGCCATCGCCACCAGTGCAGCACCTCTCATCAGTATGATGGTGCTCTATCCGCATTTTAAACAAAGAGGAACCAAGCTTTTTTTGCCCAAGGTTTCCTTGGCAGTTTCTTCTGTGAAGGACTTTTTCTCCTTAGGCATGTCGGCACTGGTGGTGGAGGTTTCCTCAGGGGTCGTGCTGTTAACCTTTAATCTATTGATTTTAGGATTAGAGGGCAATGATGGGGTGGCGGCCTATGGCATCGTCGCCAATCTTGCCTTAGTGGCCATCGCCATCTTCACGGGTCTTGCCCAGGGAGTACAACCTCTCTTTAGTAGATATCATGGGGAAGGTCAGGGCGTATATTTAGAAAAGACCAAGAAAATGGGTATCTTTACGGCCCTGTCCTTAGGACTACTCTTATATGGGGTGGTGGGCTTTTTTGCGGGCTCTTTGGTGGACATCTTTAACAGTCAAGGAAATGCTCATATTGCCACCATGGCAGAAAGAGGTCTTCGAGTGTACTTTTTGGGACTGATCTTAACGGGGGTAAACATTCTCTTGGCTACCTTAGCCAGTGCCACAGAACGCGTAAAGGAAGGGTTTCTACTATCCATGGCCAGAGGAATTTTTGTCGTTGTACCTTTGGTCTTTGTGGGGTCAAAGTTCTTTGGCATGGATGGGGTGTGGATGTCTTTTGGTCTCACAGAAGTGGTGGTTTTAGGGGGGACTTGGCTCTTCTTTTCTCAAAAAAAAGGCAAGCTTAAAAAAGAGGTATTGGACGTGTAGCCTTTTGTAACGCGTATGGAGGATTTTGGCATAGGCTTGAAAAGACATAGGATGTAGGAAAGGAAGGAAGTAAGATGAACATAAACATCGCCAGTATGAAAGATCTGGAGGACTTACAAGAGGTCATGAGAAGTACCTTTGTGGAGACCTTTGGACCTGATAACAAAAAAGAGGATGTAGAGAAATATATCGAAGAAGAGCTGAATCTTGAGGTGATTAAGAAAGAGCTGATCACTGAACAAGCTCAATGGTTCTATATAGAAGAAAAAGGTATGATGGTAGGCTATCTAAAGGTCAACTGGGGGGATGCTCAAACAGAGAAACTCCATGAAGAGGCGGTGGAGATTCAAAGAATCTATGTGAGAGAAGCCTTTCAGGGAAGAGGGCTTGGCAAATTGCTTCTGCACAAAGCCATGGAAGTTGCGAAAATGAGAAAAGCGCCCTATCTTTGGCTAGGGGTATGGGAACACAATCATCGTGCCATAGCCTTCTACAAAGCCCAAGGTTTTGTGAAGTTTCAAGAACATAGTTTTCTCTTGGGAGAGGACAAACAAATAGATCATCTTATGAAAAAGGACATGTAATGAGAAAGAGGATACCCTTTGAAAAGTCCGAATCCTTGTTAATAACTCATCAAAAAAACCGATATAGAGAATGATAAGTATTTGAAAATCGTGAGAATGAGGAGAGATGAGGATGTCATTGAAAGTAAAAGTCATAGGACTTGTGGTGCTGTTACTGGGGCTTCTGGTGGGTGGACTGAGCATTTATACCAATGGATTGGTGACGAGTTTGGTCACAGACAATGCAGAAAAGACCTATGAAGAGCAGGCTGTGAGCATTGTGGAGGCCATTGAGACCAAACTAACGGGTACAGAGGTGGCGGTGAACTCTGTGGCCTTAAATGAAGAAGTGAAAAAAGCCTTTGCAGAAAGAGACAGACAAGGTCTACAAACTATGCTTCAAGGCAGTTATGAAGCCATCAAAGATCAAGTGGCCCAGTTTCAGTTTCATTTGCCAGATTCCACCTCCTTTCTCAGGCTGCATCAACCTGAAAAATTTGGGGATGATCTGTCTAGTTTTCGCTTTACAGTGAATAAAGCCAATGAAGACAAAGAAACCGTAAGGGGCATCGAAGAGGGTGTTGGTGGGTATGGTTTTCGTGTGGTGGTGCCTGTGAGTTACCAAGGAAGACATCTTGGCACCGTAGAGTATGGTGGAAATTTTGACCAAGTCTTTTTGTCAGAGCTTCATGATATTTCCCCAGGGGATTATTACATTTACTCCTTTACCAGAACAGAAGAAGGGTTTGTGGCAGCAAACAAAGAAACAGATCCTTACATCCTGGAGGCAGAGCTCATAGCGCGTGCTAAAGAGGGTCAAGTGGTGGTGACTACAGCGCTGTCAGATACCTACGATGTCTTACTCACCCCTTTTACAGACTATGAAGGCAACTATGTGGGATACATCAAGTATGCAAAAGATCGCAGTGATACTTTGGCATCCATTAGCGCCCTGAATCAAGGCATTCTCCTCTTTAGCGGAATCGCTATTTTGGTGGTGGCGGTGCTGGTCTTCTTGGTGATTTCAAGATCCTTGGGTGGATTGAAGAAATTGCAAGAGTATGCCAAGGTTGTGGGCGAAGGAGACTTAACCGTGGTCTCTACCATAAAATCCAAGGATGAAATTGGCCATATTGCAGGAAGTTTTACGGCCATGAGAGAGAGTTTACGTGAAGTCATTGGTGAAATCCAAAGCACCATTTCAGAAGTGAAGGGCTCCAGTGAAACCATCACCTCCACGGTGGAAGAGGTCAATGCCTCCTCGGAAGAAATTGCCCGAGCTGTGGATGAAATTGCTGAAGGTGCAACGGCCCAGGTAACCGATGCCAATAAGGGTCTGGATACCACCAAGAATCTAGCCGGAAGGATCATCCACATTGTAGAGCTTTCTGAAACCTCCAAAGTCCAATCAGAAGTGATGCTGGAGAAGACCTCTCAAGGGATTGAAGCATTAACTTCTTTGCAGGAGAACTTTGTGCAAAATGCAGCATCCGCCAAGAATGTCACAGAAGGCATCCATGAGCTGACGAAAAAATCCAACAGCATAGGGGAAATTGTTGGGACCATTAATACCATTGCCAGTCAAACAAACCTCTTAGCTCTTAATGCAGCCATTGAAGCGGCACGAGCAGGAGAACATGGACGAGGCTTTGCCGTGGTGGCAGAGGAAGTGCGCAAACTTGCAGAAGAAAGTAGCCAGGCCTCTGAGGAAATTAGAAAGATCATCGGGGAGATTATCCTTGTCATCGGTACCACGGAGACCGCCATGAAGGATACCAATGAAGTCCTTGGCATCACCAGTGACTCTCTAAAGGATACGGTGCATTCCTATGAAACCATCCGAGAAGAAGTGGCCAGAGTCATGGAGAACATCGAGAAAACCAATACTTCTGTTTTACAAATGGATGTGGACAAGAATCATGTGCTAGAAGCCATTGAAAATATATCCAATGTGTCAGAGGAGTCTGCAGCCTCCACGGAAGAGATTTCCGCTACGGTGTCAGAACAAGCCACTGCCATCAATGAAGTGGTAAAATCCATCGAATCCTTAAATGAAGTGATTAAAGTACTGAGTGAAAAAATTGAGCGGTTTAAAATATAGACCCACAAAAAACTTCAGAAAGAATCTATATAAAAGAGCCGTTTTAGGCTCTTTTTTAGAAGCCATCGAGAACTGCGAAAGCCTATGATATAATGGGTGCAGTTATATGGGTATGTAGGATCAGTATGTACGCCATGGGGAAGAGTTCTATGCAATCTTTAGGCATTGGCGAAAAAAGAGCGGTTATTAAAAGATGGTTCTGGAAATGATTTAGATTTATTACCGTTGGAAAGGATCATCAAAAGTCCTGGGAAAATTGTGCAACACTTCTTCTCTCATCCTTACAGTGCATAGAGGCATAGAGGGAAATTAGCACGAAGAGTTTTTGAAGTGTTTGTCGCACACTTTGTTATTTGGAAAAGCAAAGAATAGAGGTACGAGAGGCCATAAGGTACCGTGCCAAAAGAGTGTTCTTTGGTCATCTAAAGAAGCAAAGAGGAAGGGAAAAAGGGGAGGTTTTTGTATGAGTCTATTTGTTGCCTATAGTGATCCTAAGTTTGTGGAGATTTCACAACTGATTTTTCAACAGCAGTTTAGACGAGACCCCAAGCTTCATGAAGAGCTGGATGAAAGAAGAAAGAAACTCATGTATGCGGATATCACCTATAATATCAGTTATCTTATGACCGCAGTGCGCTTTGAAGATGGGGGGATTTTTGTGGCCTATGCGCGATGGATCTACGATCGTCTTTGTAGCCAGATGAAAGACTTCACCAGAGAGCGGGTAGGGACCATCATGGTGGATCACTATCAAGTAATGATCGAGGTTCTCCTATCTAAAGGGCATACGGTGATGACTGAGCATGAGGTGGTCTTAGCCATGGATTATCTTCAATTGGCTATAGAAACTACAAAAGAGCTGATTCACGAAGAACCTAGCATGGAGACTTTAGGGGAAGATCCCTATGAAGATGTTCGCGCAATGTATTTTAATGCTCTCATGGATGGACATACGGAGAAAGCCTATGAAGTGGTGAAGGAGGCCAGGGATGCTGGCATGGATCTACTGGTTCTCTATCAAGAAGTGCTGGCCAAAACCATGTATGAAATTGGCAGGCTTTGGCAAAAAAACATCATCACCGTGGACAAAGAGCACTATGCAACCTCTGTCACCCAAATGGTCATGTCTCGTTTTTATGAGGAGATTTTTTCAAGACCAAGAAAGCATAAAACGCTGATTTCTTGTGCTGCGGGCAGTGAACTTCATGAGATGGGCATTCGGATGCTTTCAGATATTTTTGAACATGAGGGATGGGATACCTATTACTTAGGTTCAGGACTCTCTTTGGAAGCGATGATCTCAGCTGTAAAGGATCATGAGCCTCAGGTGGTGGCATTGTCAGTGACCATGCCGCCCTATTTAAACCACTGTGAGGAGTTGGTCCGCGGTCTTCGAGAAGCTTTTCCTAATCTACTCATTGCCGTGGGGGGGCAAGCCTTTAGACATACAAAACCCCTATGGAAATCTTGGGGAGCAAATTTTTATTCAGAAAGAGCAGAGGATCTTCTTCGGTGGCTAGAGGAGCGTCCTACAGAGTGAAGCCGAGGAGGTTTGAAATGAAAAAGGACGTGACATCCTTTCTTGTACAATGTGATCAAGAGTTAAACATCATCAATACTTTTTGGTATCAACCAGTATTTTTGATTTCGCCCTATCAAAAGAATTTGAAAGATCTTTTTGTAGATGGAGAGCATGGTAGACTTTCTTTTATGGCTCTGGAAGCAAAGGATGCAGATGAGCCTGTGGCTTGTGATGGGCAGTACTTGATGGTGAGTCCAAAGACGAAGATTTCCATTTGTATGATGCGTATGGGGGATAAAATACTCATCCATGGGCTAGATAAGGAGATTTTGGGTCAAGGAGATCACGAGGCTGCAGCCAAAGCGGTGATTCATCAGTTCATGGCCGTGGTGAGAGATTCCTATGGAGAGATTGTGACCAAGGATGAAATCCTTATTCGAGAAGCCTTTGAAGAAGTACAGCGATTAAACAATCACTTGAACAATATGAAAAGACAGCTGCAAAAGGCCAATGTACAGCTGAATAGGGCCAATGAAGAGCTGAGCAATCGCTTGGTAAAGGATGCTTTAACAGGCCTTGTGAGTCGGTATCAGTATCGAGATGAAATATTAGACCTCATAGCCAAAGAGCCCCATCAAAAAGGTATTTTTGGCTTTGTGGATTTGGATGATTTTAAGAGCATCAATGATCATTTTGGTCATCGGCGAGGGGATGAGTTTTTAAAAGCCTTTGCTCGGAGGCTAGAAAGATTGCCTTTTGACAAGCTCATCTGTATGAGAATCTCAGGGGATGAGTTTGGGTTTTATATCCATGGGTATGAAAAGGTTCAAAAAAATGACCTGGATCATATCTGGGCCGCCATGGAAGAGTATGTGCTCAGTGCTCCCTTGGTGATAGAAGGTACCGCCCATGAAGTATCTTGCAGTGTGGGCATGTCCGTGTATGGGGAAGATACCAAAGATATTTATGACCTCATTGAATATGCAGATTTTGCCATGTATGAAATCAAGAAAAGTGGAAAGAAAAATTACAGTCGGTTTAAAAAAGAACGCTATCATGAAAAAGAACCATATGATGTAGTGTAGAAGGAAGCGGAATACCATGAATAGAAAGAAAGGTCAGCAACCCACGGGTTAGCTTATGGCAGTATGGCCTTGTGGTCTGTATGTGAGCTTCACCTCCAGGGTGCTATTTCTAGGGATCCTTTTCTCAGAAAGGCTATTTTGGGTACCTCTCCACACCAGGATGCTTCGTCTTTCTGGGGGGAAGAGGTGTGGTGTATCTGGGGATTGTGATACTAGAAGGTCTTTTTTCATCAGCGCTTTTCATGGAAGTGTATACCTACAAGCAAAAAAAAACGCCTCCTCAAGCTTTAACGGAGGATTGTATACTAGATCAATAAAATGGCTACGGTGCCCCTAGAGGATGAAGGCACGGTGGCTTTTTTTCTCCTTTCCTGAAAAGGTTTTCTCTCATCTAGGAGAAAAGGGAGTAGATTTGCTATAATGGGTATAGAAAGTTTTTCTCTAAACCCTCTACAAGAGGAATGTTCAAAAAAAGTCTTGAATCAAAAGGTTTATTACGATAAACTTATCAAAAAGAAAAGGGGTATGTAGGATGAAGATGGGGATTATTTTAGAAACCAAAGAACCAGAAAAGGCTTGGAATGCTTTGGGTTTTGCAGTCACTGGGAAGAAAAAAAGACATGAGGTAAAGGTATTTCTCATGGGAGAAGGCGTAGAGGTGGAAAGTCTTCACCATGAACAATATCCCGCTGGAGCGGTGCTGAAAGAGTTTCATGCTTTAGGAGGAGAGGCTGGCCTGTGGCACCTGCATCAAAGGCAGAGGCATGGAGGCTACGAAGGTTTGCCCCATAAGCCCCATGGAAGATTGTTTAGAGATGGTTTTGTGGGCAGATCAAACGGTGACTTTTTAAGGAAGGGAGAAGTTGAAGATGAATCATAAATGGGTCGAGGGAAAGTTCATGGCCCTGGTGGTCTTAACCTTAGGCGGCATCGGGATCCTTCTATTGACTTTTTTCCTGTATTATGGCGTAGTGCTTTTCGGGGAACAAGTACTCTATCGAAAGGATCCTTCTGCGTTTCCCATGGATCAAGCAAGATTCTTTACCCTCATGGGTCTGGTCATTGTCATTGTGCTCATTCAAGGCTTCATGAAGAGCAATCTCCTTCGGGCGCTACTGCTCATTTCGCCTTTTACCATGGGTATGGTGGTGATGATGCTGAGATTTTATGAGACGCCCATGGTGGGCGCATCCGTGGTGGCTGCCTTCGTGCTGCTGCTGTTCTATTTCCTAAGTACCTACAAGAAAACCTGGCATTTTTATTACGGCGCTGTTTTTTCTTTTCTTGTTGCCTTACTGTATAGCTGGCCTAGATAGGCTACGTAAATTCATAGAATAAAGGAGTCATTATGAAAGAAATTGTTTCATTTAGAGAAAAAGTTTTAGAGAACGTGGGTAAAGTCATCATAGGCAAGGAAAAGGAAGTAGAACTCCTTCTCATCGCCTTCCTTTCTGAAGGGCATATTCTTTTGGAAGACCTTCCTGGCATGGGAAAGACGGTCATGGTGCGCTCCTTTGCAAAAACATTGGATTTACCCTTTAAGCGTATTCAGTTCACTCCAGATCTTCTGCCAGGAGACCTTACGGGGGTGAGCTTTTACAATCAAAAAACCAAAGAGTTTGAGTTTCGAGAAGGGCCACTATTCTCCAATATGATTTTGGCCGATGAAATCAACCGGGCCACCCCAAGAACCCAAGCAGCCCTTTTAGAAGCTATGGAAGAGCGTCAAATCACTGTGGATGGGGTCACAAGAAAGCTCAAAGAACCTTTCATGGTCTTGGCCACCCAAAACCCCGTGGAATCTTATGGAACCTTCCCCTTACCCGAAGCACAAATGGATCGTTTTCTCATGAGAATCAAAATGGGCTATCCTACTTTAGAAGAAGAGAAAATCATCCTGAGAGAAACCTTAGGGAAAGTGTTAGAAACCCTCAGCGCCTTATTTGACCATGATCTATTGATGCAAAGACGAGAGGACGTGAAGAAAGTCACCGTCAGTGATGAGGTGCTCACCTATCTTTTATCCATCGTTCGGGCCACCAGAGAGTCAGAGGATATCACTTTAGGCGTAAGCCCTCGAGGAAGCATTGGGTTATACCGTGCTGCTCAAGCAAGGGCTGCCCTCTCTGGAAGAGCATATATGCTTCCTGAGGATGTGAAGGCCATGGCGCCCTATACCCTGAATCATCGGATGATTTCTGATGATGTGGTGGGGGTGGTAGAGTCCATGGAGAAAATCGAGAAGATTTTAGAAGAGATCCCAGTGCCCCTGGAAAACTTGGAGGAAAATTGATGCTTTTTGTGTTCATAGGGCTCCTTTTAGGCACCCTGCTTTTAAACAAACTACTTTTTCACTATAGTAGTAAAAATCTTAGCTATGACACCAAAACGGATCAAAAGGTCTATGAGATTGGTGAGGAAATCAAAGTCATGCCCGTCATTGAAAACCGAAAATATCTGTCGGTGCCCTTTCTTCGGGTGGATGAGTATTATGATCCAGCCTTTTCTGTGGAAGTGAATAGCTACAGTCTTTTTCTACTTCCTTTTCAACGGGTGAAAAGAACCTATACACTGAAAGGCAAAAAGCGTGGGGTGCATTATGTGGAAGCGGTATCTTTACGCATCGGAGACCTTTTGGGGTTTCACCATAGCTTTCAGGAGCGCTCGCTGAAGATTCCCGTGGTGATTTTACCGGAAAAAAGGGCCCTAAAAGACGTCCTCACGCCCTATGCAAGTCTTCAAGGCCCCGTGTCTGTGAAGCGCTGGATCATGGAAGACCCACTGATGATTCGGGGCATTCGAGAATATACAGGGCAAGAGTCAGAACGCTATATTCATTGGCCTTCTTCATTAAAGCACGACCGACTTATGGTGAAGCAGTTTGATTTCACTTCAGAGAAAAGCGTCTTGGTGTTTCTTAATATGGAGTCCGTGAAACCATTTTGGAAAGACCAAGATGTGGAGGCCATGGAAGAAGCCCTCATTTGTGCCAGAGCCGTCATGGAAGAACTTACCAAAGAGAAAGTGCCCTTCGGTTTTGCCTCCAATGGATACAACCAGCTGGGTAAAAAGAAGGGACATTTCTATCCTGCGGGACTGTCTAAAGAAAACCTTCAGCGCTACAACGAGCTTCTGGGCAAGATGAGTTACGTCATTGCCATGCCCTTTGAGGAGAGCCTAAAGGCTTTGACCGGGAACAAGCAATCCTTTCAGTCCTTTGTGCTCATTACACCTCACGTCTTACCAGACTATGTAGCACCTTTGAAGGAGTTTACCCGCTCCTTTGGCAAGACGGTGATCATTTCCATGGGTACTGAAAACCTGAAAAAGTTATCTGCATCCATGGATGTCTACGAAGGAGGGATGAGAAATGGAACTGCTTCTTCTAGAGCTCTTTAGTATCCTTAGCCTCACCATGGCCATCTTGATGATTCCCTTTGAAGTGACACCTCTTGAAGGCATCCTTTTACTGGTCTTTTATATGGCCGTCTTGTGGGTGTTCGCAAAAAAAGGTGTGAGAAAAAAGCCTTGGAGCCTGCTTCTTTTGCCGCTGTTTTTCTTGCCTCTTACCATGACCTATTCCATGGAGCGTCTCTATTTCACCTTGGCCTTCACGGGCATTATGTATGTCTACTATGATGGGAAGCTCGGGGAACTGGATCCCATGGATTTGGCTTTGAGGTTCAAAGTATCCTATGGACTCCTTCTACTTTTTGCAGGAGTATCGTTTCTAGCAGAAGGACTGCGTTGGATTCTCTATAGGAATCTACCCTTTCTCCTGTTGTTCTTTTTCTCCACCATCATTCTGAGCACTTCCTTGCGTCATCAGCAGGCAGGGATTGATCCAAGAAAAAGCAGGCAAAAGATCCTGGTGTATTTGCTCATGTCCTCGATATTTTCCTTGGTTTTTGGCCTGGAAGGGCTAAGAGGGGGATTTTTGTCCTTCATGGGCATCATGGGCAACTGGATTTTTCAGGGGCTCTATTATGTGATCTACCCTGTGGCTTACGGGGTGTTCTATGTCCTCACAAGGCTGGGGCGGTTCTATGGGCTGGGCCAGTTTCAAGGAGGACAAGGGGGAGAGCCAGAAGACTTCACCGAAGATCTGGAATACACCATGCATGAGCTAAGAGACCATCCCGTACTCAATGCGCTAATGTCCTTTGGAGTGCTGGTGCTAGTCCTCTATCTTCTTTATCGCTTCTTCAAAGGTCGAAAAGAAAAGGTGGTGTCGGGCCTAGCCTATGAAGAAGAGCGAGAATTTTTGAAAGAGAAAAAAAGACCACGGCTTCTACGGCGTAAAGAAAAAATGCCTAAAGAGCTTAGGGAAAGAATGCGTTATTATTATCGCCAATACCTGAGGTCGTTAAAGAAAGAGTTGCCCATTTCGTCATCTTGGACGTCGGAAGAAATTGCTAAAGAAGCATCGAGAAAAGAGCCGCAAGAGCACAGCGCCATTCGAAGTCGTTACGTTGCGGTGCGATATGGACAAGAAGAGGTCCATGAGCCTATGGTGGAAGACTTTCGTCGGTGGGTGAAAGAGGTGGAGGACCGTCATGAAGAAAAATGAAGTGAGGGTAACTCCATTCACCCTGGCAGATGAGGTGTATTTTCAAGAGGCGGCAGGGCTACTGGAGACAAATTTCCCTGAAGCATATGATGGAGAAGGACTTCTGGAGCTGGAAAAATGCCTTTCGAAAAACCGGGTGGCTTTTAAAGCTATGAAAGGAAATGAATTTTTTGGCTTTGTGTCTTCTTTAGAAGCCTATGGACCCTATGGATGGGAACTGCACCCTTTGGTGGTGAAAAAAGAAGCCAGAAACCGAGGCATTGGCCGTGCTTTGGTGGAGGCTTTAGAGGAAACCTTGCAAGAGAGAGGGGTGCTCACATTATTTTTAGGGACTGATGATGAACGGTATCAAACTAGTTTATCCCAAGGAGATCTCTTTGAGAATCTCTATGAAAAAATGGCTACCATTAAAAATTTCGGGGGACATCCCTTTGGGTTTTACGAAAAACTGGGCTACCAATTGGTGGGGGTATTACCAGATGTCAATGGAGTACATAAACCAGATCTTCTCATGGCCAAGTCGTTGAGAAAGAAAGAAGAGGTGAAAGATGTTTAAACTAGATGAACAAGAGCTCTTAGGGCTATTTTTAGAAAGAAAATCCATTCGGACCTATGACGAGCGGCCCTTGGAAGAAGGCCATAAGGAAGCACTGAAAGCGTTCAGCCAAGGGATGAGCAATCCTTTTGGAGCGCAAGTACGGTTTGTATTTTTAGAAGGGGAGAATAAAGACACCCGCTATGGGACCTATGGCGTCATTAGGGGAGCCGTGGACTATGTGGGGGCTTTGGTCAAGGAAGGGCCCCTCAGTCTGGAAGGCTTAGGCTATGAGCTAGAGATGCTTATGCTCAAAGGGTTTACCTTAGGCATTGGTAGCTGCTGGCTAGGGGGCACCTTTAAGCGGGAAGACTTTAAAAAGGATCTGAATATTTCAGGGGAAGAGCTGTTTCCTGCAGTGAGCCCTTTGGGGTATCCGCGGGAGAACAAAAGTGTGGCGGATCATTTGGTGCGCTTCATCTCCAAGGGTAATGAGCGCAAAAAAAAGGAAGCGCTCTTTTTCTCCAAGGAATTTTTTTTACCCTTGGAAGATCAGGATGAGGAGCGTTTTGGTCAGATTCTGGAGATGGTGAGACTTGCCCCTTCCGCATCCAATAAGCAGCCTTGGCGGATGGTGATTTCTACAGAATCTGTTGATTTTTATGAAGCGAAAACCCCTGGGTATAGTGAGGCTTTTGCCTATGATCTGCAAAGGTTGGATCTTGGCATTGCTGCATGTCACTTCCATTTAGGGGTTCAAGCTGCAGGCATTTCTGGGGACTTTCAGGTCCTAAAAGACAAAGGAAAGAGCTGTCCCAAAAACATGCACTACCTTTTTAGCTATGTGTTAGCCTAGTAATTACTGGGTGGGCAAAGGAGAATCCCATGAGAATAAGAAATCTCTATGAAAAGTTCAAAAAGAGTATTTGGCTGTATCCTGTTTTCTATAGCCTCTTTGCGGTGTTTTTGGCCTTGGGGGTGATCTTGTTAGATGGAAAGGTCTATATAGATGCAACGCCCTATATCCCTGTGGTCTTTCTCACCAGTACGGATTTGCCCAAATCTGTACTGAGCATTGTGGCCAGTAGCTTTATCACCATCATGACCTTTACCTTTTCCACCACCATGGTGGTGTTGACCATGTACACCTCAGAATTTTCACCACGGGTGGTGAAAAATTTTCTAGAGGAAAAGTCCACCATGAAGGCCTTTGGGGTCTTTGTATCTGGATTTCTCTATGCCATCATCTCCCTTCTTTTTATGCGTGAAGTCATTCGGGATTATCAGATCATCGCAGGAAGTATTGGGGTCCTCTATATTTTGGTGGGGATCATCAACTTTATTGTATTCATTCATAAGGTGGGGACCTATACCCAAGCCAGCAATCTCATTGATCGGCTCTATCAACAGGCACGAAAAGAGATGGCATTTTACAAAGAAGAAGTTGAAAAGCTTCCAGTGGTGAAAAATGAAGTGTTGGAAAATTTTGATGCAAAAATTCTCATCAAGAGCCCAGGCAGTGGGTTCATTCAAGATGTGGATTATCAAGGGCTCTTTTCCCTGGCCAAGGAAAGCAATGCAATACTTTTCTTCACCAAGGTTCCTGGCTAGTTTGTCACAGAGGAGGATGTGCTGGTACGGATTTTTTATGACCTTCAAAGTAGCCTTCCAGAGGATTTACCAGCGCGCATTCAAGAAAAAATCAGTGTAGGATTAAGGAGAACCGAGTTTCAAGATTTTGGCTTTACCATCCAAAAGCTCGTAGAAGTAGCGTTAAAGGCGTTGTCTCCTGGGGTCAACGATCCCAACACGGCCATTTTCTGCATCCAAGACTTGGGTCTTCTTCATCGGGACATGGCAGATTTAGAGCATGGCTATGTGATGCTCACTGAGGAAGGCACCAAGGGAATCCTTTACCGAGAAGGCTATGACCTGAACCTGGTGCTGACAGATACCTTTCACCAAATCATCCATTATGGACGAGAAGACCTGTGTGTAATGCTTTCGGTGGTAAAAGCCCATGGGCATATTTTAGAAAAAGCCACAGCCCACCATAAAGAGGTGGTATTGGCCCATATGGACTATGTAGAAGCCATTTTGTCCAAAGGACAGTATGAAGAAATGGATCGAAAGCTTTTTCAGAGAGAAATACAAGAAATTAGAAGGAAAGCAGAGAAGTAGAAGAAGACAAAAAGGAGAGGCCATTGAAACATATAGAAACCTTAGAAGAGATGCTCCCAGAATTCAAGGGATTTACAGAGGCGGAGAAAGCCTATTTGCATGAGTACTCCTTTTTGGAGCCCATGAAAGAAGGCATGATGCTCCTGGAAAGTGGGAAGATTTGTAGCCAAGTCTTCTTTCTACTGTCTGGACAAATTCGGGTGTACAAAACCTTGCCAGACGGGAAAGAGATCACCTTATACCGGATCTCAGGGGGAGAGTTTTGCCTCTTTAGCCTCACCTGTATATTGAAACAGACCCCCATGGATGCCGTGGCTCAGGTGGAAAAGTCAGGAGAAATCCTGGTGATTCCTGAAGGAGTCTTTAAGAAGATGGTCCGGGATAATGAGCAGTTTCAGTTTTTCATCATGAGTAGAATTTTCACAGCCTTCAGTGAGGTGTTGGCACTACTTGAAGAGGTGACCTTCCACAGTATGAGTCAGCGCATGGCCAAGCTTCTTTTAGATCATATGGATGAAGAAGGATGTCTTTTCATGACCCATGAAGACCTGGCCAGGGAGCTGGGTACCGCTAGAGAGGTGGTGAGTCGCTTGCTGAAGGAAATGGAGAAAAAAGAGATGGTGGCTTTGCAAAGAGGGGCTCTCCAGGTGCTGGAAAAAGAAAAACTCGAAATTTTGAAGGTACTGTGACTTTGTCACTGAACCTTTTACAATCCTCCCGTATAGTACATGTAGACAAGACATTATACGATATAGGAGGAACAACATGAACAAATGGCTAAACAAACAAACGGTGACTACATCTATTGTGGCACTCCTTGTGGGGGTACTGCTTACAGGAGGGCTTCTCTTTCTATCAGCGCCTAAAATGATGATGATGGAAGATGAGAGTGCCTATGGATTTGAAGAAACAGTGGAGCGTTTTGAAGAAGAAGTGGTGGCAGCCAACTGGAAGCTGGCAGGACTTCATGATATGCAAGAGGTTTTGGCAGGTTTTGGTCACGATGTTTTGCAGGTGAAGGTCTACGAGTTTTGCTCTTCTAAATATTCTGCTGTGATTTTGGCCGAGGATGATGAACGCATCGTGTCTCCTTTGATGCCATGTAGGGTGGCCATCTATGAAAAATCTGATGGAAAAACCTACATCACCAGGATGAATTCCAGACTTATGGCCATGCCGTTTGGTGGCATGATCAATGATGTCATGAAGCAAGCTGCGGGAGAAACAGAAGTGATTTTGGCGAAGATCATCAAAGAATAGATACAGTAAAGGACCTCTTCTAACATAGACGTTGGAAGAGGTCCTTTTTCTTGGCTAAAAGTGCCTTGGGCTCTTACGTGATAGCACATGGTGAAATAAAAGTGGGAAAGAACAGGTTCTTGTTGTATAATTATTTTACTATTCGAAAAAATGGGGGAGATCATGGACAAGAAAAACATCATCATTCATGACAAGATTACCATAGGCATCAGCGCCTGCTGCATGGGCAGTCCAGTGCGATACAACAACAAAGGGTGGGACATGCTGGCAAGCCTTGGTCGTGAAAAGCAAGATTTTAATTGGTGCCCTGTGTGTCCCGAAACCATGTCAGGTTTAGGGGTACCTAGGGATCCCATTCATTTGTCTGGAGGAGATGGGGCTATGGTATGGACAGGAGAAGCCCGTATCAAAAACAGAAGAGGCAGGGATGTGACGGAAGAGGTGAAACTTGGCTGTGAAAGCTGCTTGGAAACCTTAAAACGTGCCAATGCTTCAGCCTATATTTATATGGATGGGAGTCCCACTTGTGGCGTGTACCGCACCTCCTTGAAAAAACAAAAAAGAGGGAATCCTCCTGGCATCTTTGGAGCTATGCTCCTAGATGAAGAGTTGTTCTTGATTCCTGCAACGGACGTGCAAAGTCCCATTCGTTGGTGGGACTGGCGCAGAAGACTTTTGGCTTTCCATTGGTTTAAGTCTGTTTCCTTAGATACCAAAGAAGACCTATATAACGCTTGGTATGTGCTGAAGTTCCTTTGCCAAGAAATTGATGATGCATTTGCCAGAGACCTGGGTAGACGCTTGGCAGAGCTGCCAAAATCTGTGGATGAAGCATTGATTGTAAGCATCCGAAAAGAAATCTTAGAAACGCTAAGAAAGCCCTCCACGGTGAAGAAAATCACCCATAGCCTGTGGAAAAACTACTCCTACTACCGGAAGACCAAAGGAGAAACCGTGGAAGGGATTCATTCCCCTGATTTCTTGCGCAATGTCACCACCATCGCCAAAGAACTCACCACCATGGAGCGGGCAGCCTTTGAGGAAGAAGTATTTTTTGGGACCTCTCCTGTACTCTATCGGGATCAGCGAAGAATGCCCAAGGTAGAGCCTACGGATGTAGAGATGGATGAGGAAATTGAAAACACGTTGAAAGGCATTTTGCCAGAAGACGTATAGAATTTTAGCACATAGTCTGAAGAAAGGTGAAAAAAAGCCGACAAACGAGCTAGGTTATGACATAGGTTTGAAGGCTTTTTTGCTGTTTTGGAGAGGAGTGGATCACATGGGCAAGAGAATTTTAGGAAGTTTTCTGATGATGATGCTTCTATTCATGGTTGGTTGTACAATAAAAGAGGAGCCTATGCCAGGTCAAGAGGGTATAAGAGGCATCTTCTCTTGGACATCTTCTATGCACCTGGAAGATTTAGATACCTTTATAAAGGTCATGGACCACTTGGAGCTGAATACGGTCTTTCAAACCATTTCGTCGTCAGCAGACGTTGCTGACGTGCAAATGTTTTTAGCAAGGGCAGCCAAGGAAAACCTCTCGGTGTATGTACTCACAGGAGATCCTACCTGGGGCCTAGATGAAGAAGGAGAAAGCATGATTCGACGAATAGAGCGGATGGCTTGGATCAACGACCATGTACCAGAGGACCATAGGCTAAAAGGCATCGTCATGGATGTGGAACCCTATCTTTTGCCGGAATTTAAAGAGGATCAAGAAGAGATTATGGCGGCCTTTGTCAGCGGGCTTAAAAAAGCCTATGAGGTGGCAAAAAGTAAAGAACTGGAATTTATCGTATGTATTCCGTACTACTATGATCATTGGATGTTGGAAGAAGCCTTATATGAGATCATTGTGGAAGCATCAGATCAAGTGGCGGTGATGAACTATTACGTTGGAAAAGAGTTGGAACATCTGTCTTTGGAGGCAACCTATGCGAAGGAGGCCAAGAAAGACATGATGACCATCTATGAAATGAAGCCTCCGGGAACCCATGGCCTCACGGAAAGGAACACCTATTATGCCTTAGGTTTTTCTGCGGTGGAAGAGAATTTCACGGCCATTCAAGAGGCATTGGCAGAGCAAAGGATCCATTTGGTTTACCATGATTACAACGCAGTGAAGGAGCTTTTAGGTTATGAATGAAGTATATAGAGTGGAAAAGAAGTACCTTTTAGAAGAAGTCCAATACCGAAAGTTTCGTCACTTTCTAGAACAGGTAATGACGGTGGATGAACATAGCAAGGGAGATGGGTATACCCTACGATCCTTGTACTTTGATTCGCTAGAGGATCGAGATTTTCATGAAAAGGAGGATGGCTTAGAAGTAAGGAGAAAAATAAGGCTTCGCACATATATGGACCGGCCTGATTTTGGGCTACTGGAGATGAAGAAGAAGCAAGGAGAGCAGCAAAAAAAGAGCTCTTTGAAGTTGTCCTTAGCAGAAAGCAAAGAGTTGATCAGTGGCGCCTATGGAGGTCTTTTAGGGAAATCATCGGTCTTTGCAGAAGAGTGTTATGGAGTCATGATGATGCATGGCTACAAACCAAAGTCTGTGGTCACTTATGAAAGAAAGGCTTTTGTGGCCAAGGAAAACAAAATCCGAATTACCTTTGACCATCACATCAGAGGGACAGAGAGTAATTTTGATATTTTTTCGCCTAATCTTAATGAAAACTATCTTCTAGACCCTGGACTGGTGGTGTTAGAAGTAAAATACAATGGGTTTCTCTTGAGTTATTTGAAAGACTGGCTAGATGGACTGGAGAAGCAAGAGCTTTCCATTGGAAAGTACAGTATGAGTAGGGTAATCAGCAAACATTATTTATTTTAAGTAGAGAGAGGGATATTATGAGAGATGTATTATTTCAGTTACTAGAACAATCAGGTTCCTTAACGCCCCGGGATATTGTCACCAATATTTTAGCCGCAACGGCCTTATCCTTGGCCATTTATGTGTCTTATTGGTTTACCCATGTGGGCACAGCCTATAGTAAAAAGTTCAATGTATCGTTGATTTCCTTGACCATTTTAACCTCCACAGTGATGACGGTCATCGGCAACAATATTGCTTTGTCACTGGGTATGGTGGGCGCCTTGTCCATTGTGCGTTTTAGAACAGCCATCAAAGATTCTCGAGATACCACGTATATTTTTTGGGCCATTATTGTAGGAATCAGCACAGGCGCTGGGGACTATTTGGTGGCAAGTTTTGGCAGTGTGGTGGTATTTTTGGTGCTTCTTCTTTTGGGGCGGGTGAAGAATGAAAATCGTATGCTCATCATTATTCGTGGGAGCCGATTGAAGGAAATTGTCATTGAAGGGGCAGTGTTTAAGTATTTTGACAAAAAGGCCTTTCTAAGAGTGAAAAATTCCACCAATGATTCCATAGAATTTATTTTTGAACTAAGTAGAAGTCAATACAATCGGTCCAGTAAAAACAACAAAACCATCACAGAAAAAATATATGAGCTTGGGGACATTGAGTATGTGAATGTCATCACCCAAAGCGATGAAATTAGTTGATGCGCCATGAAGTACAAAATAATCATGGTGGCTTTGGTACTCCTCATAGTGAGTGCATCCATTGCACTTTATTATGTGGATGAAGGTAGGTTTGAAGAGCGATTTCATCAGCACCTAAGCTATCCCAGTGAAAAGGAATTCAGATACCGTACAGCGGGTTTTCAAACCCATTTGCCCGTATTTTCCATCGACACAAATGACCAGAGAATACCAGGGACACCGATTCCAGGGCAAGACCTGGTCTATGAACTGGCTGAGGATGGTACTACGGATATCCTAGCGGATATGTCTGTGGTCTATGATCATTTAGATGAAAATAAGACTTTTATAGCACGGGTTCGATATAGAGGGAATTCTTCAAGGTATTTCAGTAAAAAGTCTTATGCCATACGCATTGTCAACAAGGAAAGAGAAGAAGTAAGAAAGGCGCTACTGGGTATGGAGGCTCATGATGAGTGGGCATTGCACGGACCCTATTTGGACCGAACCCTTATTAGAAACTACATGGCCATGAATCTTGCTGGAGAGATGATGCCCTATGCACCGGAGGTAAGGTTCGTGGAGCTCTTTCAAGATGGTAAGTATCAAGGGGTTTACGTACTCATGGAAACCATCAGCAAGGGGGAAGGTAGGGTGGAGATTGACACCCCCCTAAGAAATAGTGCTCTCACAAGTTACCTTGTGGAAATGGATCGAGCGCCAAAGATGGATCCAAATTCGAAGCTCACAGAGTTTCTCACAAAGACGTATCGGACGGAAGGTCGAGATATTGATTTGGTATATCCAGGTCAGGGACAATTTACGCTAGACCGGAAAGACTATGTGGAAAAAGATTTGACAAAAATTGCCAAGAGCCTATATTTGAGACCCTTAGAAGAGCGTTATGAAGGGTTTTCAAAGACCCTAAATGTACAAGCTTTTCAAGACTACTTTATCCTGAATGAATTATTCCGTAATGTGGATGCAGGGTTCTACTCCACTTTTTGGTATAAAGATACCAGGGGACTCTTAACCCCTGTGGTATGGGATTTCAACAATGCCTTGGACAATTATCAGGAAATCAGTCATTCTGTAGCGGGATTTTCTTTAACGGGGGCAGTGTTCTTTGATACCCTGTTAAAAGATCCTCAATTTGTAGAAGGGCTTCTGAGGAGATATAGCGTCTTACGAAGAAGCATTTTAAGCGAAGAGAGATTAATGGCGTACATCACAGAAACAGAAGCCTATTTAGGTACTGCGGTAACGAGAAACTATGCAGTGTGGGGCAGCGTTTTTTCCATGTCCAATTATTATCCAGAGGGCTATTTATTAAGGCTTACGAGAAATGTGGAGAGCTATGAAGAAGCTGTGGAAACCATGGCGGAGTTTTTAAGGATGCGTGGCAGATGGCTAGACGAACATATGCATACGCTACGGCAATATAGTCATCCATCTAGAAATAGTTTTGAAATCACGAGATAGGAGGAAGGTCAATTGAAAAAGTTTTTTACAGGGTTGTTTCTTGTGGCCATCCTCTTTTTTGCAGGAATCTATGGATATTTCATGGAAGGGCTCTATCTAGACAATGGTGACGGACAGCCCGTGGTGGTTTCTTTTAAAACAAAGGAGAAAGAGTATTATTTTTTGGGGGATGAAGGCTATGAACCCCTGGAGATTAGAGGTATTCATGTGGCTCAAGCCAGAGCCTTTGAAAGTCCCATGGACTTTCAAATTGATGAAGAAACCTATTATCGCTGGTTTCAAGAAATTCAAGCAGTGGGGGCCAACACCGTTAAAATCAATATGGTGTACAATGACGATTTCTATAATGCCTTGCATCGATTTAATGAAGACCATGAGGAGCCACTCTATCTTCTCCAGGGTATTCGAGTGGAGGAAGATGCAGTGGAAAAGCAACGAGATGCATTTTCTCCAGAGTTTCGAGAAGCACTCTTGAAGGAAGGGAAAAAAGCTGTGGATGTGGTGCACGGTAGAAGAATTCTTCTCAATGAGAAGACCAGTGGTAACGGGTTTTATTTTAAAGATCTGTCTCCTTATGTCTTGGGCTTTATTGTGGGAGATGATTGGCATCCGGATTTTGTGGCCTACACGAATCTTTTATATAATGATGGGATGGATTATCAAGGAGAGTTTCTGTATACCAATGGAGCCAATGCCTTTGAAACCGTCCTGGCAGAAGTGTTAGATACTATGGTGCACTATGAAACAAGAAAGTATGGGGCCCAAAGGCCAGTGAGTTTTTTCAATACTAGTCTCATGGATCCTTTTGAGTATGAGGAAAGCTATGCTGCGCTCACAGGTAAATTCAATAGAATAGACATGGAAAACATCTATGATACGGAAGCCTTCCTAGCTGGGCACTTTGCGGCATATCAATACACGGAGACCACAGTGGATCTTTTGGAGAATCTGGCCCCCAATGGACAAAATCAAGCGCTGCTTTCCAGAGAGGAAGTGACGAATTACCTGACCCTTCTGGAGCAACACCATGAAGTGCCTCTGGTGATGGTGCATGTGAATGTGGCCAGTGTACGTGCATCATCCTCTGCCATGGAGCGCATCGAAGAACAAGACCAAGGAGAGAAGATGGTCTCTATACTGGAAGAGCTTAAATCGGCCAATATTGCCCATGGTATACTGTCCAGTTGGCAAGATCAGTGGTATCTAAGAAATTGGACCACAGCCTATGCCACGGATGATGAAGCAGCTTATCTATGGCAAGATGCACAGACGGAAACCCAGCATTACGGGCTCATGGCCTTTGATGTCCATCGTGATGAGGGGGTCATGAGGGTGGATGGAAAGGAAGAGGACTGGGCAGGTGTGGAACAAGTGGAAGCCAATGGGTGGATCTTACAATCAACCTTTGACCATAATCACATGTACATATTGGTTCGGCATCCTGACATCAAGGAGCAAGAGCTGATCATTGGATTGGATTTTCTTATGGGCCAGGGCGCTACCTCGTCCATAGAGCCTAAGGCGACCTTCTCAAGACCTGTGGATTTTCTCCTGTACATTCATGGAGAAGAAAAAGGAGAGTTTAGGGTCCACGAAAGGTATCATAGCCTTCGGCCTAATTTTTTAGAGCGTTTAAGAGGGGTGAATCCCTATGTATTGTTTCCAGCAAAAAATAGTAGAAAATTTGTGGTACCAGAGATGATTAGACGAAGAATCCCTCATGATCTTGACCTGGAAGAAAATGCAGTGCTTTGGAACTATGAAACCTATAAAACAGGTACTCTTTTTCATGGGGTGGGCAACCCACTAGACCCGAACTACAGCTCCTTAACGGACTACTCCTTTGGAGAGGATTTTGTGGAAATAAAAATCCCTTACTATTTGTTAAACTTCTATAACCCTGTAGAGAGATCGATTCATGAGGACTACTATGAGCACTATGGTGTAGAGCCTAGGCAAATAAGGTCCTATCATATTGGTGTCGGAGGAGGGGAGGAAATGATTCAGCTCCATGAAAAGAACTTTCCCTCCCTACCAAGGGTAGGCTCTTATGAAGAGAGACATAAAAAAGCATACAAAATCTTACAAGCATACTGGAGGGATTAAGATGATTGTGAATACCATTTTATACATCTATCTGTTCCTCTGCGTGATGATTCTTTTGTACACACTGAGCTACATCCTCTATAGTGCCTATCGAAACTATAAGGAAAAAAGAGCCGTCATGGGATGGCAAGTGGCCATGGCCAATCAAATCTATCAAGTGAATTTGGGGAAAGGTGTCCATCGAGACTTCATCAAGAAGCTACAAAAAGAGTTGGTGGATACAGAGGAATTGAAGTACTTTGAGAAAGCCCTAGAAAGTTTTCAAGAAGAGGAGGTGCTCCTGAGGATTCTTTGCGACCTCCAAAAAGTCATCCTGTACTTGGCCAAGGAATATGGAGACAAGGGGACCATGGACAAAGCCTACTTTGCGCTGTTCTATAGCCGATTTAGTAAAGGTGCTTGGACAGACGATCAGTTTCTCTACATTTTTTTAGGCTATTTGGACCAAAGAAGTATTTATGTGCGAGATAGCGTCTTAAAAGCGGTGATCTCCGCTGGGCAGATGTCGTGGGTATTGCGTGTGCTTACGGAGTTTACAGACAAGAACTGGAGTCACCATGCAAAGCTTGTGGGGGATAGTTTGACCCTATATCCAGGGGATCATGAAGAGCTGACCAAGGTATTGTGGCAACAATGGAGGCGTTTTCTGCCTACCCTAAGGCAAGGCGTGCTCCTCTATACCACGCAAAAATCTTCCTCCTATAAGAGGGAGATGTATGAAGTCATGACCGATGAGCGTGAAAATATTGAATTGAGGCTTTCTGCCATGCGTTATTTTATGAAAAACCTTTATGAACATGCAGAAGAAGTCCTTCGGCAATATGTCCTGGATCCTAAAAAGGGGTATGAAATACGCGTGGTAGCCGCTAGAGTCCTAGGCAAATATGAGTCCAAAGAGACTCTAGAAGTGTTGAAAGAAAGCTTGGGAGACCCCAACTGGTACGTGCGCTTTAATGCCAGTGAAGCGCTCATTGAACAAAAAAGAAGTTTGATAGATATGAAGGATATTTTGCTTGGGGAAGATGTCTATGCAAAAGAAATCCTGGAGTATAGAATCACTGAGAGGAGTCAAAGGAAATGATGGAAATCTTCTTAGAAAATGTTGTGGAAAAGATCAGTCTCTTTTTTGTTGTGTACATGATCATCTATACAACATATCTATTCATTACAGTTTTTTATGGGGCCATTCAGCTCCACACCCAAGATCGAATGATTCGATATAATAATGAATTAAAGCATGAATACTACATTCCCATTTCCGTATTGGTTCCTGCGTACAATGAAGAAGTGACCATCGTGGACAGCATACGAAGTCTATTGAATTTACAGTATAAACTCTACGAGTTGGTCATTGTGGATGATGGCTCAAAGGATGCCACATCAAAGGTTTTGATTGAGTACTTTCATCTGATACGAACCAGAAAGCCCATTCATGAACGGATTCCCACCGCCAAGGTGAAAGAAGTTTATGAAGGGCAAATGAAAAATATTAAGATAACCTTGGTAATCAAGGAGAATGGTGGAAAAGGAGATGCCCTAAATGCAGGGGTGAATATTTCCAGGTATCCCTATGTGGTAGCCATTGATGCAGATTCCTTACTGCAGGGAGATTCTCTAGAGAGGATCATTCAACCCGTGATGCGAGATGAACGGATCATTGCCGTGGGAGGGATGATCAGAATTTCCCAAACAGTCCATATGGATCAAGGGAAAGTCATAGACTATCGACTACCTTGGAACCCCATTGTGGGGATGCAGGTGGTGGAGTATGATCGCTCTTTTCTTGCTTCAAGAATCTTACTAGACCAGTTCAATGCGAATCTCATTATTTCTGGGGCTTTTGGGCTGTTTCGGAAGGATGTTTTGATGGCGGTGGGGGGATACAGTATAGATACTTTGGGAGAAGACATGGAACTGGTTATGAAGATCAATGCCTACTGTATCAATAATCAAAGGCAGTGTAGAATTGCCTATGAACCCAAAGCGATTTGTTGGAGTCAATCTCCTTCTTCCTTAAAAGATGTGATGAAGCAACGAAAAAGATGGTATTTAGGTCTTTATCAGTCCTTAAGTAAGTATAAAGAGTTGGCCAATCCCTTTAAAGCTGGGTTTTCCAGAAGCTTTTCATACTATTATTATTTATTTTTTGAACTGTGGTCTCCCTATATTGAGGTCCTGGGCATTCTCAATATTATCCTTGCTTGGCAGCTGAACTTGTTATTTGTACCCTTCATGATTCGGCTACTGCTCATTTATACAGGCTATAACATTTTATTAAGTATGACGGCCTTTTTACAAAGGGTGTATAGCCAAGGTATCAAACTTCATGGATCAGATATCTTGAAAGCGCTACTGATGGTCACCCTTGAAACAGCATTGTATCGCTATATATTATCCTTTGTCCGGGCCACAGCCTTCATTGGGTACAAAAAGAAAAAGAATGTTTGGGGTGAAATTCAGCGAAAGAAACAAAACTACACCTAGGCAATACTCAAAAAAGAGCAAAGAAGAGCATCGGTTAAAGGTTGTATCGTGTTTTGTCTCATCCTCATGTAAAGCTTTAGGGGAAGGATTGTGATAAGATAGATGGAGAATATAGGTAAAGTGAGGTAATCATGGAAAGTTTATTTGATATCCAAAATCCTGAGTTTAAAGATATTTTGACCTATGGCCATTTGCAAATTCCCAAGGAAGGGATTACCTTCATCAAAGGACCCAGTGGCGCAGGAAAAAGCACTTTGTTAAAGCTTCTCAATGCCAGTGTCAGTCCATCCAGTGGAGCGCTCTTTTATAAAGGGAGAAACCTTGCAGAGATGGATACGGTGACCCTGAGAAAAGAGGTGATTCTCATTGGGCAAAATGTGTATTTGTTTGATCTGAGTATTCGGGAAAATTTTCATGAGTATTATCGATATCGAGAGATGGACACGCCCAGTGATGAAACCATACAGAAGTATCTCAAGCTTTGTCATCTAGACTTTGATTTGAATGCTTCAGCCACCAGCATGTCTGGAGGTGAGCGACAAAGGGTATACATCGCCATCTGTATTTCCTTAGCGCCAGAGGTGATTTTAATGGATGAACCCACCTCAGCGCTGGATCTTACCACCTCTAAAGCTTTATTAGCGGATCTTAAGGTCTTTGCCAAGGAAAAGGGCATGACCATGGTCATTGTAAGCCATGACGATGCCCTGTCGGCGTCCTTTGCGGATCACATCATTGATGTAAAGAGAGGAGGGGCTTAGTATGGGGGTTGTTGAAATGACCATAGGGCAATTTGCCATCATTTATCTCCTCCTATTGGTGGTACTCTTCATCATGAAGAAGGCCCAGATCAACCAAACAAAACTACTGCTCTTGGCCAGCTTCCGGATGACGGTTCAGTTGGTGCTGGCAGGCCTTGTGTTGACCTATATTTTGGGGAATCCCCATCCGCTTTTCACCGTGGCCTACATTCTGGCCATGACCACTTTTGCCACCTTGCGGGTGCTCGGGAAAAACAAAGGGATTAATCAGAAGTTTAAACTGGCCATTGGTCTTTCTTTAGCTGGCGCAGGGACCCTAGTCGTCTTTTTCTTTGTACAAATAGTGGTAGGTATGGATTTCTTTAATCCTCAATACACCATTCCCCTCAGCGGTATGATTTTTGGGAATGCCATGACAGGCTTAACCCTTGCTTTGAAAACTTTTAGAGAGAGTCTCGCCGCGCAAAGAAATCGCATCGAGTCACTTCTTTATGTGGGGGTTACCCCAAGAAAAATCTTACTCCCCTTTGTGAACAATGCTTTAGAGACAGCGCTACTACCTACCATGAATTCCATGCTGGGTATGGGCATTATCTCTTTACCAGGCATGATGACGGGACAGATTTTGTCGGGGACCTTACCCATGACGGCCATACTTTATCAAATCGCCATCATGATAGCCATCACCACAGTGGTGTGTCTATCGGTGTTTTCTGCTCTTTATTTTGGTTATAGAACCTTATATAATGAACGGAATCAGATCATTTTTGAGTAAGTTAAATTATTGACATATGTCATAAAAAGAGTAGAATGGACCTAGATGGTCCTGAGGGAGGAAGAAACCATGGCAAGACCCATGAAATGGAGAAGAGTTTGCTGCGTACCAGAAATTGATACTTTTGGTCCTATGAAGAAGGCTCACCAGGGGGAAGAAGTGCTGGTGATGACTATAGATGAGTATGAAGCCATCAGACTCATGGATTATGAAGGATTGACCCAAGAAGAATGTGCAGCCATCATGGGCGTCGCACGAACCACGGTACAAAGCATTTATGCTACAGCAAGAAAGAAGCTTTCTGAGGTACTGGTTTTTGGTCTCACCTTAAAAATTGAAGGTGGAGAAGTGAAAATTGGAGAAGGGCAAAGACCCTGTAGTGAAAGAAATGGACAAAAGCGTGGGTGCTGCCAAAATTTAGAAGAAAACCCTTGTGGCTGTGAATAAACAAGAAAAGGGGAAAAGAACATGAAAATCGCAGTGGCCATTCTTGAAGAACAGGTATCGGCGCATTTTGGACAAAGTGAAGGGTTTCTTCTCTTTGAAAAAAAAGAGAATGAGGTACAGGCCCTTGGTTTTTTGGAGCGTCCAGAACGGGAGAAAGGCTCATTGCCAGGAGTACTCCTGAAGGAAAAGGTATCCGTACTTCTCACAGGAGGCCTTGGTGAAGGGGCTGTGAAAAAGCTTGAAGCTGGTAATATAGAAGTGATTAGTGGGGTTCAAGGAGATCCGGAGGCCGCACTAAAGGCTTATGTAGTAGGAGAGCTTTTGTCCACAGGAGTGCCTTGTGCAGGTCATGATGATGAAGAAGGACATGCCCATCACTGTAGAAATCATCAGTAATGATCCGTCTGATCTAGAAAAGGGAGAGAAGCGCTCTATGAGCGGAGGCTCTCCCTTTCTTGCATTGTCGTCTCTTTGTGGTAATGTGTAGGCAAGGAGGGGAAATGATGATGGAGACGTTTCTTATGGAAAAATTTAAGTCCCTAGACCGTGCCTTCTTTCTGCCCAAGGCATGGAAGGGAGAAGCAACCTTAGACAAACCTTTACCCATCGGCCTGGGCCAAACCATTTCTCAGCCTAGCTTGGTACTGAAAATGACAGCGCTTCTTCAGGTGAACAAAGAGCATCGCGTCCTGGAAATTGGTACTGGATCTGGGTATCAAACGGCACTGCTCTCTTTGGTGGCCAAAGAGGTATATACGGTGGAGCGCCTTTCAGCGCTGCAAAAAGAAGCCAGAGAGCGCTTAGAAGAATTGGGCATGGCAAATATCCAATATCAAGTAGCCGATGGGACCTATGGATGGCCAGAGAAAGGACCCTATGACCGGATCATGGTCACAGCAGCGGGTAGGAGAATACCAAAGGCTCTCGTGGCACAGTTGAAGCCCCAAGGCAAGATGGTCCTTCCTGTGGGCGAGAAAGGGCTGCAAAAGCTCTTCTTGGTGGAGAAAAGTCATGGAGAAGTGTTCATAACAGAGCATGCTTACGTGCGGTTTGTGGAGCTGGTGGGAGAGGATGGATTTTGAGGGAAGAAAGCTCTCAAAAGTTTAAAGAGGACAGGCCCCTGGTGTGGGGTCTATCCTCTTTTTCTCCTTGGTTCTTCTATGGGGTTTTCTTTGGTTATCCTTTCAGATCCTCTAGATATTTCAGTGGTGTAGGGGCTTTGATCACAAAGATCTCTAAGGTTTCCTGGTGGCTGTTCCCCACATTCATCTTTACTTTATAGGGGATGTTCACCAGTTCTCCCTTTTGATAATGATGGGGTTCTTGATCGCCTAATTGAAGGGTTAAGGTACCTCTCACGATGACCATATAAACATTGGAATTGGAAAAATGTTCAGGTAGGCCTTCCCCTTTTGGGAACACCATATGATTGATCATGGCATGGGGGTGGTCAAAAAGCTTTTCTACTTTTTTACCATCTTCTAGGGAATAGGTATAAATGGTTTCTAACATTGTGTTCTCCTCTTTCTTTTCCATAATAACTACAGTATACTGGCCATATCTAAGATAAGGCGTTACCGATGTAACACATTTGGGGGGAGAAGAATGTTCAAGGAATATTTACAGGATCTACAGAGAATCCCGCTTTTTGATGCTCTGGCAGAGGATGTACTCATGGCTTTTTTAGAAGCCCATCCTGTGGAGCGAAGAAAATATGCGAAGAATGCTTGTATTTGTATCCAAGGAGAATCTGTAGGCACCGTAGATGTAGTAGTTCTGGGGAAAATTTCCATAGATCACTTGGAAGAAGAAGGTAGTCAGCTACACTTTGAACAGTTTTTTACAGGAGATCTTTTTGGGGCCAACCTTTTATTTTCTAAAGCTCCCTTCTATCCCATGACACTATTTGCTCGGGAAGATACAGTGCTTCTTCGGATCTCCAAAGAAGGAATTTTATTTCTTTTGAAGGAAGAGGATTTTTTGATGGGATACCTTCATGCGATTTCAGACAAAACCATCTTGCTCACAGAGAAGATCAAAGCATTGTCCAAAACCACCTTAAGAAAGAGGCTTCTCAGCTATTTGGAAAAAGAAGCTGATAAAACAGGGACCAGCCAAGTGATGCTGTCCATGAGTAAAAAGCAATTGGCGGAAAAGCTTTTGGTCGAGAGAACTTCTTTGAGCCGAGAATTACAAAAGTTAAGAGAAGAAGGGATCTTGACCTTTGATAAGAACTCCATCACCCTAAAAAAATAGCAATTCTTGAGTCTTCTAATGGTATGCCTAAAAGGGAATGTACGGTATGATAGATATATAAAGAGGTGAGGAAATGATGCTAGAGACCAAAAGATTAGTAATGCGACCCTTTGAAGAGAAAGATCTTCAAGATTTTCATGAGTATGCCAAGGACCCCAAAGTAGGTCCTCCCGCAGGGTGGAAAACCCATGCCACACTAGAAGAATCCAAAGATATCTTGGGAAATTTCATGGCAGGAGACGAAGTCTTTGCTTTGGTGGAAAAAGCTTCCGGTAAAGTAGTAGGCTCCTTAGGTCTTCATGAAGATCGTAAAAGAGAGTATAAAGGAGCAAAGATGGTGGGTTATGTGCTTTCTAGTAGATACTGGGGAAGAGGCTATATGCCTGAAGCCCTAGAGGGACTCTTGGCCTATGCCTTTGAGACCCTTCAGCTGAACCTAGTCTCTGCTTATCATTATCCCTTTAATGTACAATCTCAAAGAGTCTTAGAAAAGGCAGGCTTTCATTTTGAAGGCGTCCTTCGAGCATGCTCTATTTTAGTGGATGGAGAAATCGTGGATGACCGATGTTATTCCATGAAGAGAGAAGAGTATTTTAACATAAGAGAGGCCCTTTTAGAGCAGATAGATCCTAGCTTGTAAAAGGCAAAAAGGAGTCCTTGCGAAACCAGGTAATAATATATACCCTATAACATAAATAACCCCAAAAAGGTTGCTAAGTTATAGGGTAGTTTTGTTGTACTGGGAGAAAATTAGGCTAGGATTGAGGAGGGTAACCAGATGAGCAAGAAACTGTTTGCAAAAGAAGAAGTGGAAGAACTGTCAAAGAACTTCTATGTCCAATCCGTTAGCCCAAAATGCATCCTATACACGGAAGTGTTTAAAGAGATTTTCATCAAATCCTACAAATAGAGAAAGTTGGCAATAGAAATCTTCGAGACCCATGGCTTCCCGATAGAGGCTCTTGGGATTAAGAGGATTAAGAGTGCTCGGGACCGATGGAGTAGCGCTTACAAGAAAGCTGGAGCATACGGGCTCTTGGAAGGAAAAAATGACAAACAGCATGACCTAATTATAACAATTGCCTCTGGATCAACCCTGTTTTTGTCATGCTCAAAATTAGACATAACTGTGACAAAAACAAAATCCATATAAAAAAGCTAGAAAGGGCCCAACATAAACGGCATTTCTAGCTTTTCTTCATGTTTGTTCTTTTTAGAGGTCAATTAGGTACTTTCCCGATGGTCTCTTCTAAAATGAAAATAGTGTTTTAATTATGTCATGAAGCTACCTGTTCTTTTTGTTTAAATTATGCCGAAAGTGAAATGCTAAAAAAAGTTATAAACACTTCTCAGTAGGTTCTTTATTGACTCAATGCTTAATGAATTTATTCCTAAGTTTCTCAATAAGCTGTAACAATCCCTATGTTATCTGTTAGATAAATCAATGCATTGTTGTAAGGCATATTTTCTCACTCCTTTTTAACATATTTTTTCTTTTAACATCGTCAATGTTAAGAGGAAAAATATGTTAAAAATAGTATGCTATGTCTTAATTCAACATGCAAGAAATGAAGAAAAGTGGATTTAATAGTCATGTATTGCATCCAAAAACCATCAATAAACAAAGAAAAAGCTGAGAAAAATCGTAGTCTAGTTTTCGCATCTGTCTATAAGGTTGCCTTGGTAATCATACAATTCAGGCGGATCTGGTTCCCTATTGTTCCAAGTCTCTCTCCCAGCTAGCCAGTGAAAGTCAAATTCATATGAATCACGGAATCGCCTACAACTGCCTCTTTTCCGGATCCTAGGGTAAACTTTATAAAAGTAAACCATTGGCCTCCTTTTACTGAATAAATTCTCCACCCGTTCAATCGAGCGCTTCAGTATTGTTGTTTTAATGGAAATGTATTCCGCCCTTTTATCAAGCATGATAATTGTAACTGTTTCAGAGATTATATGACCAACATTTCTATCTGGCTGGACCGGTTTTCAGTCGGATTTTATTCAAAAATAGAGATAGACACCACAAGGTAATCTATCTCTTTAGCGGACTATTCTACAACAGCCCCTTTCTTTTTGTGTATTACAGGGTTGTTTTCATAAATTCTTGGGCGCGCCCTATGATTTCTGTATCCCCCACTGCAAGGATTTTATCACCATCTTCAAACTCCATATAGGGTCCTGGAGACAAAATCAGATCTTTGCCTCGACGGATGCCAATGATGGTGGCCCCAGACTTTTGCCAAAACTTACTTTCGGAAATGGTAAGACCGATGAGTTTTGACCCTTCTGGAATGGCAATTTCTACAGGATTCATGGGGTTGGTGTTCTTGAGTCGTTCAGAATAGTCGATGATTTTATCGATGATCTCCATGATTTCATGCTCAATGGCTTTTTTCTTTTGGAGTAGTTCCAACACCTCAGACCGTAAAGAGGAGATGCTTTCTTTATTTTGATAGCTTTCCATATATTTATGAGCATTTTTTTGAGAGGTGATGGAGATGCCGCTACCCAAAGAGGCTTCCACCACTTCCATATCCTCTAGTAGAATGATGGCACGACGGATGGTCTCTGGAGAAACATTATACTCTCCTGCCAAGGAGGAACGTCCAAAGACTTTCGCGCCTTCTTTCAGTTCTCCATTGGCAATTCTTGAGGCGATGTCTAAAGCGATTTGTTTATATCGAGGAACTTTAATACGCACTTCTTTTTCCATATTATTCACTCCAGTATGGGGATTTGTTAGGTCCATTATATCATAGCCTTAAAAACTTTAAAGAGGGATAGCGCGTTGACAGAGGGAGTGTTCCCTTGGTATAATCCTCTTAACGATTGAACAACCCGAGTTTCAAGAAAAATAAATGAAAAAATATAGCGAAAAGCCTCTAATTTCAGTAGTTAGGGGCTTTTCAAAACGCTTATTTTATGATATAATATTAACGTACTTAAATGGTAAAATTA
>Ga0194138_10000139_pt1 | contig 36175 bp, 29 predicted proteins | sample TARM_MetaG_T2_14_FD_134022 | JGI IMG/M metagenome (GOLD analysis project Ga0194138, IMG submission 134022) | Freshwater microbial communities from Pennsylvania, USA, analyzing microbe dynamics in response to fracking - TARM_MetaG_T2_14 (version 2) | ecosystem: Environmental > Aquatic >...
CGCCTCCCGCCATCGCCCCGGAAAGACGAGAGGTTTCCGGCCTGAAAATGCGCTTTCATCCGGACAACCTGCAGACCGATTCCAACGGGGCCGTGGAGGCGTGGATCGATTCCCAGTCCGGAGCCCCGGTCTTTCGCCAGCCCGAGGCCAGATTCCGGCCACGTCCCGTGCCCGCCACGGACGGAGCGCGCCCCATGCTCCGGTTTGAGCGCAACGTGCTCGTGTCCTCCCTCACCCCCCACCTTCTTCCCGAATACACCTTGGTGATGCTGCTTCGCCAGGTTCCCTCGGCCGAGCCACAGGGCGACCAGGTGATTCTCGGGGTGGACCCCCGCGCGCAGAACGGAGAACACTTTCTCGTCTATACGGACGAAACCCTGAGATCGGGGTTTGTGGTCGAAACCCGGGAGGGGACCGCGCGCCTCGCCCTTCCCCGCCAACTGCGGGGCCGGCCGTTCGTCATGGCCCTGTGTAAGAAAAACGGAATCGTCTCCGTGTACGTCAACGGAGACGGTATCCGGCTTTCCGGCAAAAAAGCCGCTCCTTCTCCGCCGGTCGACCACGACCGGTTCCCCGGACTCCAACTCGGAGGACTGGAGGACGAGAACCGATTTTTCAACGGCTGGATCGGCGAGCTTCGCTTTTACGAACGTGGGTTAACCCCGCCCGAAATACGACAGATCTCCGATAGGCTATTGAAGACGTCCGTCGGAGCCGCGCCGTGAAAAAACTTGAGCGGGTTCAAACCCCATACAACGACGTCGAGGTTTGGAGAAATCGGGACGGGAGCATCGATTTCGACGTGGTCGGGGCCACCCACGCCACCTGGCACCCCTCCCGGCTGATGACCGGACACGCCTGGGACGCGATCACCGGCGCCGTGCTCCTGCATCCCGAACCTCCGGGTTCCCTCCTTATGCTCGGCCTGGGCGGAGGCACGGTCCTTCGTCAACTACGCCGTTTTCTTCCAGGAGTCCAGTTGACTGCCGTGGAGATCGACGGCGATATGATTCGACTCGCGCGCACCTACATGGATCTCGACGCTCTTGAGGTCGAAATCATCGAGGCGGACGCTTTCGCCTACCTCGGGGAAACCCGGCGCCGGTTTGACATCGTGGTCGATGACTTGTACCGGTGTGGAGAAAAGGATGTGGAGCGGCCCGAAGAGGTTACCCGCGAGTTGATCGGCACCCTCCGCGACCGTCTCGCGCCCGGCGGCAGTCTGGTCATGAATTTCGTCACCGGTGCCGGACACCACCGCCAGCATCGTCGGGCCAGAAAAGCGTTCCTGGAGTCGTTCGCGTCCGTGCGCGCCATCCGCCCTCCCCTGAGCCACAACGAGGCTCTGGTCGGAACCACGGCCCCCGGCGGCCTCCGCGGACCACGTGCCCTGGGAAAGGTCAAGGATGTGCTCGACAACGAAACCGACCGTGGATTTTGGAAAGAACTCCGCAATTTAAAATTGCGTTGACTTCCACGATGGCATAGAACCCGCCTATTCTGCGGGTGCCCGCGCCCTTCCATGAGGCCATGCGACCCCCGCCTGTATTTCAACGATTTTCTGAAAGAGAACGATTTATATGAGTGATTCAGCGATTTTTATTACCGTGGCAACCGAAGAACTGAAACAGAACGGGCAGTTGCCCGGGGATTTGAGAAGCCTTCGCAACCTCGCCGACTCCGGAGAACGGGTGGTTCATTTCGAAACCGTGACGGACAGCCCCCTTCCGGAAAAAACCCAGAACGCGTTGCACATGGCCGGTTCCATCCTGCATGTTCTCCCCTCGGCGACCGACACCACCGCCTCCCTCGTGGGTGGGCTCATGTCCCGCCTGCATGAATTCATCTGCGCGTATCCGCACGTAAGCCAGTTTATTTTGGCCGGCGCCGATGTCGACCGCCTTGCCGGCGCCGCCGCCTTCCTGCGCCGCGCCGGATTTTACGTGATCATCGCCGGTCCCGACCGCTCCCGCCTGGACGCCGTTCGGAACGTGTGTGACGACGTGACCTCCTGGTCCGGCTCCGGACGGCAAAGCGCCTCGCGCGAGCGGGACAAGGAGGACGCCTCCTCCAAACTCGACCCCTTCGAGGTGCTGGTTGAAGAAATCACCAAGGGGCGTAAAAACGGGAATCGCGTGTTGCTGACCTCCCTCAAACAGCGTATGCGCAAGCGCATTCGTCGTTTCGACGAAACCCGCCTCAAGGACAAGGACGGGCGGCCCATGCGTAAATTCAAGGACTTCGTGGTCGACGCCGCCAATCGCGGACTGATTCAGTTGATCGAAAAGGGCAATGCGAGTCATGTCCTCCTTCCGGGAGAGGAAATCCCCGAGAACGATGAGGAGGAGACGATCGAAGAGGAAACCCCACGCAAAGAAAAAGGACGCGGCAAAAAAGAAAACGTCGACCCGCTGCTGGACAACGTCGATATGGTGGACGAGGGCGAGGACAACGGGGAACCCGAAGAGGAGAAGGATCTCGAAGAGCTGTCCGAAAAAGACTTCGATGTCGAAAAACTCGACGAGGAGGCCGACGCGCCTCCCGGGGATTTCATGGAACTCTTGGAAAAAACCATCCCCGAAAAGGGATACACCCTTTCCGCCTTGCTGCGCGAACTGGCCTCCAAGCGCGAGAAAGGAGAGTTGGAATACACCAACAGGCAGATTCAAACCGCATTGCAAAACGCCTTTTACAATGAACTCCTCGAACCGGCAACGGAGGAACAACCCGTCACCTATGTCGTGGTCGACGATTGGCGGGACATCATTGATTTTCTCTGAATCGGTTGAACGCCCTTCCCGAAAACGAGGTCTAACCTTCCGCTTTCGCTCTCACAACCCCCGGTGCATGCTATGAAATCCCTTGCGGCCACCCTGATCGCCCTGCTCTCGGCCCCCGTTCTTTTCGGACAGACGGCGGACGACATCCCTCCGCCATCCTCCTCCACCCCCGAACGGATTCGAATTCCTCTGGAAACCGCGCTTCAAATCCAAGCGGATGATTCCGGGGACGAGAACCTCCAGGGCGAACTCGCCGCCATGAATCTCGCAGCCACCGCGCAAGGGTATGTGCCGGCGGGTTCCTCGGGCATTCTGCGCAGTGGCATGCAAGTGCAGGTCTCCCTGATGATTCAAGGCAAGATGGAATTTTCCGTCGATCCTCAGCGCATCAACGAATCCGGTAAAATCGGACTCCCCTTGCTGCACAATATCGAAATCGCGAATCAAAGCATCGAACGGGTCGAAGACCAGTTAACCGAAGCCTATGGAGAATATTACCGGGAGCCGCTGGTCAACGTCGAATTCATGGACGCCGTGAACGATCCCTCGCTTTCTCCCTGGGGCTACGTCACTCTGATGGGCGAGGTGGGCTCTCCCGGCCCCATCGCCATGCCGCCCACCCGGAACATGACCGTCAGCGCCGCCCTCAAAAAAGCGGGGGGAGCCACCCCCACCGCGAAAAAAGCGGCCATCAAAATTTTCCGCCCCCTGCCCGAAGAGGAAAGCGTGGAGCGCATTCTTGTCAACCTCGACGATCTGGGCCAGAAAGGCAGACACGGCGAGGACATCCAGCTCCAGGCCGGCGACGTGATCTACGTTCCCGAACGGATTTTTTAAAACGGCCGATAATTTTCTTGTCCAGCGACTTCCTATGGGCAAGAACCTGATCCCATGGAAGAACTTATAGATCAGGAAGATCCGCGGGATTCTTTCTTTAATCATTTCCTTCACAGCCAAACGGCCGGCGGTTTGGTCCTTTTGTTGGTCTCCGCCTTGGCGTTCTATCTTGCCAACAGCCGGTTTTGGGAAATCTACAACCACATCAGCCACACGCATCTGAGCCTTCGGGTGTCGAATTGGCGGCTGGATTTGGATCTCAACCATTGGGTCAACGAAGGGTTGATGGTTCTTTTCTTTTTCCTCGTGGGCCTGGAAATCAAACGGGAAATTCTCGTGGGGGAGCTCTCGAATCCCCGAAAGGCCTCCCTCGCCGTGTTCGCCGCCATAGGCGGCATGCTGATGCCGGCGATCCTGTACGCGGTTTACAATGTATTCTCTCCGGAAACCCGGGGAGGATGGGGCGTCCCCATGGCCACCGACATCGCGTTCGCCATCGGCGTGTTGAGTATTCTCGGCAACCGGGTTCCCGTCGCCCTGAAGGTCTTTCTTACGGGCCTCGCCATCGTGGACGATTTGGGTGCGGTGCTGGTGATCGCCTTGTTCTATACCGAATCCTTCGCGCTGAACTCGTTGCTGATTTCTTTTGTGTTCGTGGCGCTAAGCCTGATCTATGCACGGATGAACGGCGGAAAAGGCGCCGTCTACGCCCTGCTATGCGTCGGATGCTGGTACTTCGTCCTCGAGTCCGGCATTCATTCCACCATCGCCGGGGTCATGATGGCGTTTACCATCCCCATCCGGAAAAAATACCGGCTGGAAGAGGTGAACCGCGAGTTCAAGGAGAGCTTCGGCGAAGACGATTTCGATCTTCAGGAGCATCACCTCGAAGCCTTGGAAAAAGTGATTCGAAACACCGAGAGCCCCTTGTATCGATTTGAGCACACCCTGCACCCCTGGGTGGCGTTTGTGATCATGCCCTTGTTCGCCTTTTTCAACGCCGGGGTCCATCTGCCCACCCACCTCAACCTTTCCCTGATTTTTCAGCCCCATGTGCTCGGTATCTTTTTCGGGTTGTTGATGGGAAAACCCATCGGCATTCTGCTGGCTTGCCGGTTCGCCGTGGCCAAAGGCTGGGCCACCCTTCCCACCGGCGTCGGTTGGAAAGCCATGATCGGCGTCAGCCAACTTGCCGGCCTGGGCTTCACCATGTCTCTTTTCATTTCGGTACTTGCGTTTCAGGAAGGAAGCCACCTCTTGGAAGAGGCGAAGCTCGGTATTCTCGCCGCCTCCATCGCGGCTATGCTGATCGGCGCGCCGCTCACCTGGATGGGGCTCCATCCGAAAAACAGACCGATAACGACCACACCCCCCACCTCCTCATGAACGTACCATTCTGGAAAATGCACGGCGCAGGAAACGATTTCATCCTGGTCGACGACCGGGCTCAAACCTTCCCCGGCGATCCTGATACCGTCCGCGCCCTCACCGCACCCACCTATGGCATCGGATCCGAGGGCTTGATCCTTATTCAACCTTCGGACCGCGCCGATTTCCGGATGCGGTTCTACAATCCCGACGGGAACGAAGTGGAAATGTGCGGAAACGGCGCTCGGTGTGTCGCCCGTCTGGCGTGCGAAATCGGCGTCGCGCCCGCCTCCATGCGTTTCGACACCGTCGCGGGCGAAATCGCCGCCGAGGTGCTCGAAGAGGACCGGGTACGACTCACAATGACCCCGCCCAAGGATTGGAAGCTCAACGCCAAACTCGAATTGCCCGGGGGCCCCTTCCCCTACCATTTCGTGAACAGCGGGGTGCCCCACGTGGTCGCCGAAGTCGGGGACGTCGATGGTGTCGATCTGCTCACACTCGGGGCCGCCGTGCGCTATCACGACGACTTTAAACCCGCGGGCACCAACCTGAACCTGATTCAGGTCACCGGACCGGACAGCCTTAAAGTCCGCACCTACGAACGCGGCGTCGAGGGCGAAACCCTCGCCTGTGGCACGGGCATGGTGGCTTGCGGCCTGGTCGCGGGGATTCTGGAGCGGGTACGGACCCCTGTCCATATCACCTGCGCCTCGGGGGACGTTCTCGAAGTGGATTACACACCGGTGGAGGGTGGAGGAGCCGAGAAGGTCACTCTCACTGGTCCTGCCGTCCACGTGTTCCGCGGCGAGATCGACCTCTGACCCCTTTTGCCTTCCCACGAGGGACAAAAAAGCCGAAGCCCTTTCAAGGCTTCGGCTTTTTTCGAGTCCTTCCCCACCAAAAAAATGGTGGCCTGAGTCGGAATCGAACCAACGACACAAGGATTTTCAGTCCTCTGCTCTACCAACTGAGCTATCAGGCCACCGTGAAAACGGGGTGCGTTTGCGGCCGCACCGGCTTTTGTTTGGAGGGGGTTTCATAGCCTGATTTTTCAGGCCTTGTCAATCGCCGCCGTCCATTTTTTTCGATTCGGGCGCCTCCGGGTTTTCAGAAGCCGAATCCTCCCCGGACTCCTCGGTTTCTTTCTTCTCCTCAGTGGCCTCCCCTTCCGTCTCCGGCCGAATCCAGCCCAATTGAAGCGCCACCTCGCGCTGCACGTCGTCGATGGATTCCAGGTCCAATTCGGGGTCCTGGATAAAATAGGTGTCTCCCCCGTCCTTGTGCTCATAGATCCGGATACGGCGCCCCTCGGGATCCCGCTGCACGCCGCGCTCCACCAACAGACGTTTCCGTTCCAGCATGGCGGCCAGGATAAACAGGGTATTGACCAGGGAGGGGTCGTCTTTGGTCACCAAATCTTTCAAGAACTCCTCCGCGTTTTCCTCGCGGAACGGCTCTTCCTTCTTCGGAGCGGGAAGACGGAACTGGCTTTTCCAATAAAACAGGGCGTCCTTTTTCCGCTCCTCGTTCCAGGCCTTCAGCTTGAAATCCTCGCGGTGCATGCCGTCGGGACGGGCCACCAGCCGGGACATGAAGGCCTCGCCCTCTTCAAAGGCCTCCTCGGTGTCCGCACAGCGCGCGGAACGCGACTGTACCTCCCAGGAAGCCCCTTTGGTGGGATTCAGTTGCAGAACGGGATTCTTTTTCTGTCCGGAACGTTTCGGGCTCATGGTGTCTCGGGCGCTGGAGTCGGGGAGATCGACGTGGAATCGCCACCCTCTCCGCGCAGGGCGTCGGGATAGCGGGTTTGAAGTTCGTTTTGAGCGGAAGACGCCTCGTCGGACCGGCCGGCCTCCCTGTAGGCGGCGATGGCCTTTGACAGGGCGCGGGGCGTGACCTCCGGATCGTCGAACAAAACCGCCACGCCCATGAAGAGCTTGGCGGCGGCCTCCGGATTGCCCAAAGCGACCTCCGCCTCTCCGCGCCCGATCATGCTCTCCGCTTGAAGGCGGCCCAGTTCAAGATCGGAGGCCCAGCGGGAGGCAAGAGAGAACGAGTCCCGGGCCTCCTCTGGTTTGCCCAATTCCAGCAACGCGCGCCCCCGCTCCAGCGCCGCTTCCGCCCCTTCGGCGGAGCCGGATTCAAACGCGATCCCCTTGCTCCAGGCCTTCACGGCTTCCGCGGGCTTCCCTTTTTGTCGGAGCACATCGGCCGCCGCATAAAATCCAAGTTCCCGGGTAATCTCGTCGCGTGTCTCGGTCGACATCGCCGCCGCGATGTCGGGAACCAAGGCCACGCGGTCGAATTCCCGGGCGCGGGAAAGCATCCAGAGCAGTTGCGCGTCTCCCAGAAGATCCCGCGTTTTAGCTTCAAGCAGGGGGCTTAACACCTCCAACGCTTCCGCCTCTTGTGCGCCCATCTGCAACAATCCCCCCAATCGCAACCGCGCGCGCGTCTGCAATTCCTCCGGCAATTGCCCGGTGGCCAGGGAGGACCGAAGCCATTTCTCCGCTTCGGACCGATTCCCTTCCCGGTCCGAGAGCACGCCCAGCCAATAGCGGGCCTGTGCCAGCATTTCGGGCGGCGCGTTTTCGACCTTTGTCAGGTCCTCCAATCGCTGTGCGGCGGAATCGATCCGTTCCAATCGGATTTCCAACATGGCCGCGCGGAAGCTCAGACGAGCAAGCTCGAGGGGCTCCGCCGTTCGATGCAATGCCTGTAGCCAGGCGCGAAGAGCCTGCCCGGGTTCTTCCTCCGCCATATAGAGGTCGCCGGCTTCACGCAAGGCCTCGAAGGCCCGCGCGTCTCCAGGATAGGAGGCCGCGAATTCTTTCAGGCTTCCGGCGGCGCGTTTCGGGTCAAGTTCCCTCAGAAGCAAAGCCCGGAGATAGGCCGCCTCCGCCACCCGGGGGTGGGGCTCCCGTCGACGGGAGAGGCGCGTGTAATACTGAATCGCCGTCCCGGTTTTCCCTGTGGCGCGTGCGCTTTCCGCCAGCATCCACAGCCCTTCGATTTCCCGTTCGGGAAGCTGCAACATCGGCTCGGCCAACTCCAACACCTTCTCGTGCTCTCCGGCATCCGCATACAATTTGGCCAATTCATACCCCGCCAACGCATGGAAACGACTCTTTGGAAACTCCCGAACCAACTGACCAAACAACGTCTTCGCTTTCTCCGGACGACCCAACCGAAGTTGACTCACCGCCTCCAGATACAACCAGGTGTCCTCCATCCCTTCTTTACGCGATGGAGAGGTTTCTCCAGACAAGGTCAACGCCTTTTCGAGGGCTCCGCTTTTCAGTTGCGCCCAGGCGATGTGCAACATGCCGCTGCGAACCCGGGCACTGTCGGGGTGCTGGGACCAAAGCCGCCAGTACAGCTCCGCCGCTTTGTCGTGGTCGCCCGCCTGCGTGGCCATTCCCGCAAGCCCCCACAGGGCTTCCACCTCCACGTCTTTCGAGGGGGGATTCTCCAGCGCCTGTTCATAGGCTTTGCGTTGCAGAACCGGATCATCGGGCTGCAGTTGGGCCAGCTGTAACGCCGCATACCCCGCCATGGCGTCCTCCGGATGGGACCGCATTAATTCACGATAGTGTGTGGCGGCCGCCTCCGTTTCCCCCCGCGCCTCTTGAATCCGTCCCGCCAGAAAACGGGCGGGGGCGTCCAATGCGGCCGAGGGCTGGAGGGCCAGCAACGCCTCGATCCTCTCTTGAGCCTGGCTGAGTTCCCCTTCCCGGAAACTCCGATCGGCCAGGCGAAACCGGGCCCGCATCGCGGCGGCCCCGTCTTTTCCGACGGAAACGGTCTTCAGGTACAATGCCTCCGCCCGGTCCTCCATGCCTTCTTTCCGGGCGCATTCCCCCGCACGGTACAGTAGGACATCCAGGTTGCTCGGCGCGGGCGTGCGGGAAATGATCTTTTCATATTCCTCCAGAGCGAGCCCGTACATTTCCCGGGCGTAGAGCCCGTCCGCCAAACGCTGTTGTTCCCGCGGCGACAACGGCTCGGCCGCCGTCTGGGCGGCCACAGACATGGTGATCCCCCACATCAGCGCGCCCATCATCATCCCTCTCCATATAATCTTCAACCCGCTCATCTCCCGTTACTCCGGAATTCCCGTGGCGAAACTGATGTTGAAAATATCCGCATCGCGACACCGATCCATAACCTCCACGATGTGTCGATAGGGCGTGTCCTCGTCGCCTCGCAACACCACGGGCTGACCCGGGAACAGCTCGGAGATCCGAAGCAGAAGTTGACCCAAGCCCTCCGGGCCGAGTCGGCGTCCGTTCACCACGTAGGATCCGTTCGCGTACACATTAATGATGATTTCGCCCTCCAGACGTTGACTCTGTTCTCCGGTTTCCGCCGTGGGAAGCGTGATGGGCATCTCCGTTTCCCAGTGGGAATAGAGGGTCGTCGTCATGAAAAAACACAACAATAGAAACACCACGTCGATCATGGGCGCGAGTTGAAACTGGATGGCCTCGGTTTTGCCCGTCGCGAATTTCATTGGGGCTTCCGGTGAACCAGAGTCGTGACGATATCCACCGCCACCATCTCCATGTTCGCGGTCAGCTTGGCGAGGCGTCCGCGGAACAACGAATAGAACATCATGGCCGGAATGGCCACGATGAGGCCGGCGGCCGTGGTGACCAGGGCTTGGGACACGCCATCGGCCAGAACCGTGGGGCGCGCCTGCGCCAGATTCAAGGCCACCCCGCTGAAGGATTTCAACATTCCCATGACGGTTCCCAGCAGACCCACCATCGGGGCGATCACCCCGATGTCCATCAGGTAGGTGATTTGAGACTGGAGCCGGTTCACCTGGCGCACCCCTTCCCCTTCCACCACTTGGTGCAACATGTCGGGGTCCGCGTCTTCACCCGCCTTTTCCATATAATCCAAGGCCGCCGTGGTGAGGGAAGACACCGGAGAGGCGTTTCGCGCGCAGGCCGTGCGCACCTTTTCAAAATCTCCGGACGCGAGCAGGGGCCGGACCTCCCGGACAAAGGACGCGGAGGTCACCCGGCGACGACTGAGGGCCAGGAAAAAATATAGGATCATCGCCATCGCCACAACCGACATCGCGGCCAGCAGATAAAAAATAATCCCTCCGCTGTCCACAATCCGCTGGAGGTCCAGCCGCTCCGTGAGTTCCTCCACCGTCGGCCCGCCTTCAAGGCGACGGCCCACCTCCCGGACAAGGCGATCCGTCGTGTTCGTGCTCTGCGCCCGAAGCAGGGCCGGGGCCGAGAGTAAAAGGCTGGGAAAGGTAAAGCGTTCAATTTTCATCTGTGGGGGATTCCGGAAAAATGAGATGGCGGTTTTGAATAAAATAATCGGCTCCGGACCACACGGTCAGCACAGTGGCGCCGGTCATCAGAAACCAGATGAACCACTGCAGCGTAAATTCAAGGGATTTCAGGGTGTCTTCCCCCAGGTTCGCCAAATAATCCTCCACCAGGGCCAAGGCGAGAAGGGTAAAGAGAATCGCCGCCATTTGAAGCCCGGTTTTCCATTTGCCAAGGGGACCTGCGGAGATGACCACGCCCTTTTCCACCGCAAGCAACCGAAGACCCGTCACCATAAATTCCCGCGCGAGCATCGGGGCCACCAGAAAAGCGGGCACCAAGGGGGCCGCCGGATACGCGAGGTCGAAGCGCAATCCGACGAAGCACACCAGCGCCACCATTACCAGCACCTTGTCGGCCAAAGGGTCCATGAGTTTGCCGAAGTCACTCACGCCATACTTCTTGCGTGCAAGTTGACCGTCCAACCAGTCCGTGAAGGTCGCCATGCCGAAGAGAAGCAACGCCAGGGTTTTCGCGAAGGGAAACGGAAAGCTCAGACAAATCAAAAGAAGCGCCGCGAACACGAAACGACTGAGGGTCAGGATATTGGGAAGATTCATGAAGGATCCGGGGTGGGGTTATTCCAGCGAACGGGGGAGTTCAAAATAAACCGGGCCTGGTTCGTGCAGAAGCGGGTGTGCCACCTCGGGAAGCGTTTCACGGCCGGGCGGCTCCTCGTTTCCTCCACAGGACTTGAATCCCAAAAGAAGTACAAGGAAAACAGCGGCGATCGCGACTCCGACTCTCACGGTTGGATTTTGCCACCATTCGCTTTTTGGAAGCCGAAGCCGATCCAACAAAAACGAAGGCCGGGGCAGTCTCCGGATGTAGTCGGTCCATTTCGAGGGGGAAGAATCGGGTGGCGAAGGAAGTGGCGCCCCGGGGGGCTCTTCCCGGGGCGTGTCCGCCACGGGTGCGGGCCGGGGCGATGGACCCTTTTTCGGTTCCGCCGGCTCCTCCCCCTTTCGAATTCTCTCGTACTGTTCCACCAGCGGCTCGGGGTTCAACCCCAGCTCCTGTGCATACAGTTTGATAAAGCCCCGCACGTACATCGGCGCCGGAATGCAATCGTAGTTGTCCGCCTCCAGTCCCTCCAGCTGCTGCACCTTGATCCGGGTCCGCTTCGCGAGTTCGCTGGTGTCCTTGCCCAGCGCCTCCCGCGCGGCTTTCAATTTCTGTCCGGGCGTTTGCGGCGCGGCGCTCATGCGTCACCTCCCTCGGCCGGATTTTGAGGCACTTCGCCGTCCAGATCGATCAGGATCTCCCGGGGTTCGGACCCTTGGGGCGGCCCGATGACACCCTGTTCCTCCAGTTGATCCATCAGCCGCGCCGCCCGGTTGTACCCGACGCGAAGACGCCGCTGCAGCGAACTGGTGGAGGCGCGGCGGGTCTGCCGAATCACTTCAATGGCCTGGTTCACCAATTCATCCTCCTCTTCCTGCGCCGGAAGCGCCGGAGCCTTGCTGGTGATTTTTTCCGTCACCTTGTTCTCATACTCGGGGCTGCCCTGCTCCTTGTAGTGGGCCACAATCTCATTGATTTCCTCGTCGGAGGTCCACGCACCCTGCGCCCGGATCAGTTTCGGACTGCTGGGCGGCAGATACAGCATGTCCCCCTTGCCCAACAGCTTGTCCGCGCCAATCGCGTCCAGAATCGTGCGGCTATCCGTTTTCTGCGCCACCTGGAACGCGATCCGCGCCGGGAAGTTGGCCTTGATCGTGCCCGTGATCACGTTTACCGACGGACGCTGGGTGGCCAGAATCATGTGAATCCCCACCGCCCGCGACAACTGCGCCAGACGGGCGATGTAGTTCTCGATCTCCGCCTGCGCCACCATCATCAGGTCCGCCAATTCGTCAATCACCACCACGATGTAGGGCAGGGTTTCCGGAATCGGGTCCTCGTCCTCCTCCTCGGCTCCAAACAGATCGCCCTGTTTGGCCACCACCCTGGAGTTGAACGCCTTGATATTCCGCACCTTGCACTTGGCGAACAGCTTGTAGCGCTTCTCCATCTCCGTGATGGCCCAGCGGAGCCCCAACCCGACCTTCTTCGGGTCGGTGATCACCGGCACCACCAGGTGGGGCAAATCTTTAAACGCCGTGAATTCCACGATTTTCGGATCCACCAGGATCAGCCGAAGCTGCTCCGGCGTGCGGGACATCAACAAGCCCGCCAACAGGGAGTTCATGCATACCGATTTACCCGACCCCGTGGCCCCGGCGATCAACACGTGCGGCATGTCCGCCAAGTCGCCCACCAGCTTGTTGCCGCTCACGTCCACCCCCAGCAGCATCGGCAACGACACCTTGCCTTTCCGCCAATCCTTCGCCTGGGACCATTCCTTGGTTTCGATGATTTCCCGGGCGAACACCAGCGAACTCTTGTTGTTCGGCACTTCGATGCCCACTACCCCTTTCCCGGGAATCGGCGCCTGCACCCGGATCGACTCCGCCTTGAGGGCCAGCGCCAGGTTGTTGCTCAAATTAGCGATTTTCTCCACCCGCACCCCCGCGGCCGGCAACACTTCAAAACTCGTCACTACCGGACCCCGCTGCACATCCGTGATCCGGGCGTCCACCCCGAACTCCTTCAGCGTGTTTTCCAGATGTTTCCTCAAGTATTCTTCGCGGGTGCCGTCCGAGGTCACCCCGCCCGAGGGCTCCTGCAGCAAGCTCAGCGGCGGAAGCGTCCACGGTTGATGCGCCCCCTCCCCGGCGTTTTCCGGGATATCAATGTCATCGCCCTCGTCCCCCGACGCGGCCTTCGCTTTGGAAGGCGCGGGGGAGCGCCGCGTCGCGGTCTTGAAGACCGACGGTTCTTCAAGCTCGGGTTCCGGCTCGGGCGTCGGCACCGCTGGCGGCTCCGGTTCCGGAGGGGGGAACTCCTCCTCCGGTGGTTCGGGAATCAATTCAGGCTCGGACGCGCCACGGAACGCGGGTTCCTCCGGGAAGGCCTCCGGTTCCGACTCGGGCTCCGGTTTCCGTTTTTTCCGCCGCCGTTTCGGCGGTTTCACCGGTTCGGGTTCCTCCTCCGGTTCCTCCTCGTCTTCGGGCGGAACCATCCAGGCTTTCAACTTGCCCCAGATCGGGCCGAGCGTGCCTCCCGGATCCTTGAACAACGAGCGCATGTCAAAGTCGAACAGGCACACCGCTCCGATCAGCACCACCACGGTCAGTACGATCATCGTGCCGATATCTCCCAACAACCGCATCAGCACCATGGAACCCACCAGATGTCCCAACGCCCCGCCCGCGAACGGAATATTCAGTTTCTCCGCCATCGCGTTCATCGGCGCCTGCATCAGCTCCATCGCACAGGCCGCGCACAGCAGCAGCAGCGCCATCCACCCCAGCTTGTGGCTCACCTTCATGCCCGGACGAATCTCCTCCCCGTACACGCACAACACCCCCTGCGCCCCCGTCAGCACCGGCAACACGTAGGCCGCCATGCCCAGCAACACAAACGCCACGTAGGACGCCCAGGCTCCCGCCAGGCCAATGATATTCGTAATCGGTTCGCTGGGAGGATTTTGCAGACGTGAAATATCCCGAGGGTTGTAGGAAAAAAGACTGAACAGCAACATCACGGTCAACCCGAGCAGGATAATGCCGATAATCTGCTTGCGACCGGTTCGCGCGGGGGACGAAGCCGGCGGGGTTTTCTTGCGGGATGCCATGTCCGTCTCCTAAAAACTCAGGGCCCTGTTCGCAAGCATAGAAATGGATTGGGGCCCCTTGATTCACGCTTCCGACGCGGGATCCGCGGCCCCGGTCCATTCCCGGAAAAACCGCCGGGTCGTCTCGATGCTGTCCCGCACATGGAATCGCTTCGCAATTCGCTCCCGCGCCGCCTGTCCCATCGCTTTCGCCGACTCCGGGTCCGCCGCCAGACGGGCGATCCGATCAGCCAACGTTCGTGGGTCCCCCGGAGCCACCACATATCCCGATACGCCATCCTCCACCAACTCCGCGCTGCCACCCGTATCCGTCACCACCGGGGGCACAGCGTACACCATGGATTCAATCACCGATTTCGGAAGCCCCTCCCGCTTCAACGCCGGCAACACCGTGCACCCACAGGCCGCCGTCAACGCCGGAGCGTCCGTGCGGAACCCCAGGCGGTGAATCCGGTCCGACGCCCGACTTTCACGAATCTGCCGGTCCAATTCCTCCGCATCCATGCCGTTTCCAATCAACAGCAAATGAATGTTCGCCTCCGCCGGCAGATGCCCCATGGCCTCCACCAGCACAGGCACCCCCTTTCGCGGACGGTTGTTGGCCGTGCACCCCACCACGAACGCGTCGGCCGGCAGGCCCAGCTCCCGCAGACCCGCCGGCGCCTCTTGATACCACTCCGGGTCGTGCCCCTTGTAGATCGTGACCACCCGTTCGGGCCGCCGAACGTGCCGCCTCAGGTCGTCGCGCACCGCGTTGGACACACAACTCACCGCGTCCAGACGGGGATGCAACAACGTCAGATAACAACTTGGATCGTACCACCGGATGTTGCCCGTCTGCCCCCGATAGGCCACCAACAACGGAGGCAACCCGATCGCGGCGAACGCGCAATTGCGGATCGCCTTGTTGTTGAACAAATACACCACGTCATAGGCGTGCCCCTTCAGGTGTCGGCGCAGATAGCCGATGTCCTTGAATCCAAGCTTTTTGCGAGGCTCGTAGTCCACCAACTCCACCCCCGCCTCCGCGAACCGGTCCCAATACACGTTGTCCCGTCCCGTCATCACGGTGACGGGATCGCCGCCCCGATGCAGCCCGATGAAAATTTCCGCCTCCGGCCGGATACTGTTCAGAGGTTCCCCCGAAGACGTCATTACCAAAATTCTCACGCCGGCTCCTCCTTCTCCATCAGTTCCAGCACCGCCTCGGCCACCTTTTGGCCTCCCTCGTCCGATACCAGCCGCTCCCGCACCTCCCGCAAGCCCTCGATCATCCGCGCCCGTTCCGGGGTTTCCCCCATCAAAGGCGCCAGCGCCTCCGCCATCGCTCCCGGCTCGGCCGCGTCTTGAATGAATTCCGGGCACACCTCGCGCTCCGCCACCAGATTCACCATCCCGATATGCGGCACCTTCACCACCCGTTTCCCCACCGCGTAGGTCAAGGCCGAGGTCTTGTACACGATCAACATCGGTGTGCCCAGCAACGCCGTTTCCAGCGTGGCCGTGCCCGAGGTCACCAGCGCCGCGTCCGCCCCCTTCACCAGTTCACGCATCCGACCCTCCACGATCTCCGGAGGCGTCAGATCCGGCCGGGACGCGAGCAAGGTCCGCATGCGTTCCGCCAAATCGGCATCCGCCGCCGGCACCCGTACCCGCAGATCGGAATACGCCCGCCTCACCCGCTCCGCCGTTTCCAGCATCGGCAGGAACAAACGGTCGATCTCCTGTTTTCGGCTGCCCGGCACCAACGCGAGTTTGCGGCCGTCTCCCCAGTCCGGGTCCGCCTCCACCCGTTCCGTCTCGTCCACCATCGGATGCCCGCAATACCGCGCATCCAGGCCCGTACCCTCGAACAACGCCGGCTCGAACGGAAAAATACAGATCAACCGATCCAACACCTTCGCCATGTTCGGAATCCGCGACTTTTTCCAGGCCCACACCTGCGGGCAAATGTACTGCGCCACGGGGAACGGATCGTCTTTCACCGCCTTCGCGAACCTCAGATTAAACCCCGGGTAGTCCACCATCAACACCGCGTCCGGCCTCCAGGACCGCGCCTCCGCCACCAGGGCGTGGAACACCCGCCGGAAATACCCGTACCGCTTCAACACCTCCCAGATCCCCATCACCGACAACTCCCGCACGTGCTCCCGGACCTCCATCCCTTCCGCCGCCAGACGATCCCCGCCGAAGCCGCGCACCTCCAGATCCGGCATCCGCGCTTTCATCGCCCGAAGCACGCGGGCCGCGTGCGCGTCGCCCGAATGTTCCCCCGCGATAATCAACAACCGGCGCGGACGCGTCATGACGCCTCCACCACCTCCACCGCGATCCCCGCCGTGTCCGCCGCCTTCACCAGCGCCTCACGCTCCAGCAGAATCGCCCGCCCGGCCTCCACCGCCAGACAGGTGCACCGCGCCTTTCGCAAATTTTTCATCGTGGTCGTGCCCACCACCGGAATGTCCCAGCGCATGTCGTGCCCCGGTTGAGCGACCTTGACCACCACGCAGCCCTCCCCTCCGACTTTTCCCGCCCGCAGAATCATCTCGTCGGTACCCTCGAAACCTTCCACCGCGATCACCGTCCCCCGCTTCACCGCCACCGCCTGGCCCGCCTGCAGCTCCGCGCACCGTTTGGCCAGTTCAAACCCCTGTCGCATGTCCGCCCGCTCCTGATCGGAGGGCTCCCGCGACGTCAGTACTCCCGCCGATGCCAGATTCCGTTCCATAAAGCGGGAGGCCGGAAGCAATTCGATCCCGATCGATGCCAGTTCGTCCCCCACCGCGCCGAAAATCGTGTCCGCGTTTTTCCGGGGCAGCCGCCGCAACAGATCCCGCATCGGCTTGTCCAGTCGCGCGTTGAACAGATGCGAGGGCGTGATTTGACCCGCCATCACCGCATGCACTGCGTCGAACCCGTACAACGCATCCAACAGAGCCTGCAACTGCCCCACATACATCCAGCGCACCTCGTCCGCCACCTGTTCGATGTCTTTGCGCGTCTCCCCCCGGAACGCCACCACCTCCACCCGTTTCACCCCCTGGGCGCGCGCGGAGATCGCCAATTCCACGGGATAGGCGCCTTTACCGGCGATCAAGGCCAACGAATCAATCATGCAGTGCTCATGACACAAGCAGCCTCCATGGCCAAGCTGGAAACATCCTGAAAACGGGTTGCACTTCGCTGTCTGCGCCTCATGGTACTCCCTATGAACGAGACCAATCCCGCCTCCCGTCCCCTCCTCTGTTGCGGCCCCACCCCGGCCGTACAACGCGGACTCATCTTTCCCGACTGGCACGCCGACGACGACGTGGCCCGCTGCCGGGAAGTCGTCTGGTCCGTCGGCGGCAAAGCCGTCAATGCCGCCCGCGCCGTCAGCCGGGCCGGCGCCCGGGCCTCTGTGCTCGGTTTCGCTGGCGGAACCGAGGGAGACCGTATGAAAGCCCTGCTGCGCCAGGAGGGCCTCCCCGGTCTCTGGGTCGACACCCGCGCCGAAACCCGCTTTTGCCAGACCCTCATGGACGGCGACGGACGCCGCATCCGCGAACTCGTCGAAGAGGCCGCCCCTGTCTCTCCAGACGAATGGGACGCCTTCCTCCAGGCCGCGGAAGAGGCCCTGCCCGGACACGCCGCCCTCCTCCTCTGCGGCAGCCTCCCCAAAAACGCGCCCGCAAACATTTACGCCCTCCTCGTCGGCCTCGCCCGCGACGCCGGGAAACCCGTTGGCATCGACGCCAAAGGCGCCGAGCTCCGCGCCGCCCTCGCCGCCGCGCCCGACCTCGTCAAAATCAACCGCTCCGAACTGTCGGACGCCACCGGCTGCGACGACCCCAAGGACGGCATTCAGCGCCTGATGGACGAAGGTGTCCGCAACGTGCTCATCACCGCCGGCCCCCATCCCGCCTACGCCCACGACGGAACCACCCTGCACCAACTGCACCTCCCTGAAATCGAACCCCTCAACCCCATCGGAGGCGGCGACACCGTCACCGGCGTCACCCTCCACCGCCTCGTGCAGGGCGATTCCCTCGTCGACGCCGCCCGCGCTGGCCTCGGAGCCGGCATGGCCCAAACCCTCACCCCCCGCCCCGCCGACTTCGACCCCGACACCGCCCACACCCTCGCCACCCAAATCCGCATCGACTAGGAGGGTGGACTTTCCAGTCCGCCACCAACAGAAGGCTGAGCATCTAAAGGCCAAAGAAATCCACCCTCCCGTCTCTGTCCCCTCTCCCCTCAATTCAAATTTTCTTAAAAAATGATCAGATGGATCGACTTGATCTCCCCCCCCTTCGGGCAACCTCCAGAATGATTTCGCGGTGACCGCCGTCCGCATATTTCTGGTTCGTTGTCGTCGGATTTAAAATCAACTGGAAATGGGGAATCGGAAACCTGCTGTTTCCTCCCGCGGCTTTGGCGTTTTACTTCCTCTATCCAAAACAAAGCCGAGGCCCCGGCACCCTCTTCGTCATCGGGATGCTGGCCTACATCCTCACAATGATCGTCTTTACCCCGCAAAACACGAGCAAGACCGGAGCGCGGACACTCCTGTCCGCTTTCAAAAAAGGCCCTGAAATTTGCGGACAAGAGTGTCCGCGCTCCCGTCTTTTTTTTACTGGACGTTCCAGTCCGCCACCTTACAAGGCTGGGAATATCAGACAGAAATATCCATCCCTCACCCAAATTCACCGTCATCGCCGTTTCTTCATGTGAATGAGGTGAGAGGCTCTTCCAATGCTTGAACTCCTTTTGCTTTTATACCTTCTTCGCAAACTATCGAAGCTTGTGGAGGCAAAGAACCGGAGCCCCTGGTTGCTATGGCTCCTTCCAGTTTTCTGGTTTGGCTTGGAGGTACTCTTCGGCGGATTGGTATATATCCTCAATCAGGACAACCCCGCCTTTACTGATTTCCATGCCTACGGAATTGCACTTCTTGGAGGGATTCTGGGAGCAGGGATCGCCTTCGGGTTCGTGGAGTTTCTGCCTCGGAGACCGTTGAAATGTCCCGAATGTGATTGGCAGTTTACAGAACACGGTCCGATCGGGGTGGAATGCAAACAGTGTGGAACATGGCTTCGGGTGACTCGCGGAAAGGTATATCGTATTTGAATTTTTGAAGTGGCGACCACCGCTGCCTCATTCTGAGGTCCGAACGGTATTTCCCTGAGAAAAGGGCTCCGGTACCGGCGTATCGGGATTAGGAAACCAGTTGATTTTCCGGGCGGCTTGACCCAACTCCGTCCGTGGACAGCGAACGGCGAGATGTTTAAAAAAACGATCAGCCTCATCCGGATCCCGATATTTGATCCAGCCGCCCGCAATCCAATAAATTCGTGCCGCATCGGGGTCGTTGTTTGGAAGCAATCCAGCCGCGAGTTCGGCCAGTTGGGCCGCCCGATACCGGTAATGAAACCGTTGAGTCGGCTTGATGCGGGAGGCGTGGCTCTGTTCGAGTTCTTTTTTCGTGGCGCGGTTGATATAATGGGATTCCAGAGTCCGCTGATCCTTTCTGACCTCCGCCACGTCTCCAAAATTGAAATATCCACCGTACCATGCGTAATCAGGGTATAATTCACTCCCGAACAGGCTTAATCCGTGATCCCGCATCACCCTTGCGGCAGCCCAATACCATCGTGCGCGATCCTGGTCCTTGGCTTCGATGTTTCCGGCTTTGTGGCGGGAATCGATGTATCGTTGCGCAAGAGCAGCTTTATCAGGGTCGAAAAACTTCATAGCTTCTTCGAACCGGCCTTCACGCATCAGCCGTCGGGCCACCAGCGCGTGTGGATCACCCGTCCGATGATTAAATGAATTTCCGGTTTTCCGTTCAAGGGATTTTGTCCATTCCCCGCTTCATCCATCGTCATCACCCTTTCCAAGACGTACGCGCAGTCCCGCCAACTTTTGGCATTGTAGAAGGCCGTGGCCGCTTCTGAGAAGCGACCCTCCCGCAAATAGAGCAACCCCAGCTCTCCCCAAGCCCGTGTGGGGTCCAGGCGACGCCAATCCTGCTCCTGACGTTCAAGAGCCTTGGCCAGGGTTTCAATGAGGATCTTCCCCTCCTCCAGGTTTCCTTCGCGCAACAACAATTTCCCCCGAATCCACAGAGCCAACGCATCCGAAGGGTCTGCCGCCTTCAACCATTTTCTGGCCGCCAGAAGCTGGTTGTGCTGATACGCGGTCAAGGCAAACCGCCCGGCCTCTTCCAAAGCCGGATTTTCCATCTGTCCCACCGCGCCCAGCAAACGACTCCGGTTCGAATCAGCCTCGTGGCTCATGGGCTGATTCAACACGTACGCCGTCAAGACCGCGCGGACCTGAGGTCGTTCCATCAAGGAGATCAACTCATCATCGGATGCCTGCTGAAACACAGTCTCGGCCACAATTTGCAAACTCTGAAGGGCATTTTGATATCCTGCCGCCCATTGCACCAGATAGCCTTCAATGGATTTTTGATAGTCCCCCGTTTCCAAGTCATGGCGTGCCTGCCATCCATAACTCGCCGCGGCCAGCCCCATGGGGTCCAGGAACCCATTCCGGGCCAGTTCGCGCACTCGTTGATATCCTTGAACCACATCGCTCTTGGAGGTACGCGCCAACATGTACGCGGCTGTCACCGAGTGGTGTCGCCTTTGATCCTCGGGAAGTTCCAACAAAGCCTTCCACTGTGCGCGCGCCAAGCCCTCTTCGCCCCTGTGAAAATGCAGAGCCCCCTGCAGATACAGAAAAAACTCAGATGGAAGGAGGGTGGGAGCGGCAAGTCCCTCCAAGGCCTCACGTTTCCTCTCCCGGTCTCCAATATATGCGCGTACCTCGTCCAATCGGCTGCGAATACGTTGATGGGCGTCAAACGCCTCCTGAGCCTTCGCTTTGGGAAGATCCAGGCCCGCCAACTCCTTTTCCAAAGCCTGTTGAAGTTCTTTCCAACCGGCCTCTGTTCGATCAGGAAGCGCCTGGTGCGCGACAGCCTCCGGAAGTACATGCCGAAGTTCCGCCGCGAAACCAACCTCAGGCGGGGCGTAAAACACCTCATCATTCCGGAGAACGTAGGCTTGAGGCAGCCAGGGACCGCACGCCAAGGCCAAGGGGATACAGCAATGCGACAACACAACACCCACCCACATCCATGTGTACTTATTCATGATCTTTCCCTCCTAAATTTGCCTTCAACTCCGTGTCTCCATCCAGCCGGATCCAACCGATGGTCCATCTTTCTCCAGATGACACGAGAGGCTTTTCCATTCCCTTCGGCCATATCCATTCCAAACCTTCATTCCGAACCGGACGCACCGAGTAATACCGTTGCCCATCCCACGCCACCGCCCGGGCGTCAGACCAAGACACCCGAACCCGGTCCGGGGGTTCCCTCGCAAGTTCGGACGTTTGAATAAGAACCACCTCAACCACTCCGCCCTCTGGATTGGAAAACTCCGCTTTCCAGGATTTCTCGTCAATGCGTCCCGCCTTCACCGCTCTCCACGTACCGGGGTCCCAATTAAGACGTTCCCCGCCCACGGGAAGCCGATACCAGATGACTCCTGTGCACGAAGTGGGTTTCCCGGAGGCGAGTGCCCGCACCAACCTCGCCATGTCAACGGGCTTGGCGCGAACCACGCGGTAGGTCCATCCTGGCTTTCTCACCACTGAAGCGTCCTCCCCGGATACCTCCGCCAATTCACCGGTTTCGCTAAAACCAAGCCGGTACCCGTAAGTGGGTAGCGCCACCCGGAAGGGCGTGTGGGATTCACCCGCGGCCTGAATCCACCGGAGTGCGGTTTTCGGATCACAAAGGGTCACATCGTCTTTCACAGAGACCGGGCGCTGGATGCTATGTACCTGAAGTACATAGCGATCCACAGTAGACACTAATTTGAGAAAAGCGTCGGGCCGCTCCATCCAGGTTGGCAGGGTCGTAACAGATAATGGCATTTTTCCAATCTTTGAACGCAATGCGACCAACCGTTCCGCATAGAGCTCGAGTTTCGAGGTCGGACAATCAAAATCGATTTCAATGCCGGTCACATCGAGCCCCCCATCTCGTACGTCTTCCAACACACCCACAACCGAGTCGAGAAAAACCGTCCCCAGGGCATCTTCCACGGTGGCCCGAGGGTTCCAGTTCACCCGTATCGCCACGGTGACGGGCGCCCCGGCTCGCTTCAGCACATCAAAGGACACCGGGATTCTCACATTGCGTTTTGGGTCCAACGGATACAGCTCCGCCATCAGCACCGTCACTCCCCCAATCTCCGAGGCTTCCCTTAAAATCGCTTCCTCCACCCGAGAAGACCATTCTCGTTGCCAAATGTACGCGTGATGATCTAGCACCGGTTCAGCCGCATTTACTTGGAAGTAAAAACCACCCAAAACCAATGGCCAATACAAGATGCGGGATGAGAATATAGACATTGAGAGGCTCCGGAGTTCGCTTCCAACTTGAAAGGTCGGTTATAGAAATCAAGACACAAGCTGTGTTTCACATCGATATGGATCGGTGTTTACGTTCAAGCACGCTGTGCCAAAAAATCGGGATGGGAAGCCTCTTATGTTGCCCTTTAAGCCATTTTGACTTTTGCGGACAAGAGTGTCCGCGCTCCCGTCTTATTTCATCCACGGCGGTGAGACACCGCCGCTCCACATCGTCCGTCCTTTCTGGAGCGGTACTGTCTCAGTGCCGCATCCATCCACTCGGAGAGTGCGGCAAAATACGGGATCCTCTTCAGTCGAACTCCACGCCAATCGGAAAATGGTCGCTGGCCTCGGCGGCCACGCCGCCCTGATCAATCCATGCGGTCCGGATACGAGAAGGGTCGATCCCCCGGGTGAAAATGTAATCGATCCGCTGCCCGGGAAATTCCGTCGTGTAAGTGCCCGTCGTTTCCGCCCTGTCGGGGTCCACCGTGTGCAGGGTGTCGAGATAGCCGGCGTCGATCAAACGGCGCACGATGCGACGGGGGATCTTCCCTCCGTTTTCCTCCCAGAGCCGACGGGTGCGGAGAGAGCAACAGGCCGGATCGATCTGTTGCGAAGGCGCATTGGAGTTGAAATCGCCCGCCAGAAGATGTGGCGTGCCTTGCAGGTGCGCCAAACGCTGGAACAGCGACTCCAGTTGCGCCTCCCGAAGCCGTTCACGCTCCTCCGAAGCGTGCGCCGCGAAATGCACCCCCGCGATCGGCCATTCCGTACCGTCCGGAGCCTCCACCCACGCCTCGAAACAGGCGTTCATCCAGTGGCCCCGCCCGTCCAGCGCGTGATTCCTCGTCTTCGTAATCGGAAACCGACTGAGAATCGCTCCCGCATGATCTCCTCCAGAGGGCGCGTGAAACGCCTCCATTCCCAGTCGGTCTCCCAGCTCCGTCACGACCTCCGCATCATCCGCCTCCACCAGCACCACCACATCGGGACCCGACGCCTCGATCACCCGGTGAACAAGGTCCGCTCGCTCCCGGCCGCCGTTTAAAATGTTATAGCTGACAATGCGCATAAAAAGGAGGGTGGACTTTACAGTCCGCCACCGCGGAAGGTTGAGAACACAGCCGACATCGGCCCCCACTCCGTCCCTCGCTCCTCTTCACAGCCCTCTCTCCCTTTTTCCGAAGTTCGGAAGCTTCGCCTGTTCGGCCTTCCGAACCTCGGAACCGAACGCGGTCCACTCAGTCCTGGTACTTGCGGAAAATCAGAGTGGCGTTGGTGCCGCCGAAGCCGAAGCTGTTGCTCATCACCGTGGTCAGACCGGCGTTTTCCAGCGGGCCGTCGATGACGATGGGCAGGTCTCCGGCCTCGGGGTCGAGTTCCTCGACGTGCGCGTTGCAGGCCACGAAATCGTGCTCCAGCATCATCAGACTGTACACGGACTCGTTGGAGCCCGCCGCGCCGAGGGCGTGGCCGGTGATGGATTTGGTGGAGCTGATGTGCGGCACTTTTTCCGGGAACACGTCCTTGATGGCCTTGAGTTCGGCGACATCGCCCGCGGGTGTGCTGGTGCCGTGGGTGTTGATGTAGTCGATGGGGGTGTCTACGGTTTCCATGGCCATGCGCATGCAGCGCGAGGCGCCTTCGCCGGAGGGCACCACCATGTCCACGCCGTCGGAGGTGGCGCCGTAGCCCACCACTTCCCCATAAATTGTCGCGCCGCGGGCCTTGGCGTGCTCCAGTTCCTCCAGCACCAGCATGCCGCCGCCGCCGGAGATCACGAATCCGTCCCGGTTCGCGTCGTAGGGACGGGAGGCCACCGAGGGATTGTCGTTGTACTTGGAACTCAGCGCGCCCATGGCGTCGAACATCACGGTGGAGGCCCAGAAAATCTCCTCGCCACCGCCGGCGAACACGATGTCCTGTTTTCCGGCCTGGATCAGTTCCGTGCCGTTGCCAATGCAATGGGCGCTGGTGGCACAGGCGGAGCTGATGCTGTAGTTGTGGCCGCGGATCTTGAACGCGGTGGCCAGGCAGGCGCTGTTGGTGCTGGCCATGGTGCGGGGCACCATGTACGGGCCGACCCGCTTTGCGCCCTTCGTCTCATACAATTCGATGGTGGCCGCCACGTTCTGGGTGGAGGTGCCGCCGGTGCCGGTGATCAGTCCGGTGCGTTCGTTGGACACGAGATCGTCCGGAAGCCCGGCGTGCTCGATGGCCTCTTTCAGGGCCACGTAGTTGAAGGCCGCTCCATCGCCCATGAACCGAAGCATTTTCCGGTCGACATGCTCTTTCAAATCAATGTCGATCGGACCGTACACATGGCTGCGAAATCCTTTGTCCGCATATTCCTGCGAAAACTTCAGCCCGGATTTGTTGTTCTTTAACGAGTCCAGCACTTCGGCCTTGTTGTTACCGATGCTGCTGACGATACCGTATCCTGTGACGACTACGCGGCGCATGTTGTATTCTCCAGAATGATCTAAAAAGGGGGGTTCGGGTTTGTGGAAGCGCTTTTATAGGCAAGTTAGAAGAGCTTCGTCGATGAAAAAATCAGCTTTTCGGCCCCTTGGAAAGCCTTGACGGGGCATCTTTTCCTTGCCCCCCGCATCCGGCCGTGCTACGTCCCGATCCATGATGGATTTTGTAGCTTTCGATTTGGAAACCACCGGCATTTATCCGGACGAGGACGCGATCGTGGAAATCGGCGCGGTGAAGTTCCTGGACGGCCTGCCGCAGGACGATTTCTGCACCCTGGTCAACCCCGGACGCCCCATCCCGGAGGAGGCCACCAAGGTCCATGGCATCACCGACGCGGAGGTACGCTCCCAACCGGCGATTCGCGACGTGATGGCGCCCTTTACGGATTATTGCGGCGACCTTCCCCTGGTGGCCCACAACGCGAAATTCGATTTCAAGTTCCTCGAAACCACCGTCAAACGCGAACGTTGCAAAGCCCCCACCGGCCAGGTCATCGATACCTACGGTCTGGCCAAAAAGGTCTTTCCCGGCATGCTCAACTACCGCCTGGAAACCCTGACCAAATATTTCGAGTTTCCGAACACCGTGTTCCACCGCGCGTCGGAGGACGCCGAATACTGCGGGAAAGTCTTCCTCCGCATTCTGGAGACCCTGGAGAAAAACAACATCTCCACCCGGGTCGAGTCGCTGGTCGAACTGGGCGAAATGAAGAAAATGGTGCTGCCGCAACTCGCCTCCCAAGGCGAACAGCTCGGCCTCTTCTGATTCAGCCCCGTTTTTCCCGCGGCGTGCGGGCCGCGCCCTCTTCCCGACGCGCCAGCAGCCATAGCAGATCGGACATGCGGTTCAACCACCGCAACACGTTCGGGTTGCGCAGAAAATCCGCGTCCCGCAACCGCACCGCCTCCCGCTCGCAACGACGAAACACCGTGCGGGCGTGATCCAAATGCGCGGCCACGGGCGTCCCACCCGGCACCACGAAGTCTTTGGGCATCTCGATCTCCGCCTCCAACCGGTCCCGGCACCGATCCCACTCCTCCATAAACGCCTGGTCCACGGTCTGCGCCAGTCGATCCCGGTTTTCGGGGTGCGTGGCCAACTCCGCGCCAACCACGAAGGCCGCCTGTTGAATCGACAGCAACAACGCCCGCAAATCCTCCCGCTCCGCCAGACTGCGGGCGATCCCGACCACGCTCACCGCCTCGTCGAGCGCTCCCACGGCGCACGGCGGCAAATCCGCTTTGGACACGTCCTGTCCGGAATACAACTGGGTGCGGCCCTGATCGCCGCGGCGCGTGGTAATGCTCATACGTTTTCGGGATCTCCAAATCGGGTGTGAATGCAGTTCATGATGGCGGCCAGACCCGGCTCCGCGACCGTGTAGAAGGTCTTCCGACCCTCCCGCTCGCGATCAAGCAACCGGCAGTGTTGCATAAGTCTCAAATGCTCGGAGGCGACATGCTGCAACACACCGCAGGCTTCGGCCAACTCTCCAACCGTATACCGCCCGGAGAGCAGGAGATCAACCATTTGCAACCGCACGGGATGGGAAAGTGTGCGCAGACATTCCGCGGCCCGCTCAAGTTTCTCGGGAGAGAGTTTCGCCTCTGACGTTCGGGATGTCGCATTCATTTTGCCAATATACTCTGAAGTCGGAGATATGTCGATCTTTTGTCAGGTGCGATCTCCCTGACGCCATCCCCGTTCCCGCATCCTGAACGCAACCCCCTGCAAAAATTCGCCTTTACGAAACTCCGCCTTGGGCGCCAGTCGGGTCGCGGCCGGAGAATCGGTGAACACCCGGAACACCGGAAGATGCGCCGGGGTACGGCGTAAAAGTTGCATCACAAGCTCCATCCAGGCGGACTCGGACAGAACCGGAAAGGGCCGTCGACGCCACTCCGCTCCCAGCGGCGCGTCCGAGAGAATATGCAGGTTGTGGAATTTCAAAGCGTCCACGGGCAGCGCGACCACACGCTCCAAGCTCTCGAACATGTCGTCGGCACACTCTCCCGGAAGTCCGAACATCAAATGCGCGCACACGTGAAGCCCGGCGTCGTGAAGTCGGAGAATCGCCTCCCGCGACCGCTCCCAACCGTGGCGCCGATCGATGCGCTCCAAGGTGGCGTCCAAGGTGGTCTGCACCCCCAACTCAATCCATACTTCGTGCGACGAATTCCACTTCCGGAACAGATCGAGCGTGGCGGGCGGAAGACAGTCGGGGCGGGTCCCCAGGCTTACCGAATAAAACGGGTGGGCGTCCAGTAGCGGTTCGATTTGCATCCGCAAATTCCGGACGGAGGTATAGGTCGCGGTGTAGGCCTGCACGTACAGTTGAAGCAATCCGGTTCCGTATCGCTCCCGGGAAAACCGAATCGCGTGCGCCACTTGCTCCGCGGGAGAGGCGACGTCGCCCAGTTGGACCGCCCGCCCCCCGTTTTCTGGACAAAAGGCGCATCCCCCCTTCCCTTTCCCGTCCCGGTTGGGACAGGATCCGCCCAAGTCCACCGGAATGCGGTACACCGGTTTCCCGTACCGCGCGATCGCCCAGTCCTTTTGACAAAGCCAGGGGCGTTCCAACTCCGGAGCGGGCTCAGACGATGGTCTTGAAATAGTCAATGGTGCGGCGCAGGCCCTCTTCCAGGTGGACTTCCGGCTTCCATCCGTTCAGCTTCTCGCCCGCGAGCGTGATGTCGGGGCGGCGCTGCTTGGGATCGTCCTGTGGCAGGGGCTGGAACACGAGCTTGGACGAGGTGCCGGTCAACTCGATGACTTTCTCGGCCAGTTCCAGCATGGTGAATTCACCCGGATTGCCCAGGTTCACCGGTCCGGCAAACCCTCGTTCGGATTGCATCATGCGACGGAACCCTTCGATCAGATCGTCCATGAAACAGAAACTGCGCGTCTGGGAGCCATCCCCGTAAATCGTGATGTCTTCGCCCTGGAGAGCCTGCACGATGAAATTGGACACCACGCGGCCGTCATGCGGATGCATTCGGGGACCGTAGGTGTTGAAAATGCGCACCACCTTGATGTCCATGTTGTGCTGACGGTAATAATCGAAAAAAAGCGTTTCGGCGCATCGTTTTCCCTCGTCGTAACAACTGCGGATGCCGATGGGATTCACCTTGCCCCAATAGGATTCGGGCTGGGGATGCACCTCGGGATCGCCATACACCTCGCTGGTGGACGCCTGCAGGATACGCGCCTTGGTCCGCTTGGCCAGGCCCAGCATGTTGATCGCCCCGTGCACGCTTGTTTTGGTGGTCTGCACCGGATCGAACTGATAGTGCACCGGACTGGCGGGGCAGGCGAGATTGTAGATCTCGTCCACTTCACACACGTAGGGCAACGTCACGTCGTGGCGCACCAGCTCGAAATAGGGGTTGTTCATCAGATGCGCGATGTTCCGCTTCTGCCCCGTGAAGAAATTGTCCATGCAAATGACATCATAATCCTCGGCGAGCAATCGATCGCATAAATGACTGCCTAAAAAACCGGCTCCGCCGGTCACCAACGCTGATTTTTTCATAAACGGTTTCCTCTCTGGGGATTGAAATTCCGGAGCGACAGGGCTCCGCATGCGCTCATACAGGCCCCGCCCCGGGATGTCATTAAAAACCGAGCTCAAAATACTGACATTCCCCGGAATACCATTTATAGGTGCGCCCATGAAATGGATCGAAGAACTTTCCCGCGCGCTGCCCGGAGCGGTTTCCGAAAATGAAATCATCCGGGGCATCCACGCCACCGACGCAAGTCACTATCAGATTCACCCCCGCGCCGTGGTCACGCCACGCGATGAACGCGAGATTTCCCGCGCCCTCGAGATCGCCTTCCGGCACCGCGTGCCGGTAACCCCGCGCGGCGCCGCCACCTCCCTCTCCGGGCAGACCCACGGGCCCGGCCTGATCCTGGACGTCACCCGGCACATGGACCGGCTTCTGGAGCTGAACCCCGACCAAGGCACCGCCCGGGTCCAGCCCGGTCTGATCCGGGATCAACTCAACCTCGCCGCGGCGGAACACCGGCTGCAATTCGCCCCCGACCCCGCCACTTCCAGCCGCGCCACCATCGGCGGCATGATGGGCAACAATTCCTCCGGCACCCGCTCGGTGCTGTACGGCATCACCAGCGATCACGTGCTCTCCTGCCGGGTCGCCCTGGCCGATGGACGCATTCTTGACTTGAAGCCCACCGACCTGAAAGACTGGAAATCCGACGCCGCCGGGGACCTGCTCTCCGGCCTCCGGGACATCGTCGATCTGCACCGCGCGGAAATCGAAAAACGGTTTCCCAAGGTGATGCGGCGCGTCAGCGGCTACGCGCTGGACGCGTTTCTCGAGGATCCCAAAACCACCCCCTGGAACCTCGCCCGGCTGATCTGCGGAAGCGAAGGCACGCTCGGCGTGGTCACCGAGATCACCGTCCGCCTCGTCCCCCTGCCCGCCCACACCAGCGTCACGGCCGTGCATTTTGATGACCTGCGGGCCTGTCTGCGCGGCGTGGAACCCATGCTTGCCTACGGTCCCAGCGCCATCGAATTGCTCGACGGCACGGTTCTGCGCGAGGCCCAAACCAACCCCAGCACCCGGGATATCGCCGATTTCATCACCGGAGAGCCGGAAGCCCTGTTGCTGGTGGAATTCTTCGGCGACACGGCGGAGGAGGTGAAAAACAAGGCGGAGCGCATGGTCCAAGACCTCAAAAACAGGAACACCGGCTACGCCTGGCCGGTGTTCACCGATCCCGGAAGCCAACAACGCGCCTGGGACGTGCGTCGTCTCGGACTCGGACTGATCACCAATGTGCGCGGCGCCACCAAGGGACAGGCCGTCATCGAGGACGCATGCATCCCCCTGCCCCACCTGCCCGACTATATCGACGAGGTCATGGCGAAATGCGAGGAAGAGGGCGTGGACCTTATCCTCTACGCCCACGCCTCCGTCGGCGTGCTGCACGCCCGTCCCGCGCTCGACCTCCACAAACCGGAGGACATCGAAAAAATGCGGCGCATCGCGGAATACGCCTTCAGCCGCTGTGTGCACTACAAAGGGGCCTGGGCGGGTGAACACGGCGACGGACTGGTCCGCGGCGAATTCATCCCCCGCTTTTTCGGACCGAACGTCTACCGCGCGTTCCGCGAAGTCAAAAAACTCTTCGACCCCGAGAACCTGCTCAATCCCGGCAAGATCATCGACGCGCCGCCGCTGACCGAACACCTCCGTTACCAGGTTCCAGGCTATGCCGAACACGCGGCGGAAACCGAAAAGCGCGCCTGGTTTCACTACCGGGATCAGGGGGGACTCACCCTGGCCGTGGAACAGTGCAACGGAGTTGGAGCCTGCCGAAAAATCGGCAGCGGGGTGATGTGCCCCAGTTTCATGGCCACCCGCAATGAGAAAGATTCCACCCGGGCCCGCGCCAACGCCCTTCGCCTGGCCATCAGCGGTCAGCTCAACGAAGGCCGAACGCTCGAAGCCATGGCCTCCGACGACATGCAGGACGTTATGGGGCTGTGCCTGGGCTGCAAAGCCTGCAAAAAGGAATGCCCCAACTCGGTGGACGTGGCCAAGATGAAGGCCGAGACCCTCCAAAAACGCTACGAAATCAAAGGCACGCCGATCGGAGCGCGTATCGTCGGCGACCTGCCCGGCCTTTCCGGCCTGTTGGCCGGCCCACACGCGCCGGTGGTGAATTTTGTCAATGGGCTGAAACCTGTTCGACGCCTTCTGGAAAACGTCGCGGGCATCGACGCCCGCCGCCCCCTCCCCGCCTTCGCCAAACGGTCTCTGAAGTCCATTCTGGGGGACGCGCGCGCCTCGGGAAGCGGTGATCGGGGAGAGGTCGCGCTCTACATCGACTCCTACACCAACGCCTACGACCCCCATATCGGTCTGGCCGCGATCCGACTGCTCGCCGACTGCGGCTACAGGGTGACCCCCCTCTTCGTCGGCGACAGTCAGCGGGCCCGAATCTCCAAAGGCCTCCTCAAGCTGGCGCGACGCGATGGCGAAAAAGTGCTCCGGCGCATCGAGGCCCGGGTTCCTGGCGAAATGCCCGTGCTGTGCCTCGAACCCAGTTGCGCCTCCGCCCTCAAAGACGACCTGCCTGACCTGGTGGAGGACGCCGAACTCGGCCGCCGCGTCTCCTCGCGGATCTGGATGATCGACGAGTTCCTTCACAAGCAAAAGGTCCCGCTCAACGCCCGCTACCCCAAACTGAAAATCCACGGACACTGCCATCAAAAATCCCTCTTCGGCATTCAAGGCATGCAGGCCCTCTTGCCGAAGGCAGAGGTGATCGACGCCGGCTGTTGCGGCATGGCTGGCGCCTTCGGCTACGAACACCGGGATCTCAGCTTGAAAATCGGCGAGGAACGCCTGTTCCCCGCCGTGCGCTCACGTGAACCCGGAACCGAAATCGTGGCCAACGGCTTCAGTTGCCGCCACCAGGTTCACGAAGCCTGTGGCGTTCTGCCCAAGCACGTGGTGGAAGTGCTGGAGGCAGTGAAACGCTGATCAGTCGTTCCCGGCCTCCCGCCGGAACCTCTCCCAACTCCAATCTGCGACAAGGCGGCCGCGCGCCGCCTCGCGGCGCACAATCTTGCACACCAGGTCGGACTCCAGATTCACGGCGTCCCCTTCCCGCAAACTCCCCCACCGGGTTTCGCGCAGGGTCGTGGGAATCAAATGCACCGCGAATCCGTCGTCGAACAATTCCGCCACCGTCAAACTGATGCCGTCACAGGCCACCGATCCCTGGGGAACTAGGTCCGCGGCCACCTCCGGAGGCGCGGCGATCTCCACGCGCCGATCCGGTCCCGCCGGGGTGATCGACCGCACCGTGCCCCGCGCGTCCACGTGGCCCGACACCAGGTGGCCTCCCAGGGCGTCACCATAACGAAGAGCCCGTTCCAAATTCACAGGCTCCCCCTCGCGCAACTCCCCGAGGTTTGTTTTCCGCAGAGTCTCTTCCAGCACATCGAACTCCAACGGTCCCCCGGAATCTCCGGCCACGGTGAGACAGACCCCGTTGACCGCGATGCTTTCTCCCGCCTCGTACGGGCGTTCCCAGGGCGTCGTCTCCACGCCCAGACGTTTTCCGCCTTCCCGGGCGGTCACGTGTCCGATACAACCGATTTTTTGAATAATGCCTGTGAACATGCCTGTGTCCTTTTCCATACGGGTTCTGAAAGAGGCGTTGTAAATCGGAGAAATCGATTACTCAAGCTGTGGTTGTGGATTTCAGCAAAAGGGCTTGATCTTCCGCATCAATCTTTTTATGCATTCTTAGCAAATAGAAAGCATTGAAAGAGCAATTCACATGGAATCAAAACGGCCCAACATTTTATTCATCATGACCGACGATCACGCGGCCCACGCCATGAGTTGTTACGGTAGTCGTATCAACCGCACGCCGAACCTGGATCGCATCGCCGAAGCGGGATTGAGGGGGGACAAGGTCTTTTGCACCAATTCCATTTGCGCCCCCTCGCGGGCCTGCATTCTGTCCGGCACCTACAATCACGTGAACGGGGTCCGCACCTTGAACGACCGGTTCGACGGCAGTCAGGACACCGTGGCCAAGCGGCTGAGGGCCTCCGGATATCAGACTGGACTGATCGGAAAATGGCATCTCGGCCATGGCGACGAGGCCGACCCCACCGGGTTCGACCATTGGTGCGTGCTGCCCGGACAGGGAGACTATGACGACCCCCGTTTTTACACGCCGGAGGGAACGATTCAAGTGGAGGGATACTGCACGGACATCATCACCGACATGTCCCTCGACTGGCTGCGCGGGCGGGATCCGGAAAAACCGTTTATGTTGATGTGCCACCACAAGGCCCCGCATCGCCCCTGGCGCCCTTCCCCCACCTACGCGGATCTTTTCGAAGAGGAAGACATCCCCACGCCTCCGACATTCGACGACGACCACAGCGGGCACGCCGAAGCCGCGCGCCAGGCGAAAATGACCATGTGGGATCTCACCGAAAAGGATCTAAAGCGGCCCATACCTGAAGGACTAAGCCGGGAAGAGGAACGGCACTGGCGCTATCAACGCTACATCAAGGACTACCTGCGGTGCGTGCAATCCGTCGACGACTCCGTGGGGCGGTTGCTCGACTATCTGGAGGAGGAAAACCTGTTTGAGGAGACCGTCGTCGTGTATACGTCCGACCAGGGCTTTTTCCTCGGCGACCACGCGTGGTATGACAAACGGTTTATGTACGAGGAATCCCTGCGCATGCCCTTCTTGGTCTCCTATCCCAAGGAAATTCCCGCCGGGTCGGTCTGTGACGACATGATCCTCAACGTCGATTTCCCGTCGACCTTCATGGACTGGGCCGGGCTTGAGATCCCGGAGGCCTGGCACGGACGCAGCGCGCGCGAATGCTTCCAGGGACGGGCGCCACGCGATTGGCGGCGTCGGATGTACTACCGCTACTGGATGCACAAAGACGACCCACACAACGTCTGGGCCCACTACGGCCTCCGAACCGAGGACTACAAATTGATCTGTTATTACGCCGACCCGCTGGACTGCAACGATCCCGGGCCGCGGGTGGGAGCGGACCTGGGCGCGGAACCTCCGGAATGGGAATTGTTCGATTTAAAAAAGGATCCCCGCGAAATGCTGAATGTCTACACCGACCCGGACTACGAGGGCGTGGTGGAAAACCTCAAGGAGAAACTCTTTGCGGAGATGGAGGCCGTGGGCGACACCCCTCATTCGCATCCGGACTGCCGCCCGTAGCCATCGCGATTTCCGCGGGCAGGTCCACGTGTATCCGCGTGTGGGACCCGGGCTCCGTTTCCACCGTGATGTTCCCGCCGTGATCCTTGACGATCCCGTATAGAATCCACAACCCCAGACCGGTTCCTTTTTCCTCGGGTTTGGTCGTGTAAAACGGATCGAACATCCGTTCCCGAACCTCCTCGGGGATTCCAAATCCGCGGTCTTCGATGGTCGTTCGGACCCAGACGGAGCCCGCGCGGTCGAAGGCCTGCGCCCGAAGAAGAATTTTCTTGTTCGGATCGGCCTCGGGGTAGCGGGCGTTCACCGCGTCCCGGGCGTTCGTCAGCAGATTCATCACCACCTGCTGGATCCGTTGACTGTGGCAAATCACCGGAGGAAGATCCTCGGGCACGGACACCTCCAGCTCAATCGCGTCGTGACGAATCAGGGTTCGGATCAGGGACAGGGTATTCTCGACAATCTCGCACATGTGCTCCGGCTTCGGCGGCGCCTCTTTCTCCTTCCGCGCGAATCCCAAGAGATTGCGCACCAGGGTATGCACCCGTTCCGTCTCGCGTCGAATGCTCGCCGCATAGTCGTGAATCGGACTTCCCTCCTCCACCTCGGTGCGAATCAAATCCGCAAAACCCGTGATTCCCATGATCGGATTATTGATTTCATGAGCCACCCCGCCCGCGAGGGTGCCGAGACTTTCCAGCTTCTGGGCCTGGCGCACTCGGGCCTCCAGAGCCAGACGCTCCCCGATATCGCGGGTGGATCCCTGCAAACCACGGAAATCGCCCTTGTCATCGAACAGCAGGTTTCCGTGAATCTCCACTTGGACTTCCCCGCCATCCTTTGTGAGCAAGCGGGTTTTGACCACCCTCCCCTTCGAGTCGGTCCCCAGAGACACCTCGTCCCCGATAATTTTCTCCATTTCTCGAAAGGCGTCCTCCGGCGCGAAATCGCTCAACGCACGTCCGATACATTCCTCGGGCGCGTGCCCGGTCAGTTTGCGAATCGCCGGATTGATGTAATTGATCACCAAGTTTCGGTCCGTCGACCAAATCACGTCCAGCGTGTTTTCCGCCAGCAACCGATATCGTTCCTCGCTTTTGGCCAACGCGTCCAAAGCCTGCACCCGGGTGGAGATATCCCGGACTATGCTGATAATGCCCTCCTTCCATCCCAACTCCTCGTGTTGCGTCAGAACCGTGATCTCCGTATCGATGATCCGCCCGTCTTTGCGACGCAATTGATATTGACGTCGATAGATGCCGTTTCGCCCGAGTTCCGCCTCGAACGCGCGTCCGAATTCAACAAAGGCGTCATGGTTCCGATGAAGCGCCTCCACGCATTTTCCCGTTAATTCCTCCGGCTCAAACCCGAAGACGGGCAACACGGCACGGTTGCACCGGGTAATGACGCGGGTTTCAGGGTCGATGAGCATCACCGCCTCCCCCAAGTGGGCCAAAACGGTCTCCATCAGTTGTTCCGTGGCTTCGAGCTGGTCCTCCAACACACGGGCGCGAATGGTGTTCGCGGCTTTTCGGGCGAGGGTGAAGACCAGGACGCCGGAGCCCAGCACGTACATCAACCCCTTGAGCGTCTGCACCAAATGCGCCTGAGACCGCCCCGACACCAGAAGCTCAAGCAGGAAATCCGAAATCAGGATCCAGGCGAATCCAAACAGAATGTAATACAGAGCCACCCGCATCCCCCATCGCCCCGGAGACACGCGCCTTGCGGGTGAACCGTCGGCGGCTTGGTGCTGTGAGGAGGTGGTGGGGTCCATGACGATGTTCCTTCAGCCCGGCACGATCCTTAAAACCAGGGATCGATTCAGATCAAATGGAGAATGTAAAACAGGTTTTCATAGGGCGTTGGGGGTCTGGAATATCCTGAATTCTTCAGATCGTGTCATGTCTGTCACACATAACCTAACATCTTAAGTATAATTGCGGGCTATCAGAATGCAAGGTGGGGATAGAGGAAATGGGCCGTCAAATCGTCAGCCGCATCCAAACGTCGTCCCCCATCCGCTCCACGCCCGTCATGCGAAACTCGGGAGCTTCGGGAAGGGTCCATCCACCCGCCACGGCCGGCGTGCCCGCGTCCCCCAGAAGTTTCGGAGCCGTCATCCAGTGCAGCTCCTGTACGAAACCGTTTCGCATCAGGGAAGAGGCCAGTTTTCCACCACCTTCACACAGCACATGATTGATTCCGTCCGCCGCCAGCGTTGTCAACACCGCCTCCCAATCCAGCGCGCCGAGTTTTTCCTCCACCAGGCGCACCCTCACGCCACGGTGCTCCAACTCCTCTTTCCGCTTCGAGGCGCGGGGGCCCAGCAGACAAAGGGTCCGTTCCGCGGAGGCGTCGGTGAAGACCTTCGCGTCCAACGGCAACCGGCCGGTGCGATCCGGAACCACGCGCCAAGGCAACCGCCCCCTCGCGGGCCGGGGCATCAGGGAAGGATTGTCCCGCAATACGGTGTTTGTCCCCACCAACATGGCGTCCGC
>Ga0194138_10000141_pt1 | contig 35802 bp, 31 predicted proteins | sample TARM_MetaG_T2_14_FD_134022 | JGI IMG/M metagenome (GOLD analysis project Ga0194138, IMG submission 134022) | Freshwater microbial communities from Pennsylvania, USA, analyzing microbe dynamics in response to fracking - TARM_MetaG_T2_14 (version 2) | ecosystem: Environmental > Aquatic >...
AATTTATTAAACTTTAGTATATTTATTTTATTTTGAGTTCCGGGCCTAGGAATCATTTCCAATAAAAACCCCGAAATATCAATATTCCGGGGTTGATCATCTCTTATTTCAAAACTTTAAAATCCCTCTTATTCTGTCCATTCTTTTTCAATTTCCTGTTCGTCATCCTCAGGACTGTTTTCCAAATACTCTCCCTCTTCAAATTCAAAATGTCCCGAAGCGTAAGGTTCGCCTTCGATGGTAAGTTTTACTTCATCGACCAAAAAGTAGTCTCCGATGGTTCGTACCACACTGGATAGAATCATACTTTCAAGGGAGGTACCTGCGTTCATTTCCGTAATAAATTCTTCGGAAAAATCAATATGTCCCACAAAATCTTCCCGATCAAGACGGATAAAGTTAATACTTGTGTTCTCGCTCATTAACGCCGTATATTCATCGGAATCTTCCTTTGGAGATCGTCTAAAGAACTCTTCAAAGATCTCTTCCACCTCATCATTGGTGTCAAAAGAAATCTCCTCACTAAAATATACTAAGCAGTCTTCATTAAAATCCGGGTAGAAGAATGTTGCTTCTTGTACAACTGCGTAATTCTCTTCCACTTCCACAAGCTCCGCATAGATTTCGCTTTCGCCGGCTTCGAATACGCTTTTCACTTTCCCGTAATCTTGTCCGTAATAAACGGTAAAGGTGCTGTCCTCTTCATAGGTGGTCACTTCAATTACTTCAAATTCTCCTACGTAGGTTTCTAATACCATACCTACATTCGTAATCTCCCGCTGAACACCGTCCCGAACCTCCCACTGGGTTCCCACTTCAATCGGTTCCATAATGAGAATCTCTGCCTTTTCCCCCTCTTCCAGGTCGATATTATAAAAACTCTCCCGTTGATAGGATTCCCCTTCCTGTAGCACGGAGTATACTTTCCCGTCATCATAATGGATGACCTCTAGTAATGTGGTCCCTGCAGATTGTCGACGGATTTGTGCACGATCTTCAAAAATATAATCAAAGTGCACGCTTTCTGCTACAAACTCACTGCCTTCCCCATCATAATGAAGTCTGATATTCTGTAAAAACGGGTAGTAATCATAGCTGCTAAGGGTCTCTTCATTATTCTCCTCTCCATTTTCTTCCCCTTCATCTTCCCCATGATCCTCTTCCCCGTTTTCTTCCTCTTCACCGTTCGGTGGGACGGACTCTTCGTTTTCTTCTCCGCTATCTGAACCACAACCGGCTAAAAAACCGACAAGTATAAGAAGCATAATCAATAAAAGTATTCCTGTTTTCTTCATCGTATCCCTCCTTTCATATTTTTCCTGTTATCTTTATTTTTTTATTCCGTTTTTCGATTCCTCTTGCCCGGATGTTTTTAATAGCTCCAGCGCCGCAATGATCCGACTCTTGGTACTATTATTTATACCCATTATGCAATTTTTCTACCGAAATCCCCCTTCGGGAAAATTTTATATGTTAGATGCTGACAATTTGGGTATTAGATGAATACTGTAATGAATTATTCTAAGTTTAAAATTTATGAAGGAGTGTGAAAGAATGAATAACCAGGAGAAGTTGGTATTGACAGGGAATCAGGGAATTGCTCGAGGTTTTTATGAAGCCGGAGGACTTTTAGCGGCTAGTTACCCCGGGTCCCCCACAGTGGAAATTTTAGATAATATAAAACAGTATAAGGAAGTTTACGCCGAGTTTTCAACCAGCGAAAAGGTCGCTTTAGAGGTGGCTATCGGGGGATCCTTCGCAGGGGTTCGGTCCATGGCTTCCATGAAGCATGTAGGGGTAAATATTGCCGCGGATCCGTTGATGTCCTTTACTCAAACCAAAACCAACGGAGGCTTTGTACTCCTCTCCGGTGATGATCCCGGTATGGCCAGTTCACAAAATGAGCAGGATAATCGGATTTTCGGGAAATTCGCCAATATGGGTATCCTGGCCCCAAGTGATTCTCAGGATGCCATTGATTACACCAAGGCTGCTTTCGATATCAGTGAGGAATACCATTTACCGATGATGGTCAATATCACTTCCAGAGTGTGCCACAGTCGAACCCCGGTGGTTCTTGGGGAACGAAAGGAAGTAGAACCTAGAAAATTTGAAAAGGACGTGGAACGGTACTGTATGATCCCTCCTCATACTCATAAGCTTCAACATTCTATGAAAGAGAGAATCGAGAAGCTTCAAGAGCTCGCCTACGACAGTAAGCTAAACTCTTTAGAGGAAAAGGAGGGTACCGATACCTTAGTGGTGACTTCCGGACTGCTTTATCACAACTTAAAAGAGTTGGATCTTAATGTCAGCATCTATAAGCTTGGAATGATCCATCCCATCTCTCCGAAAAAACTTCGGGAGCTGGCTGATAAATATGAACGAATCATCGTGATTGAAGAATTGATGCCGGTAATAGAAAACGACATTAAATTAATGGGGATTCCCTGTGAAGGGAAAAAATATTTTTCCTTTACGGGAGAGCTTCACAGCGAAGATATTGAAGAAGGCCTAATGAAAGCCGGAGTCATCACCGAAGGCAAATCCGAGAAACGTCCTCCGGTGGAAAGCGTAAAAAGAACGCCTTTATTCTGTGCCGGATGTCCTCACCGACCGATCTTTGATATCCTGAAAAAACTTCGAAAACGGGTTATCGGAGATATCGGCTGTTACTCCATGGCCATGTTCGAACCCTTCCAGGCTTCGGACTCCATCATTAGCATGGGGGCTACCGTTGGAATTACCAAAGGAATGACGAAGGCCAACGGATTAACAGGCAAATCTGAACCCCTGGTCTCTGTAATCGGAGACGGTACCATGTTCCACTCAGGACTTCCGGGTTTTGTAAACCTGCTTCATCAAAAAGATGAAAATGACAATATGACATTTATAATTTTAGATAACCGAACCACAGCCATGACCGGAGGGCAGGCAACAGCCGCCTCGGGGAATTACACTTCCGCCGATGATATGAAGGTGGATATCAAAACCATCATTAAAGCCATGGGTCATGAGAACGTTCGGGAAGTGGATCAGTTTGATTATGAAGCCACGAAAAAAGTGATTACCGAAGAAACCAACAAACCGGGGATCTCCTTTATTATTGCAAAGCGACCCTGTGCCTTGAAGTTTAAAATTCAGGAAAATACCTTCTATGTAAATCCCAATGTTTGTATTGGCTGTCGTAATTGTGTAAAAACCAATTGTCCACCGATCCGAATGAAAAAATACCATAATATCGATAAGCTGAAATCTTCCATCGATCCGGATATGTGTGCAGGATGCAGCGTTTGTGCCCAGGTATGTCCGGTTGATGCCATCCAACCTAAGGGGCAACATCCGGATCACAGCAAAAAAGGCAGTGCCAAATATATGCGACAGGAAACTCAGAAGATGAAACTGAACAATGAGGAGCAGGAATAAGCGGTTAAATATATATGCGAATAGGCAAATTTAGAGGAGGTAAATTATGGAAACGATCAATATAATGCTAGGTGGTGTAGGGGGTCAGGGCCTTGTTCTGACCACCGATGTAATATGTAAAGCGGCACTTAAGGCCGGCTATGATGTGAAAAGTAACGATGTAATCGGCCTTGCGCAACGGGGTGGAATGGTTTGGGGATCTGTAAGGATCGGTGAGAAAGTCCATTCCCCTAATATTCCCGCAGGAAAAACCGACATAATCTTAGGTTTGGAGCCTTTAGAGGGCCAACGTTGGGAGCATATTTTAAATAAGAATACCAAGGTGATTCTCAACACCAAAGAGGTTTATCCGACTCCGAGTTTATTGGAGAAAGTACAGTATCCCAGCGAAAAAATCAAGGAGTTTTATCAGCGCTATGAACATTATCTTTCCGACTTCAGTGCCGATGCGAAAAAACTGGGAAATGCCAAAGCCGCCAATACGGTTTTACTTGGGGTAATGGCTCAGTTTTTACCGATTTCAACGGACATCTGGAAAGAAACCCTCCGGGAAAATGTCCCGGAAAAAGCCATTGAAGTCAATATGAAGGCTTTTGATTACGGATATGAGAATTTTAAACCGAAAAGCTAAAATCTTTTAACTTTCATCGCTAAAACCAAATCGCTAAAACTAAAGAATACAAACAAATGCATATACAACCTCCTATGATTGACATTTCTGAAATTTTCTATTACACTGTAGAATAATATATCTTAGGAGGTTGTTATAATTTGAAAAGAAAAATACTATGGCTTTTGCCAATTCTATTGATTTCCTTATTAATTTTTACTGCCTGTGATGAGAACAATACCACGGGAAGCAATGAAGATTCCTCGGATGAACAGGACAGTCCTCATAACTTGGATTACGATGAAGAAGCCGTACTGGTTACCGTCAATGGTGATGAAATCACCCAGGGACACTATGATACTTACATTATTCAGCTAAAAACTCTTTACAAGGCACAGCATGGTATCGATCTGGACGATCCGCAACACGGAGATATTGCCTCAGAACTGCAAGTTCGAGCAATGAATGATTTAATCGAGCAGCGGGCATTAGTTCAGCGTTCAAAAGAACTTAATCTATCGGTCCCCTCTTCTTCTGTTGACAATCAGGTTCAGGGAATCATTGAGCAACAGGGAAGTCAAGAGGCTTTTGAAACCTTCCTGGAAGATCGGAACCTTACCCGGGAAGGGTTGGAAATCTTAATTGAAGAGGATTCCTTAATTTCCAAGCTCTATGATGAAGAACTAAGCTTAGAAGAAATTACTTACGAAGAAGAGGAGTTAACCGCTTTGTACGATCGTTATGTTGAACAGCGTGAGGAAATGGGCCGAGAGCCGGAACCTTTTGAAGAAGTCGAGGAGGACCTTAAACAATCCCTCATTCAACGACTTCGTCACGAAAAGCAACAGGACTACATCGAAAACCTGATTGACGGCAGTGATATCGAGTATTTTTTCAATTAACTACAAACAACCCCTGGAAGGACTTTGAACAGAGTCTTCCCAGGGGTGTTTTAACATCCGGACGGTTTCATAGATTTCAATTATCCGGAATGCTCCACTACATCACCATCCCTGTTGAACCTGTACCATCCTCTGGATATATTGACATTTTCAACATTCTGTACTAGACTATAGGTGGCTGAAATTTAGATTAATGAGATAAATTAGGAGGTTTTATTTTGACAAAAAAGAAAATATTGCTTATAGGTATTATCGTTTTAAGCATTTTTGCCCTTGCAGCCTGTGGTGGCAATGGCGATGATGATACTTCGGAAGAAAACGGATCCGAGGAAGTGGAACAGGGAGAAGTGGAAGAACCGGAAGCCCTGGATATAGAAGATATGGATTCCGATGAAGCGATGCTAATCATCAATGGCGAAGAAGTTACCCGGGGAGAATTTGATGCTCAGTTTGAACGAACGAAGCAAATGGTATCCCAGCAATACGGTATTGATTTGGAAGATGAAGACAATGCGTCTCTCATCCCGGAGTTGCAGCATCAAACCATTGAAAACTTAATCGGTCAACGGGTCCTGACCCAAGAAGCTAAAAACAAAGGGCTTGAAGTCGATGAAGAACAGATTGATGAAAATATCGGCATGCTTGTCCAACAGTTCGGTGGCCAGGAAGGCTTCCAGGAAGCTCTTGAAGCCGACAATTTAACGGAAGAGGATCTGGAACTGTTAGTCTACGAAGAACTATTGATTTCTCAATTATTTGAAACCGAGCTGGATTTGGATAGCATCGAAGTAACGGACGATGAAATCGAGGATTTCTATGCACAGTATGAGATGACCATGGAACAACAAGGAGAAGAAGTTCCTCCACTTGAAGAAATCCAAGAGCAAATCGTTATGCAACTGCAACAACAAAAGGCTCAGGAAGAACAACAGACTTATGTCAGCGCCTTAATGGATGAAAGTGAAATCGAGCGACTCTACTAAAGAAAGATTCTTGATACTAAACAGATGTTTTAAGAAATATTTATACAAATATCAAACAAAAAGAAACCGCTTCCAGGCGGTTTCTTTTTACGTTCACAAATCCCTTCTTTTCTTTACTCGCTAAAGCATTGTTCATTTATTTTTTTACAAGGATTTCTAAGGAATCATCGAAAAAGTGTTTAATCCCGTTGTCCGTAACATAGAATGATGCATCCACTTCAAAGCCCACATCGTCCAACCAGATGCCGGGTATTAAATGAAGGGTCATATTCTTCTCTACTACGGTTTTATCTCCCGGTCGTACACTGATGGTTTGCTCGCCCCAGTCCGGTGGATAATTTACGCCGATGGAATAACCAATACGGGATTCTTTTACCAGACCGGTTTTCGCAATGGTTTTTCTCCAGGTGGCTTCAATATCTTCAATTAACACACCGGGTTTTATCATATCCAAAGCAGCGTTTAGTCCCTCTAAAACCGTTTTCCCCGTATCCACCATAAGTTTTGGCGGTTGCTCCCCTAAGTAAAGGGTTCTGGCAATGGGTACATGATAGTGCTTATATACTCCGCAAAGCTCAAGCAGTACCGCTTCGTCATTATTATATTTCTTTTCGCTCCAGGTTAAATGCGGAGTTTTCGTGGCTTCTCCCGCCATCATTAAAGGCACAATCGCCGGATAGTCTCCACTATGTTCCGAAGTTCCACTATACTGAGCCTTTGCAACCTCTGCGGCCACATCACATTCCCGAACTCCGGGAGCAATGGTGTTTTGTGCGGTTTTCATTACCTTTGAAGCAATGGTTCCCGCAATTTTCATAAACTCGATCTCTTTATCGGATTTCACCACCCGAACCCAGTTTACCAAAGTATTGGCATCGGTAAATTTAGCATCGGGTAAGCTTTTATCCAACTCCACATAGGCTCGATGGGTAAAATAAAATTGATCCATTTCCACTCCAATCACTTTCTTATCCCATCCATGTTTCTTTATAATATCCGCTATAAAATGCATAGGGTGTTTTACTAAGGATTGTACATAATCATCGGCATACTGATAAATATTTTCGTCGGATAACATACTGGTAATCCGTGCGCCGTTGGCGTCCATCCCCCGTCCGATCCATACAGGCTCTTCCTGATCCAAAGACACTAACAAACATTGATGTACATAGAAACTCCATCCGTCATATCCCGTAAGATAATTCATATTTGCCGGTTGGGAGATCAGTAATAATTCTATATTCCAATCCTTCATTTTCTCTTTTGTTTTCTGAATCCTCGTTTGATATTCCCCTTTACTAAATACATGCATAAACCCTTCAACCTCCTTTTACTCTTTTCACCAAATTCTACATATGTCCGCTACTTTTTTCTCTAACCACAGCAGAATGGACGTAGCGAATCATCGTAACGAAATCAAACACCGGTAAGCCCGTAGCCTTTTGTACTGCAGAAGCATAGGGCGGCAAAACGCTGCATTCCAATAAAACGGATTTCATGTTTGGATAATCCTTTTGGAGTTTTACTGCAGCTTCCACCACTTCCTCTTCCACTTTCACCGTATCGAGGGTTCCTTCCTCTTTTAAAAACGCCGAGGAAAAGTGTGGCGATTTTTCCAATCCTTCTATCACTATCCGCTCGGAAATATCCGCGTCACAAAGCGCCAGGATCTCTCTCGTCAAAGAACTTTTGTTGGCAGTAATAATTCCGATTTTCGAATCCTTCGGTGTAAGCTGTTTGATAAAGGGAATTTGTAACAGACTTGAAAGAAAAACCGGTAAATCCAACTTTTCAGCTAAAGTCTGTTGATACAAAGCCATAAATCCACAATCGCTGGTTATGGCTCGTACTCCCTCTTTCTTCAATACCTCCCCTGCTCTGAGAACTGCTTCCAACAGGGAAGTATCATGGTTCATCATTTTTTCCACTGTAAGACCCGAGATCCGCTGAAATCGCACAGGGAAATCATAAGTAGTGGCATTCGCAACATCTCCCGGAATATAGGGTGCTTCGCTATCGAGTAAAATGATTCCAACGGGCTCCCCGTAACTGACCTGTCCCGGTCTTTTTTTGTATATCAATTCCTCATCCCCCACTTAAATCATTGCTGCATTCGGTAAGAATAAAGCAATCTGTGGGAAAATAACCAATAGTACGGTTACCAGCAACAGAATCAAGATAAAAGGCGGAGTGCCTTTAATGATCTCAAAGTAAGGTCGCCTAAAAATCAGCTGTGCTGTAAAGATATCACAGCCAAAAGGCGGTGTAGCTGAACCAATTGCAGCCTGTAATACTACCAGTACTCCGAGTAAGATCGGGTCGACTCCCGTTTGGAGTACGTAGGGTGCAAAAATGGGACTCAGTACATAAATTGCAACAATCGGGTCCACAAACATACAGGCGATAAAATAGGCTACCACCACGATGAAAATTACATAGAGTCTTGAAGGATCATCTCCAAACAGCGGCGGTAAATAAGTTTGTGGAATTCTTAAGAAACTCAGTAACCAGGAAAATGCATTCCCCGCACCTACCAGAATGAAGACCACGCCGGTTACAATTCCGGTTTGTAGAAAATGATCAACCATGGACTTCACCTTTAAGGTCTTAAAAACAAATCCTTCCAGTATTAATGCATAGGCCACGGACATTGCCGCTGCTTCCGTAGGACTGAAAAATCCTCCGTAGATACCACCAATGATTATTACCGGAAATCCCATTACAAGAATTCCGCCACGAACCGCTTCTTTTCTTTCCTTCCAATCCGCTTTATCGGTCCCTGCAATGTTATTTTTCTTCGCATAGATGTATGAATAAATGGAAAATAATAAAAAAATTAAGAGTCCGGGACCTACCCCGGCTAAAAATAGTTTTCCTACAGAGGTTCCAGTAACGACTCCATATACAATAAAACCAATACTTGGGGGAATTAAAAAGGCAATATCACTGGAGTTAATAATTAATGCCAGACTGAAAGAGCTCGAGTATCCCGCCTCTAAAAGCATTGGACGCATGGTTCCTCCGATGGCTGCTACCGTCGCCTGGGTAGAACCGGATACTGCGCCAAACAAAGTACAGGCGGCATTCGTTGTAATTGCCAGACCTCCCGGTATATGTCCTAAAAAGGCTTTTACCATTCGTATCAGTCTTTTGGCTGCCTGCCCCGAGGTAATAATATTCGCCGCTAAAATAAACATGGGCACCGCCACTAAGGAGGGGGGAATAATCCCCGTTACAACCTGCTGTATAATTACATTGCTAAAATCAAAGCTTGGCATTTGAAAGGTTACGTATATAATCAAAGATCCTAACAATACAACCATGAAAGGAAAACCAAACAGTAATTTAAATATCATCGTGCCGATTAGTAAGAGCATATGACCACCTCTCTTTTATGGTTTCTTATTTTCATCGGATAAATCCTCATCTTGTTTCTGCTTTTCTTTGAGTTCATCGGACAATTCCTCCGCAACATCCCCGTAGGAATCTGCAATTTGCTGTAATTCTTCTAATTCATAATCTCCCTGTTGTTCAGGAGATAACCATACATCTCTCTCCGAAACATTTTTTACGATCGTCCGGATATACTGAATTCCGGCGGAAAAAAATCCGATCGGAACAATAATGAGAAAAATCCAATAAGGCAGTCGAAGTGAGGGTGTCACTTGACCGGTCAATCGAGCTTGACTCATATAACCATAGGCATAGGTAGCCATTAAAAACATAACCACACCACTGATTACGCAAATTACAAAAATCATAATTTTTTGAAGTCTAAAGGGTGCGGCATCAAAAAATGCTCCCATACGAATATGACGGGCTTTCCGAACAGCATAACTAACACCGGTAAAGGTAATGAGTATTGTAAACATCTCCGTCAATTCTTCCACAAAATGGATGCTTGTAAAAAAAGTTCGAGCAAATACGTTGGCAATTACAAGACTGGCCATGGCCAGTACGGAAAGAGAAAGAATGATGGTTTCAAACCACTCCACTCCCTGCCCGAGCATATGAAAAAGAAAGGAGATACCCCTCTTTTTATTCGTTTCCATATCAACGCTCCTTTCTATGATCACGGCGGCTCAATTGGAGCCGCCGTGATGTTCTTTCCATAAATCTTACAATTTTCAATAATTAACAACTTATGATAAATCTAGTCTTCAATACCTAATGCTTCCTTGGCATCTTCAATATCCGCCAGTAAGGTATCCAGAATTTCCTGAGCCTGTGGTCCACCAATTTCTAAGAATTCATCATATACGGGCATAGCTCTATCTTTGAATTCTTCCAGTTCATCACCGGTTATTTCATGATATACAAGATCATCTCTTTCATCCAACATCGCCTGAAGATCCTCTTCATGACGTTCATTAATCCATTCCGCTGAAGGAAGAATGGAATCGATCCAGAAATTTCTCATTTCTTGCTGAACTTCTTCCGGTAGGGAATCAAAGAATTGCATATTTACTGTTGGAATTCCTGTAAACGGTTCTGCATAAATATCGGTTAAATAATCCTGTACTTCATAGAAATTCATACTTCGAATCGCAAAAATCGGATTTACCTGTCCATCAATCAGATTCGTTTGTAAAGCTCCATAGATCTCTCCGTAGGCCATTGGGGTTGGTGCTGCACCGTAAGCTCTATAGTCTTCTACCAGTAAAGCTGAACCCATAACACGTACTTTAAATCCATCTAAATCATCTACGGTTTCAATCGGTCTGTTGGAGCTTATGGTTTGCCATCCCTCATAAAGCACACCTAAGGGCACTAAACCGTTTCTTCTAAAGGCTTCTTCCAATACGTCCATAAAATCACCGTTTCTTACTACCCAGTCCAAAGTTTCCGGCATGTGCTCCGGTGGCCATAGATAGTGAAGAGCTAACACTTGAGCTTCAGGAACAAAAGAACTGATCCATGCAAAGTCACTGAATACATATTCCACAACCCCTAGCTGTGCCAGTTCATTGATGTCCCGAGTATCTCCCAGGGTTCCGTAAGGATATACATCCACATCATATTTACCATCAGTTGCTTCTCTCATATGATCCGCATAATTTTCTCCCCATACGGTCATAAAGTCTCCTTCAATTTCTTCAGAAGCAAATCTGGCTTCAATGGGTTCCGGTAATAAATCTCCTAAGTTGGCTTGAGTTTCGCCGTCGTCCCCATTGTCATCTCCGTTTTCATCGCCGTTCTCTTCCCCATTTTCGGTTTCTTCTCCTGCAACAGGATCTTCATCCGAATCTCCACATCCTACAAATACCAGCATTCCGATCAACAACATGCTTAACATCAGTACCAGCAATTTCACATTCCTGTTACTCTTCTTCATACAATTTCCTCCTTTAGATTTGGGGTTGCCTTCAAACTTCTTTGACAAAAACCTTCACTGCTGTTAACTCTCTTTTCTAAACATTCTGTTAATTTATGGTGCAACTAATCCACGGTACGGTTTTGCTTTTACGCTTTGACAATGCTCTCAAGATACTTCATGGCTCCCTTTACATAGAGTTCCACTCCTTGGGGCAATACATCTTCATCAATGTTAAACCGAGGATTATGATGTGGAAAATGGGTTTCCTTGCCTTCATTTCCGGTTCCGAGAAATAGAAATACACCGGGAATTCTAGCGGTGAATTCCGAAAAATCTTCACTGGCCATGGTTCGGTAGGGAAGTACTTTTTCCTCATCCTCCAATACTTCCTTTGCCACCGGAAGAATTTCGTTGACCAGCTTCTCGTCGTTGATCAATGGGATATTCTCCCGAACCCAAGTGAGTTCACATTCACAGTGATGAACCTTTGCCACATTTTCAGCTAAGGATTTGAGTCTATTGATCGGTGGATCTTCCCGGTCATCATAAAGGGTTCGAATCGATCCCTCTAAAGTCACTTCATCGGGAATAATGTTAGCCTTACTTCCTCCATTGATTTTTCCAAAGACTAAGGTCATAGGCTTCATACTACTGATTTCCCGGGTTTGAATCCGTTGGGCACTGACAACGATATCCGATGCGGCGATAATTGGATCCCTGGCGGTTTCCGGATATCCGGAGTGTCCTCCGTAACCCTTTACCCTCATCTGAAAAACATCAAGCCCGGACATGATTCCTCCCGATGAAACCCCGATGGTTCCTGATGGTAGGGGTGTCCAAATATGAACCCCCAGAGCACAATCCACTTTCGGATTTTCTAAAACCCCATCTTCAATCATCGGCAGGGCACCGGCATTTTCTTCATCCGGTTGAAAAACCAATTTCACACTGCCCTTCAAGGGTTCTTCCATCTCCGTTAGTATTTTTGCCGCCCCCAACAGCATGGTCATATGCGCATCATGGCCACAGGCATGCATTACTCCGGGATTTTTCGATGCATAGTCCACTTTATTTTCTTCTTGTACCGGTAGAGCATCCATATCAGCTCGCAGCATGATTACAGGTCCTTTGGGATCCCCTTCAATCATGGCTACCACACCGGTTTTTGCTACCCGTTTCGTCGTCAATCCTAAATTTTGGAGATATTTTTCTACAATTTCAGCACTTCTGTGTTCTTCGAATCCCAGCTCCGGATGTTCATGAAAGTCTCTTCGCATTTCAATGAGTTCCCGGTGCAATTTTCTGGTCTGTTCTTTAATCCAATCCATTCGGCTGACCACCTCCTTTATTCCACCCTTACTTTCCTTCCGCAAGTTCCTTTTTTTCTCCCTGCCATCCTAGGAAATAAGAGAGTTTTTCCGTTGCTTCCTTAAGTCCAACTTTGATTTCCTCAATCTTACTATAGGTTTGTCGTATACTGGCCCCACTCACACTGATCGCCGCCACAATTTCGTTATTGAAATCTCTGACGGGCATGGCTACACAGGTCAGTCCTGCGGAAAATTCTTCATCATCAACGCTAAAACCCTGTTTCCGTATTTTCCGAAGCTCCTCCATTAAATCATCAATGTCGGTAATAGTGGCCGTAGTATAGGTTTCCAGTTTTCGATCACCAAAGATTTTCACCACTTCCTCCTTGGTCATCTCCGAGATCAAGGCTTTCCCCATGGCGGTTCCATGCAAGGATTCCCTTGCCCCGATTTGAAGATTGGCAATCAGAGAGCCCTTAGCGGTAACCTTTGATATGGTTACTACACTATCATCCACCCGGACTCCTAGATTTACGGTTTCCTGATATTTATTACATAGATCCTGAAGTATAGAAATATCAAAATTATACAAGTTTCGTTGTTGGGGAATGACATTCCCGATTTCAAAGAGTCGCCAACCCAGACGATACTTTTTGGTCTCCGAACATTGCTCTATATAGTTTCTTGCAGTCAGTGTATCCACAATACGATGCACTGTGCTTTTTCCAATACTTAACTTTGTGCTGAGCTCGCTTACTCCCAGGCCTTCTTGAAAACCGTCTTCCGATAGGATTTCAATAACTTCCAATGCCTTATCAATGGTTTGCACCGGATACCTTGGAGCATGTTGCGTTTTCTGATCCATTTCCTTCACCCTTCCTTTTCTTTCGACAATCTACTTCTACATAGCTTATGTCTTATTGTACCAAAGAAATGGGGTTGGAAAAAGGTTCTCTTATTCAGAAAACCTTTTCAGTTTTATACCCAGCCGCGAGCTTTCATGGATTTTTGCAGTTTTTGCAATGCATTAATCCATGCAGCATTTCTCATCGATGTATTTTTCCCTTCGGCAGTTTCCATAGTTTCCCGATAAGCTTTGGTAATTTGGTCTTTCAGCTTCGAATTAATTCTATCCAAATCCCAATAATCATCGGTGAGTCCCTGGGTTCTTTCAAAGGAACATACGATAGCGCTACCGCAGTTCGCCAGTACGTCCGGTACAATATGAATATTCTTCTCTTCCAGAACTTTCTCTGCATCCGGTGTTACCGGTCCGTTGGCACATTCCACAATCATTCCAGCCTTTATTTTTTTCGCGTTGCTCTCGTTAATCACACTTTGTACTGCGGAAGGCATGAGAATATCTACGTCCAATTCCAACACTTCATCCTTATCGATGGTTCGCTCTCCCGGGAATCCGCCTACACCTCGATTTTCGTCCACGTAGGCTTCCAGTTTATCAATATCTAAACCGTTGGAATCATACACGCCACCGGAAATATCGGCAACCCCTACTATTTTATAACCTTCTTTATGCAGTAGTCTGGCAGCAATTCTACCTACATTTCCAAACCCTTGTAATGCTACGGTTGCGCCCTTAGCTACCTTTCTGTCCCGAATGGCTTCCATGGTTACGAAAAATGCACCGGTTCCTGTGGCTTCCATGCTGCCCAGGGTTCCACTGGTCTCTGCGGGCTTATCGTTAATCGCTGCAGGACTGTGGAATCCGTTAATTTCTTCATACTCATCCAGCATCCAAGCCATGGTTTTTGCACTGGTTCCAATATCCGCTCCCGGAATATCCACCCAAGCTCCTTTTACAGGAAGTTTTCGAATAAAGGCTCGGGAAAGTCTTTCCAACTCTCCTTCGGAAAGTTTCGATGCGTCTACTCGTACGCCACCTTTTCCGCCACCGGCAGGAATTCCCGCAACCGCATGCTTAATGGTCATCCAGAATCCTAAGGCTTTTACCGTATCCAAATCTAAATCCGGCACAAACCGTGTACCGTTTTTCACCTGTCCCCTTGCATCATTGTAATGTACTCGGAAAGCGTCAAATATTTCATAATCACCATTGTCCATTTTCATCGGAATGGTGAACTGAAAAATTCTTTTGGGTTTGCTTAAGTATTTTACGACATTCGGTTCTATATTTGCCATCTCACTTGCTTGCTGTAGTGTGGTTAAGGCCGTTTCAAAAGGATTATTACTCATATGATCACTCCAATTCATTAATTTTAAAGATTATTTCGCACCACCTGCTGCTTTCAGTGGTGCGAATCATCTTCATGGATAAAAGATTTTAAGCTATATCAGGTTACGGTCTTGGTATGGCTAAATCGTCGGTATAATCATTAAAAGTCAGGCTGGTCTCTCCGTCGTCGCACCATTCTTTAGAAATCTTAGCCATTCGAACTTTTACTTTCACCAGATTGTTTAAGGTAACATCATCGTGCCAAGAGTTATAAAGGTCGCATTCGTTTTTACCCGGTTCAAACTTGAAATATACCGGAGCACAGATTCGTGCAATTTCTTCGGATTCAACATGCCGCTGGTTTCCTCCCATAGAATCAACAATACTCATATAAACATCCAGTGGAATGTTGGTTACTTGTCGAATTGCTGCAAACATACCAAGAGAAAGGTCTGCTAACGGATTAAAACTGTCGGCGCCCATTTCCTCTAACATTTTGGCTCCTACCGCATTTCCGTGTCCTGCAAATACGGAAACCTTAAACTTTACATCCGCAGGGATCAGGCCGTCGGCTCGAAGTTTGTTGGCCAGATACAGTAAACCTTCGTCAGGAATTAAGAATCCACGGATTCCCGCTTCAATACATCGATTCACTTCTCTTAACCATAGGTAAAGATTATGCTGTCCCCGTACTCTCATACCGGATACATATCCTTCGGGAGTACCGTACTGCTTTCCTGTATCCCATGCACGGGTAGGCATTGGATTTACCAAGGTTTCCATTTTTGCATCGTGGCCGATCTGTGCGTAGTACTTCAGCTCTTCCTTATCCAGCAGGGCGGAACCGCCTACGGTACCGATTACCCGATGAATTTTAATTTTCTGTTTTTCCGATTCTTTCACTAAGGTTTCGAAGTTTGATACGTTTTCAATTCCCGGTACTTCCATCCGATAATGGGCTCCACCGTCAAAAGTTGCCTTGGATGATGGAAGATCATGAAGATCGTCTAAAGGAAAACCCAGATTTTCTTTAATGTGCTTTTCAATTTTTTTCATCGACATAATAATTTCCTCCTCTAATTTGTTTTTTTATTTTTTCTTATATTTTCTTAGATGCTAAGTTCGTTACTTGAACTCGTTAAACAGTTTCTCGAATTCCTCTTCCGGATCCGTGATATGATACACATATTCATCCGATGGGAAAACCCCTTCTTTAACATCCTTAATGTATTCTTTATATGCGTTGGTCTCCGCTTCCGCCACATTTGCATACTTCTTTACAAACTTCGGAGTAAAAGCCTGGAACTTACCAACCATATCGCTGCTGATTAATAATTGTCCGTCACAGTCTCCTGCCCCGATGGAATATACGGGTATATCTAACTTTTTAGTAATAAAACCGGTTACTTCCGGTGGCACTGCTTCTACGAGAAGCGCAAAAGCTCCCGCTTCCTGCACCGCTAAAGCATCTTCTATAACGCCCCGGGCATTTTCAACGGTTCTTCCTTGAGCCTTAAATCCTCCCAGTTGTCCCGAACTTTGGGGAGTAAGTCCGATATGACCAATCACCGGGATTCCCGCATCGGTAATGGCTCGAATTCGGCTTTGTACTCGAACGCCGCCCTCTAACTTAATACAGTCCGTATCCGCTTCCTTTAAAAATCTTACGGCATTTTTCACTGCATCTTCATCCGAGGTTTGGTAAGAACCAAAGGGCATGTCTCCGATAATCCAAGTTTTAGGAGCTCCTCTTCTTACGGCTTGACAATGGGAAATACAATCTTCCATGGTTACCGGTATGGTGCCGCTATATCCTAAAGTTACCATTCCCAATGAATCCCCTACTAAGAGCATGTCCATTCCCGCCGCTTCCGCGAACATTGCAGTGGGATAGTCGTAGGCTGTGATCCAGGCAACCTTTTCACCTGCCTTTTTCATTTTCATAAGATCCAGTACACTTTTCTTCTTTGCCATTTACAATCTCCTCCTCTAATTCTTATTCCTTACAAACCTTCGCTTCTTAAAACCTTGCTTTATGTGCTGTTTCTTTTGTCCACAACATGTCCGCAACAGAAAAATGTTTTCTTTTTTAGAACGGCTGTCTAATTACGGGTTAATCTTTAATTTTTATTATTAAATAAATTATTTTATCACCCCTATGTAACTATTAAACAATTGATATTGACAGATTTTAACGATGTATTCGTTTTCTAGAACGCTGTTCTAACTAAAATACTATTATATTTTTTTTCCAGTGTCAATGATTATTTTTCAGAAAGTTTCAAATAATTTAATGTATTCGTAAAATTTTTTTGTACAGTTTATTTTCCAGGTATTCGACGAGAATAACATTCATAGCAGCAGGATAGTTTTTTTTTGCAACAAAAAAGAACCTATCGATATAGAGTCTATTCCAAGAGGTCTATTTGATAGGTTCCATTCTATTTATTGTTTATCCTAATGATTTTTTTCCTTTGTGCGCTGGTTTTTCTCCGGGAAAGTTTACGATAAATTCTGTCCCTTCCCCCTCCGTGCTCTTTACTTCTATATAACCGTTCAATGACCGCACAGCATGCTTGACGATGGCAAGACCCAGCCCTGTGCCTCCCACCTTACGAGATCGTCCCTTATCCACTCGATAAAAGCGTTCAAAAACCCGTCCCAAGTCGGCTTTAGGAATGCCTATCCCGTTATCCTTGATACTTAGATAAACTCTTCCCCTTTGCCCGTAGGCTTTAAGTTGAATTTCACCGGAATCCGGAGTGTATTTTACACCGTTTTCCAATAGATTTATTAACATTTGCTTAAACCAATCCAGATTGCCCTTGATCGTCGGGAGCCCTTCTTCAATCTCTACTACAAATCGGATGTTTTTTCTTTCCCCAATGGGTCGTACCACATCCAATGAGTTTTCAATGGCGGTTGGAATATCAATTCGTTCTTCTCTATAAAGCTTTCTATGATTCTCAATTTCCGATAAAGTGAGGATATCATCGATCAATCGGGTGAGCCTTTCCGCTTCGATTTCAATGATTCCTAAGAATCGTTGTCGTTGCTCTTCCTCTTCCACCGCTCCACTTTTCAGGGTTTCCACAAAACCTCTTATGGAGGTCAATGGAGTTTTTAACTCATGGGAAACATTCGCCACAAAATCCGATCGCATGGTCTCCAGCTTTTTCATCTTTGTCAGGTCTTCAATGGACGCTACAATTCCTAGGTTCCGGTTGGGATCCTTGGGAACTCGGATCAGACTTGTATTTACTTTTAAATGCCGTTTGCTGGGATACTTTAACTCCCATTCCATTTGGGTTTCCCGATTCCCTTCAAATATCTGCTCTACCTTCTCCTCCAAGATGTGGTCCCGGACAACTTCTAAAATATGTTTTCCATATACCACTTCTCCTTTCGTTTCAAAAAGGATTTCCGCCGCAGGATTGAAAAGAATGATTTCTTTTCTTTGATTCACGGCAATAATCGGGTTGGTGATACTGGTAAGCAGGGCTTGAAGTTTAACATTCTGATCTTCCAGCTCTTCAAAGGAATGCTTCAATTGAATTCTCATTTCATTAAAGGTCTGGGATAGTTCTCCCAGCTCATCATTAGTGGTTACAAGCAGGGGTTTGCTCAGGTTCCCACTGGCAATTTCTTTCGAGGTGTTGGTGAGCTTTTTTATAGGTTCAAGAAATTTATTGATAAATCGATATCCTAAAATCGAAGCCAGTATTACTCCGACACCAATGGATATTAATACATATATCAATAGCTGTCGATTAATCGCCTGAATTTCCGATATGGATACGGACAGTCGTAGCGATTGAACACTTCCGTCTTCTAAGTATCTGGGAATGGCTACATAGAGCATTTCTTGATTAATCGATTCACTGACCCGTATAGACCGTCCAACTTCTCCCTTAAAGGACTGTTGGATTTCTTCCCGGTTCAAATGATTTTCGAAGCCCTCTTCAGTCATGGCCGTATCCGCCAAAACCCGTCCATCCTCATCCACAATGGTAATTCTTGAATCGATCGTCTCTCCGATCGATAGTATCCTTCGTTGAAGTTCCTCTTCCTCTATGGTATCTTCCAGCAGAAAGGTTTCTACAAGTTTTGCATTATTCAACAGTCGATCTTCCACCTCTTCAATATATCGACTTCGAATAAAGCTTATGGGTAGTAACCCCGCAAGAAGGGTTCCGGTCAACAGCACGATCAGTAAGAGCAGTACCAGCTTTTTTTTCATTCTTCCCGTCCTTCTTCCCGAAGCATTTTATAGCCGATTCCTCTCTTGGTTAAAATATAGGGATGCTCTTCATCCTCTCCAATTTTCATTCGAAGATGGCGAATGTGCACATCCACGGTGCGACTCTCTCCAAAATACTCGTATCCCCATATTTTATCCAATAAGAAGTTCCTGGATAACACTTTCCCTTGATGTTCCATCAAGAGTTTCAACAAATCAAACTCCTTAGCGGTTAAAGGAAGAACTTCTCCGTTTTTTCGAACCTCCCGGCTCTCCAGATCCAGGTTTAAATCCCGAATGCGATAGTGATTTTTCGGTTCCTGCTGGTCATAACTGCTTCTTCGAAGAACCGCTTTGATCCGCGCTTGGAGTTCCCGCACATTAAAGGGTTTCGACAAATAGTCGTCGGCCCCCACTTCAAGACCCAGTATTCGGTCGGCATCCTCATTTTTTGCTGTGAGCATGATAATTGGCAGCTGCATCAAATCCTTTTGATTTCTGACCCGGTTACATACTTGAATACCATCGATTCCCGGCAACATCAAATCCAAAATCATCAAATCCATGGATTCTTTACTTAAAATTTCCAAGGCCTCTTCTCCGCTTCCCGCAGTACTTACCTGGTATTCTTTTTCCAAGTTGAAGCGAATCAACTCTAAAATGTGAACTTCATCATCTACAATCAGTATTTTTTTTGCCATACCGGGAGTGCCTCCTTTGTTAAAAAAGCTAGGCTTTAGCCTAGCTTTTTATTAATCTTATCCATTCTCTGTTTACTTTTTATTATTTGTTTACTTATATTGTAAAAATAGTGTAATTTCTTAGTTTTTTTATGCTTTATGCAAACCCTAGTTAATTTTTAACCGTTCGCCCGTAACCATATAAACGATCCGCTCTCCGATATTGGTTGCGTGGTCGGCGGTACGCTCCAGATACCTTCCGATGAACAATAATTGCGTTGCCTGCTTTATAATTTCCGGGTTTTCCAGCATCATTTCAATCAGTTCTAAATAAATGGCCTCATACAGGTCATCCACCTGATCATCATCCTGATCCAGCTCTTTAGCCAAATCAATATCCTCATGCATAAAAGCATCCAGGGATTTGTTTACCATGTCCTCCGTTAGCCTGGCCATTTTGGGAATATCAATCAGAGGCTTAATCAGTTTATCCTCTCCGATTTCTAAGGTAACCTTTGCGATATTAACCGCATGATCTCCCATTCTTTCCAGGTCCGTAATGATTTTTAAAATTGTACCGATGGTTCGCAGATCTTTGGCAATGGGTTGTTGCCGGGCTATTAAACTCATACATTGATGTTCTATTTCCAGCTCCAGGGCATCGATGTCATCATCCAGTTCAAATACGGACCGGGCTCGGTCCAAGTCCTGTTTTGCCAGAGATTGTACCGATACTTCAATAATATTTTGCACCATGGATCCCATTTTTAACAGTTTGATATTTAAAGCTTTTAGTTCCTCTTCAAATTGACTTCGCATAAGAACACCTCTTTTTATTATAATTTTACCATAGCATAGACAAAATCAAAATCCTTTTTTGCTGGTATTATTATAATCCTAATTTACGCTGTAAATGTTAATCTTTTGTTAACCCCATGTAAAGTTATTGTTAAATTGTTATTTCTTTTAATGAGGTCCGATTATGTGATAGAATACTTATATAAGTTTTAGCACTTATTTTATTTCTTATACAATGTACATATAACAAGGAGAGATACCATGGATTTTTTAACGAAAGAAGCTTATAACAACGGTTACAGGCGTCCTTTTTACAGCGGTCCATTAGGACCCCGACTTCATAGGGACGGAAGCGCCGAACTTTTTTTATGGTCCCCCAGCGCCGATGAAGTACAGGTGGTTTTATATGATCGGAAGGATCCTTATGCAATTATCAAAGATGATCTTCCGATGATAAAAGGGGAAAAAGGTTCCTGGCACATTACCTTGAATAAAGATAATACGGGCCTGGATAATTTGGATAGCTATTATTATCATTATCGCATTACCCGTATGGATGAAACCCTATTGGCCCTGGATCCTTATGCACCCTCCATGGCCATTTGGAATCAGGAGGACCCCCGGGACTCTGTGGGAAAAGGAGCCATTGTAAATCCTTCCATGATCGGTCCCGATCTGGACTTTGCCAATATTGAGGGTTATGAAAAACGGGAAGACGGAATAATCTATGAAGTCCATGTCCGGGATTTTACCTCGGATCCGGAAATTGAATCCGAACTTAATCATCCCTTCGGAACCTTCACGGCTTTTATCGATCGCCTGGATTATATCAAGGATCTTGGTGTAACCCATGTGCAACTGTTGCCGATCATGAATTATTATTTTGCCAATGAATACCAGCGAGGCGAACGAATCCTTGAGTACTCTTCCAAAGGCAACAACTATAACTGGGGATATGATCCCCATAGCTATTTCTCCATTACCGGAATGTATTCCGAAGTTCCTGAGGATCCAAATAAACGCATCGAAGAATTTAAACAATTGGTCCGGGAAATTCACAACCGGGGAATGGGTGTGATTCTCGATGTGGTTTATAATCATACCGCGTCGGTCCATATTCTTGAAGATTTAGAACCCCGTTATTACTACTTTATGAATGTGGATGGTTCTCCAAAGGAAAGTTTTGGAGGAGGCCGTCTGGGCACCACTCATAGAATGGCCCGACGTCTTCTTTTGGACTCGATTCTTTACTGGGTAAAAGAATTTAAGGTGGACGGTTTTCGATTTGATATGATGGGAGACCATGATGCGGAAACCATTCAGATGGCCTATGATCGAAGTAAGAAAATCAATCCCGATATCTTAATGATTGGGGAAGGTTGGCGGACCTTTTCCGGGGATGAAGGAGGAAAAAAAGTACTGGCTGCGGATCAGGATTGGATGCAGTATACCCAAAGCGTGGGATCCTTTTCCGATGATTTTCGCAATGAACTGAAATCCGGTTTCGGCTCCGAGGGAGAACCCCGTTTTTTAACCGGAGGACCCCGAAGTGTTCATCGCATTTACGATAATCTTCGAGCAATGCCCCAGAATTTCAAAGCAAGCCACCCCGGAGACGTGGTACCTTATATCGAAGCACACGATAATCTTACCCTTCATGATGTTATTGCACAGTCCATAAAAAAAGATCCGAAACACCATGAAGAGGAAATCCAGCGACGAATTCGAATAGGAAATTTGATGGTGCTTACCGCACAGGGCACATCTTTTATTCATGCCGGCCAGGAATACGGACGGACAAAACAGTTTTTGCACCGGGATTATAAGTACCCTGTAAACAATCCACCCTACAAGTCCACTTTTATGACCGATAAGGAGGGAAAGCCTTTTGAATTCCCTTATTTTATCCATGATTCCTATGATTCCAGTGATGCGGTCAACCTTTTTCATTGGGCCAGGGTGAAAGATCCGAAAAAATATCCCCTGCATGCTCAAACCCGGGAATATACCAAGGGGTTAATTCACCTCCGGCGCTCCAGTGATGCTTTTCGCCACAAAACCATGGAGGCAATTTTCCGGAAAGTTTCTAAAATCCACGCAGTGGAGATTGGAAGCTGGGATCTTGTTATTGCCTATCGTTTAGAGAATACCGAAGGTACTGAAGCCTTTTATATTTTCATAAATGCGGATCAAATTCCCCGGAAACTGACCTTTCACCATGATTTACGTGATGGCCAGGTGCTTGTGGATCGAGAAAGAGCAGGCACAAAGAAAATCTCTGATCCCAAAGGCTTTTTCCTGGATAACCAATCTATTTATCTTGAGCCTTTAACCGCTGTAGTAATCAAAACGAAGGAAGTTTATCCCGGTTATTAGTCATCCAAACCGAAGGGTTCTCCATCAAAAGAGAACTCTTCTCATTTAATAGCTTTTATTTCCTTTTTATGTTACACTGATATCCATAGTTCGGTATTTTCGATTCATGACAGGAGGCGATTCCATGAATAATATCAAATCTACATTGTCCGGTTTAGGCGCTGTGGTAGCTTCTTTTTTTGCCATGATGTGTTGAGTAGGCCCGGTAATATTGGTGTCCCTCGGGTTAGGGACCTTCGGCCTCTCATTCTTTCAATCCTTAGCACCTTACCGCCCGTTATTTATCCTTCTCGCAGGAGGATCCTTAGCCTATGTTCACATACAAATGGAACGGGGTAAAATGAGTAAGCGTTATAAGAAGATTATTTGGTTCATCACTGTGCTTGCCGTGATTTTTTTATTTTTCCCCGTACTCGTCAATGAATTCGGATTTCTTCGATGAGTAGACATTTAAAATTCAAATTCTCGTCAACGATATAAACCCCCTTGAGGCCGCTTAAATTAAAAACCCTGATGTTATCAAGATTATTAGTAATACTGTTGTCTTTTTGTCTCGGACCTTTCTTCATCATGAGCTCGAAGATCCTGAATCATCAGCTGCACCGATTCTCGACCATTCCAAACATTCATCTCCGGAAAAAACACTACGTCAATGGCATTAGGACTCTTAAGTTGTTCAAAATACCGCTCTACCATGTTAAAACCCAGAGCTTCCACATCCCGTTTTCCACCGGTAACTCTGCCTTTCAGTTTTAAATGGGTTTTCTCTTTTCCCAAGCGGATTTTCCCCTGATCAGGAACCCGCAGGTCCTCCAGGAGAAATAAAGGCTTTTCATTCCCCATGCCGTAGGGCTCCATTTGCTGAATGGTTTCGATAAATCCTTTTTGCAGCTTCTCTTCCCCCACCTTGGCATATATTTTAATCTTCTTCATAAAAAGTTCCTGATTACTTTTCTTTAATTCCTTCGCCCGCTTATTCAGTTCATGGCGAAGCTTTGGAATATTTTTTCTATCCAGAGAGAGTCCGCAGGCTGCAGGATGACCCCCGAACTTTTGAAAAAGATCTTTATATTGGGCCATTTCCTGATATAAGTCAAAACCCTCAATGCTTCTTCCACTGCCTTTATAGGTTTCAGGGTCTTCAGAGTTGGTCAGCACCAGTACCGGCCGGTAATATATTTCTTTAATTCTCCCCGCAATGATTCCGATAACCCCTTCATGAAGTCCCGGCAGGTCCACAATTAAAAAATCATCCTCAAGATATTTCTGTTCAATTTCCTCTAAGCACCGATCTAAACCAACCTGTTGAATTTCCTGTCGCTCCTCATTACACCGGGCTAGATGCCGGGCAATTTCTCCGGCTCGATTTTGGTCCTTGGTAAGCAGTAGTTCCACTCCGGTACGGGCATCGGCCACTCTTCCTCCCGCATTAAAATGAGGACCGATCATAAATCCGATATGCCCCGGCATAATTTTTTTATCTCCGAGACGAATTTCTTCCAGTAAAATCTTTAGTCCTAAGCGCCGTCTCTCATTGATCCGTTGCAGCCCATATTTTAACAGGGTTCGATTTTCATCTCTCAAAGGAACTACATCGGCCACCGTAGCCAAGGCCACTAAATCAAGATTCTGATTGAGCATCTTTTTGTCCAGTTTAAGCCGTCGTTGAAGCCCTTGGGTTAACTTAAATGCCACACCACAACCACAAAGCTCCTTGAATGGATATTCGCAGTCCCCTCTTTTAGGATTCACAACCAGGGCCTCCGGTAGTTCCTCTCCCGGAGTATGATGATCCGTGATGATTACCCCGACGCCTTTACTATTTAAATAGGCCACTTCCTCCAAAGCGGTAATCCCACAGTCTACCGATATTAATAAAGTAGGCTTTCGGGTTTCCACCAACTCTTCCAGAGTTTCCCTATTCAGTCCATAGCCTTCTTCCTGTCGATTAGGTATATGATAAGAAATATTTGTGTAAAAGCTTTGGAAAAAATTCATCAGCAGCGTGGTGGAAGTTATACCATCTACATCATAATCTCCATAAACCAGAATATGTCCCTGCTTTTCCAACACCTGTTCAATCAGATCACAGGCCTTTGCTAAATCTTTCATCAGAAAGGGATCATAGGTTTTTTTCGGTTTATCGCTTAGAAATTCATGAATTTCTTCTGCTTCCCTAATGCCTTTTTGATGCAGAATCCGGGTAATTACCGGATCAATTCCTTGCATTTCAATGCTTTCATCAGATTCTGTCTCAACATTTTCCCATATGGTTTTATACATTTGAAGTAACTCCTTTTTTGTTTTTCCTTCAGATTGGATAAAGATTATCCGATTTCTCATTTTATCATACTTTTCAAAGTTACAAAAATTGGTCTTTTCCATTGCTTTTTTTTAAACTTTCACATAAAATGGTTATAAATAAAACCCACTCTTTATAAGGAAAGAAGGTTGTTTTATCCATGAAAACCAATTTCAATAGATTGTATGAATATCTATTTTTTACATTTGTATTTTTGCTTATCATATTTTTTATCCGTTCCGCCACCTATAATTTCCCCAATTTCTCCAGCTCCGCGGGGGATGATTTATTTTCCTCACTGACAACGTCTTCGGAAAATGACCTGAGCCAGGATGAGGAACTTGAAGAGGAACCTGTAAATTCTTCCTCCGATGGGGATCTAAGCGAAGAAACTTCTGAAATTCCAAAAATTCTAATCGATGCGGGACATCAGAAAGAACCGGATTATTCCAGAGAAAATGCCGCTCCCGGTTTAAATAGTACGGTATACAAAGTTTCCACCGGGGCCCAGGGGGTTTCCACCACCGGCGTATGGGAATACCAGTTAAATTTAGAAGTCGCCTTAAAACTCGAGGCCGCTCTGAAGGATCTGGGATATCAGGTGGTCCTTACCCGAGATCGAAATGATGTACATATTACCAATAAAGAACGGGGTGAAATGGCCAAAGAGGTGGGAGCCGATATCTTAGTATCCCTTCATGCCGACGGAAGCTCCATCGCCTCGGCTCAAGGAGTCAGTGTCCTGTCTCCCGCCTCAAATGTTTCCTTTATCGATGCAGACCGGGCGGATATCAGCAAAACCCTCAGCACCTTGATTGTTGATGAACTGGCTAAATCCACGGGGGCCAGAAACCGCGGGGTGCACTTTCGAAACAATCTATCCATCCTTAATTGGTCCGCCGTCCCCAGTGCTTTAATAGAAATAGGCTTTATGTCCAACCGGGAAGAAGACGAAAAAATGCAAACGGAAGCCTACCAGGAAAAAATCGCCCAGGGTATAGCCAAGGGCATTCACAAATATTTTAACTCCACCACCGATTCCGAAGAATAGGTGCTGGAGTTTTTTTTATTTAACCTATTTGGTTTAAACCTTGATAAACTGCGGTGATTGAAAGGTTTTGTTCTTTTGCAATCCGACGGCAGTCTTCATATTCCGGAGTGGATTTAACTTTTTTTCCTTGATAATAGGCTTCTTTAAAGGTAACGGTTCCGAAAGGGGTTTCTTTTTTAATAAATTTTCGTTCAAGGGCTTCCCTTTGAATCTCGGTTATACGTATGCCCAATGTTGTGGTTTCCAGAAAAATCATTTCTTTCATTTTATCCACGGAATCTTTATTAATCAACACACTGAGCTTTGTACCCGGTCGGTTTTTTTTCATCATAATCGGTGTCAGATAAACATCCAGAGCACCTTGTTCAAAAAACTTTTCAAAAACATAAGAGTAAATCTCCGGATTCATATCATCAATGTTGGTCTCCAACAGCAATAGATGATTCTCTTCTAGTTCCTCTGGAAATTCAGTTTTTTTTTTACCGTACATCATCCGAAGTACATTGGTAATTTCCAGATCCTTCGTTCCCAGTCCATAACCGATCTTTTCGATTTCCATCATCGGCGTTTCCATAAATTCATCCGCCAGCACTTTAACAATCGCCGCACCGGTAGGAGTTACCAACTCGCTTCGAATCCCTGTGGAATACACCGGAATTCCCTTTAAAATTTCCAGGGTAGCCGGCGCAGGTACGGGAATTTTTCCATGAGCACATTTTACAAATCCGGTTCCGATATGTAGCGGTGAGGAAATAATCCTGTCGGGATTTAACTGGTGAATTAAAATAGCAACCCCAATAATATCCACAATGGAATCTATGGCTCCGACTTCGTGGAAGTGCACTTGGTCAATGGGCTTATCATGGATCTTAGCCTCCGCTTTAGCCACATGCATAAAGATTTCTTTGCTCATGGTTTTTACCGGTTCTTCCAAAGCACTTTCATCAATCAGTCTTTCAATATCTCCCAGATTTCGGTGGTGATGATCCCCAATCTTGTGAGCATGCCCATGGCTCTGATGGCTTTTGACGTGATCCCTATCATCGTCATTACCACTGTGGTCATGATGTTCATGATCGTGATTTTCGTGGTCATTATTTTCGTGGTCATGATGTTCGTGGTCGTGATGTTCGTGGTCGTGATGTTCGTGGTCATGATGTTCGTGGTCATGGTCGTGATTATGGTGATCCCTACCATGATGATCATGATGGTCTGCTCCGGATTTTTCGATAATCACATCAAAGTCGATACCCGTGATTCCGTTTTTCTGGTTTTTTTCAATCTTTAATCGGTATCCTTCCACTTTTACTTTTTCAAGTTCTCTTAAGAAAGCCTCCTGATCCAGACCTAAATCCAATAATGCTCCAATGGTCATATCTCCACTAATCCCTGACAAGCAGTTTAGATACAGTATTCGCTCTTCCATAAACTATTCCTCACTTTCCTTTAGCTTTTTTTCCCGGCCTTTTCAATTTGCCGATTAATGGTACTGGCCAGATAGCCACCGCCAAATCCATTATCGATGTTTACCACACCAATGCCGCTGGCGCAGCTGTTAAGCATCGTAAGCAATGCGGATAATCCTTGAAAATTTGCACCATATCCCACACTTGTGGGAACCGCGATTACCGGTTTATCCACTAAACCTCCGATCACGCTTGGAAGGGCTCCTTCCATACCGGCTACGGCAATAATGACATTGGCCTTTTGGAGTTTATCCGTATGTCCGAGTAAACGATGAATCCCGGCAACTCCCACATCATATAAGCGTTCCACGGTATTGCCTAAAATCTCTGCCGTAAGAGCCGCTTCCTCGGCAACTTTAATATCCGCAGTGCCTCCCGTAGCCACAAGAATTACCGACTCGGATTTTTCGATCTCCTGTTTTTTCACTACAATAATTTCAGGCACCGGGTAATATTCTATATCCCCGGTTATCTTTTTAAGGGCTTCGTAGATCTCCTTGGAGGCTCGGGTTAAAAATATATTACTTTCATTTTCCAGCATGTGTTTCACAATACCCACAATGTGTTCCAATTCTTTCCCTTGACAAAAGATCACCTCAGGATAGCCGTTTCGAATTTCCCGATGCTGATCAATCTTTGCAAAGCCTAAATCTTTAAAGGGAAGATCCTTTAATTGTTCCATCGCCTCGGATACCTCTATGGAACCCTTTTTAACCTCTTCCAGAATTCTCGCGATATTTTTTTCCTTCATAAATTTCATCTCCTATTTAGTAACGTAAAGGAATCTTTGTATTTTGAAGCAGGATTTCTACAAATTTTTCCAAGTATTGACGGTCCACTTCATTGAATCGATTCGTAACCGGACTGTCGATATCCAGCACTCCCAGCAGTTTCCCTTCCCGAATCATGGGAATTACGATCTCTGATTGAGAATCCGCATCACAGGCAATATGCCCGGGAAAAGCGTTTACATCTGCCACCACTTGAGTTTCAAAGGTATTTGCCGCCGTACCGCAAACACCGCTGCCGATTTCGATACGGGTACAAGCCGGCTTTCCCTGAAAGGGTCCAAGGATCAGTTCATCTTCCTTATAAAGATAAAAACCCGCCCAATTAATCTGATCCATTAGTAAATATAAAAGCCCGGAGGCATTGGATAAATTCGCAAGCCAATCGGTTTCCTCGGTAATCAGGCCCTTTAAGTTTAAATTCACATAGTCATAAAACTCCTTCGGATCCTCGGTGTGTATTTTTTTAATTTGCTTCATGCTGATCTTCCTTTCTTTTGATGTATTATGGATGCTTTTTTATACTACAAACTTTTTCATAAATGATCGTTTTACTTTATTGAATCCATGTATTGTTTTATTATATCATTACCTTGAGGATATGAAAATCAAAAAGCCTACCGGGAGGTAAGCTTTTATAATATCCACTAAAAATTCAGTGTCCTTAGCACATTTAAACTTTTTAATTATTTGTAGCGCAGAACTTCAAAGCGGTACACTTTCATTTTTTCCCCTTCCATAATCCCGGCTTTTTTTGCAGCGATATCCAATTGTTTGTCCGGGGTGTCCACCCCCACAAGATCCGGTAGTAGTAACCCTCTTTTTCCTTCATGTTCCACCACGACCCCATATTTCTTAGGATCAAGATCCGCTTTGGATTCTACCAATTCCTTTTCTTTTAATACATCTACGCTGATGGATAATCGCTCTAATTCTTCCTTCTCAACCGGCACAAATCGCGGGTCAAAAAAAGCAGCTTCCAACGCATTCTTAATGATTTCTTCTCCTATATGCTCTTCCATTGCTTCTACCGTACCGATGCATCCTCTAAGCTCATCTCCTTTGTACAGGGATACAAAGGCTCCGGCCTGTAGGCTTTCCACTTCTTTTATCCACTCTTCGTTATCGATTTCTTCTTTATACTGGGCAAAAGTTAAGGTCCGGCCACGTTTGATTCGCTCTTCGATTGCTCTTAAGGCAAGCTCTACATAATAATTTGACGTTTTCATAACACCCTCTCCTTTGATTAGGTTCTTCGAACCCACGCATTCATATAACCGACGCCAAAGGGTCCTTCATAGGACAGCACCTGGGAAGTCATCTTTCCCTCACCAAGGATTCCAAATCCCAGAACGATGGGTCTAAGTCCGCATTCTCCTGCAGGACCATAGATCTCCTCGGGCATATTCATTATATCCAATACACTGCATCGTTTAATGGCATTGACAATGCGAAGGTCAAAATCCACCCCTCTTTGATCATAGCCATAGGGACCTTCGGCTTTTAAGCGATGGGAAAGATCACCACTGACAAGAACTGCAAAGGTTCCTTCCCCTTCTGCTAAAAATTCCTTTATTCTCATCCCAAGATCATATAAGGCTTTAAGCTCCAGCATTCCAATGGAAATATGAATCAGTTTCGTTCCTGAAATTTCCTTTTCGAGAAAATGCAAGGGAACGAGGGCACCATGGTCTAAGGATCCTTCAATAAACACCCCCGGAAGATTTTCCTCCTGAAATCCCTCTTTGAGCCGTTGAATATTTATGGTATCCAGTTCCATTGTGAGTTCAATGTTTCTGTAACCGAATTCTGCAAGATTTCCTGTTGCATTTTCGCCGTCAAGAAAAGTAAGCCGGTTTTGTTGGACCTCTCCATGAGGAGTAATGAGCACCAAGGTATCAGGATTACTGTCCTTGATTTTCTTTATGATTTCTTCCATTCCCTGTAGGGTTTTCATTGCTTCTCTTTCTTTACCCTTTCCAAGTTCTGAAATTAAAATTGGGGGATGAGGCATAATGAACATCCCTTGTATCTGTCCCATAATTTTTCCTCCTTTAGAAGTTGCCACAACGAACGCTGTTTAAAACTTTTTCGGCTTCCTCTTTCATCTCCAGCAAAAATCTGATATTTGTAGGCGCTTCATGATATTGGTAGCTTGGATAATAACGATTGAGATGCAAGGGAATATCCGGGCTGATGGAAGCCAGCCACTGAAATAGTCGGATTAGTTCCTCTCTTCGGTCATTAATCCCGGTTACCACTAAGGTCGTAATCTCCAAATGAAGGTTTTGATGGAAGTAGGCTACATTTCGTTTTACGACATCCAGATTCCCGCCAAAAACCTCACGATAGATTTGGGCATTAAAGCCTTTTACATCAATATTTGCGCCATCAATGTAAGGTATCAACTCTTTTAACGGCTCATTCTCCATATACCCATTTGTAACTAAAATATTCTTGAGCCCTTTCTCCTTCGCAAGTCTTGCGGTCTCCAATACCATTTCATAAAAAACCGTTGGTTCATTATAGGTGTAGGATATAGAAGGAGCCCCTCGAAGTAAGGCTTCTTCCACAATCTCTTCGGGACTCATCTTTGCAGTGGGGGGAATGGATTTGGCTATTACATGATTTTGACAAAAAGGGCAACGAAGATTACAGCCGAAACTTCCTACGGAAAGGGTCTCGGTGCCTTCTAAATAAAAATGGATGGGTTTTTTCTCTATGGGGTCCATATGAAGACCACTGATTTTTCCATAGTTTAAGCTGATCAGTTCCCCATTTTCATTTTGTCGGACTCCGCATATTCCCACATCTCCTATTTTTATTTTACATTGATGGGGACATAATATGCATTTTACCCGATCTCCGCTCAGTTTTTCATAGTAGCGTCCTCGCTTCATTTCTTCACCTGACCTTCTTTCTGTGATCCCAACTAACAATCTTTCATTTTTTAGTATAAACGGGCAAATAACTTTTGAAACTCTTCTCTATTTAAAGCCACCGGGGACTCTTTCATGGAAACTTCTTTCTTTTTTTCCCGGTCATTATTTTCATAGATCACGCCGGTTACCAATCCATTGGTTTCCTGAAGTATTGCCATCGCTTCCTGATAATTTTCCCGATTGTATTCCTTATCCTCGGATACAGAGGTAAGGTATTTTCGAAACCATTGATAGGTATTGGTCTTGTTAAAGGTAATGCAGGGACTGAAAATATTAATAAAGGAAAAACCTTTATGCTCGATCCCTTTTCTGATAAGTTCAACCAGCTCCTCCTGGTATCCGGAAAAACCCTGGGCTAGAAAGGTAGCCCCCGCGGCTAAGCTTAATAAACCCGGTTGCAATGGCAGGTCTTCATTTCCATGGGGCGTACTGGGGGTTTTAAAACCCTGATCACTTACGGGTGAAGTATGCCCCTTGGTCAGACCATAGATCTGATTATTCATAACAATATAGGTAACATCAATATCTCTTTTTGTACTATGAATAAAATGTCCCGCACCAATGGCAAATCCATCTCCGTCGCCGCCGGCAGCAACCACAGTAAGATCTTTATTTGCCAATTTGATTCCCTGGGCAATGGGCAGCGCCCTTCCATGCACTCCATGGAAACTGTAGGCATTCATGTAACCGGAGATCCTGCCGGAGCAACCAATTCCTGAAACCACCATAAGATTCTCCTGAGGTATTTTAAGTTCCGCTGCTGCTACTTGTAGGGAGCGAAGTACTGAAAAATCTCCACATCCTTTACACCAGGTAGGTTCAATGCCATTGCCATAGTCTTGGTATTTTGCCATTATATCAGCTCCTTTATTTTGTCTTTAATCTCTTCAATCAAAAATCCGTCACCGTTATAGGACAATAAGGAATCCAATTTATGGTGATAGCCGATCTCGGACTGGATAATCTTTCGGAGCTGAGCGGTGTAATTATTTTCCACAATAACAACGGTATCATAATGATCCAGCAGTTTTTTAAGCTGTACCGTGGGTAATGGTTTAATCTGCTTAATTGCTCCATAATCCACCACCCGGTCCATTTTTTTAACGGCTTGCTGCAAAACCCCAAAGGTGGACCCGTAACCTAAGAATAAAATCTTATTGGCTTTTTCCTGATACATTCGAATGCCTTTATGATGTTCTAAGGGATCCAGTTTGTTCATTCGTTTTTCCGTCAAACCCCGCTGGTCATCCTTCGGACGGATGGGAAAGCCGTATTCATCATGCTCAAGTCCGGTGGTATGGTGGAGTCCGTTTTTCATTCCGGGAAATACCCTTTTGGAAATATGCTCCTCCGTGTCTTTATAACGCTTAGTATTTACTCTACCATCCTCAAGGTCCTCTTCCATCGCCAGCTTTCCACGATTTATGGTGATCTGATCGAAATCCAGGTCTTCAATGTTCTCATAGGAAAGGCTTCGAAGAGAATCCGACATAATAATAACGGGACACTGGTACTCTTCGGCTAAGTTAAACGCTTCTATGGTATCATAAAAACAGTCCTCAATTGTGGCCGGTGCCAATACAATCCTGGGGAATTCCCCATGGCCTCCATAATACAAGGTGTTCACATCGCTCTGTTCATGCTTTGTGGGAAGCCCTGTACTGGGTCCTTTCCGCTGTGCATCTACGACAACAACGGGAACCTCCGCCATTGAGGCAAGACCAAGACCTTCCATCATAAGAGAAATTCCCGGTCCCGAAGTTGAGGTCATACTCCGTACTCCCGCATAGCTGCATCCGATTATCATATTGATTGCTGCCAGTTCATCTTCCGTCTGCACCACTTTTCCACCGTATCGGGGAAGATGCTGGGATAAATACTGCATGATTTCCGAGGAGGGTGTAATCGGATAGGCCGCCATAAATCGGCAACCGGCCATCAAAGCTCCCAGGCCGATCAAATCATTTCCAACTACCACAGGCCCCCGATCTTTCTCGGTTACCGGCTCGATTAAGTAGTTCACTCCTTTTAGGCTGGTGAAATTATAATCCACCGCTCCTTGCAGTACTTTCTTATTCTTTCGAACAATTTCTTCTCCCTTATCCTTGAAGGCATTAACGATGACAGATTCCACAAGCTCCGGTTCAATTACGGTTACCCTTGTTAAAAAACCTAAGGCACAGACGTTTTTCATGATCATCTTACCCTTCTCCTTCACCACCTTCGTAATGGGTAGGGAGATAATTTCAATTTCCATTTCTTGAATAAATTCCGCATCCACTTTCAGTTCCAGGGCTTCGTCATACAACAAAAGTCCCCGTTTTCGTAGTTTTTTCGTATAAATCTCCATAGTCTCTTCATCCAGGGCCATAACAATATCCATATCGTCCTTCGGACAGCCTTTTTTATCTACACTTCCATAGGCAATGACCGCGCTATTGCCGCCCTTGATCCGGGAAGTGAAATGTCTTTTTCCATAAACATGGTATCCCATTCGTGAAAGCACTTGAAGATAGTAAACGCCTGTGGCTAGTATTCCATCTCCTTGTGTCCCGCCGATTAAAACTTGAATTTCTCGGTTCATCCTATCACCCCTTATGTAGTTTCTTACTTTAGCAAGCTTCATTTTTCACTAAACCTTCTTTTGTTCTCATACCCAATTCCATAAAACCCTCACAGATTTCACATAAAAAAAAGCCCGAAGGCTTTTTTCTGGGTTTAATCAAAGTCTTTCACTCCTGTAGATAGGAAAAATGCGGATAAAGTCCCGGGACCCGTATGTGCCGCAATAACCGCCGGTAATGTGGCGATCAAAAATTCCCTTGCTCCCACTTCTTCCATCAACATTTTCTTTAATAATTCGGCTCCTTCCAAATCATTTCCATGATTAATTCCAATCAGTTGTGAGTCCAGATTAACGCCCCGTTCCTTAACGATCTCAACAATTCTTTTAATCGCTTTTTTACGACTTCGTATTTTCTCAAAGGGAACCAGTTTGCCGTCCTCGACGTTTAAAATCGGCTTAATATTTAACAGTCCGCCGACAAAAGCAGAGGTGTAGCTGACACGGCCCCCGCGGTAGAGATAGTTTAAATCATCCACGGTAAAAATATGCTCCATGTTCCGAGAAAAATACTCCACGCCTTCGATAATCTGTTCTTTGGTTTTCTGATTTTTCGCCATTTCCGCCGCCCATTTTACTACGAGACCCGATCCGAGGGCTACACATTTGCTGTCGATTACTTCCAGGTCAAAGATTTTAACACCTTCATACTTTTCCAGCAGCTGATTTTTTGCAATCACACCGCCCTGATAGGTTCCGGATATTTCTGAAGAAAAAGCAATATAAATGACGGAGTCAAAGATGTCTATGTATTTTTCAAAGACTTCCTCGAAAGCAGCCGGTGAAACCTGGGAAGTTTTGTAAACTTTCCCCTCTTTCATTTCATTCATCATAGCCTCAGGCTCGATGTCCACTCCGTCATCAATAAAAGATTCATCCCCTAAATAAAGGGTTAAGGGAACCACAGTGATATCCAGGTCCTCCACAACCTTTTTCGGTAACGAGCAAGCAGAATCCGTAATAATTTTAATACTCATACAATACATCCCCTTTTTATATCTTATAAATTCGAAACTCAATAACCATATTTATAATCTATTATACCACGAATGGGGAAGACTTAATCCCTATTATTAAAGAGAATAGGATAAAGTGAGATTTTGCACAAAAAATTAGATAAGGACCCATCATCTTTAAATGATCGCCCTTATCTATTGATAATAAAATCGGAAGTAGTTGTACCAGTCAATCAGTGATTTTGGTGGATTATTATTTTCCGTAAACATCACACCTTTCCTGTTTTTCCTAGTAGACAAAAATCCTTACATTACTTATTGAGTAATAAGGTTTTTTCCGTTCTTGTTGTCTTCTAACCTAATTATAGGTTCCGTTAAACAGTTTCCTGTTTGGATGTTAGCTGCATATTATTTAATTGTGTAATTTTATGACTGGTAGTGATCTACCGGATCTTATTATACTGTTATTATACCATGATTTTCTTTTTTTAAACAGATAATTATCAGAAATATTGAAACTTTTCAATATTAATATAGTTTACTGTTACCATCGTTAATTCTTAAGTCTTCCAATTGCTAAAAGAGCAGAGATCTATTCTCTGCTCTTTTGAAAAGTATACAAATTATAAAAAATCCATGTATTAAATGATTTTTCTTCTTAAATGATTTTTTTCTTATTTACAATTTCCGTAATAATTCTCGGAACTTCTCTTACCATATCACTGGCAATCATTCCGTATTCTCCCGTAATCCTAGCCGCTTCATCCCCGGCTCGTCCATGAATATAGACTCCGGCCATGGCAGCGTCAATCAAATCAATCTTTTGTCCTACAAGAGC
>Ga0194138_10000142_pt1 | contig 35792 bp, 31 predicted proteins | sample TARM_MetaG_T2_14_FD_134022 | JGI IMG/M metagenome (GOLD analysis project Ga0194138, IMG submission 134022) | Freshwater microbial communities from Pennsylvania, USA, analyzing microbe dynamics in response to fracking - TARM_MetaG_T2_14 (version 2) | ecosystem: Environmental > Aquatic >...
TCCCATCTTAGATTTAGTTTTAGCATTGGCTTAGCAATGCTTTGTCAATGCTAAAACTCTCTTCACTGAGATTATCCCATAACCTATATGGTGTTTAAATCCGTGCTTTTATTGACCGCTTACCTACAAACACGATATTTTTATTGGTATATAGTTCTCTGAACAATTCATAGTTTAATGAAAGATTCTTATTGAAACATACAAGCGCAACTCTTTGCCCTGTAGATGCACTTCTGATAGCTTCTTTGATAGCAAGCAAGGTCTTCCCAGTTCCAGCTTGGCCTCTGCATAAGATTCTCGCATTATCTTCAGTTGCATCTAAGACACGAAACTGTTCATTGGTTAAACTAATCAACGCTTCTTCAACCTCATTAAAAATACTGCTGTTCAATATAGGTCGATCAAACTCTTTACGTAAAGCACCGCTGATTGCTTTTGCTTGTTTTATCGTTGGATACTTATCTGCACTAAAATTCCCATATTTTTCTTGCCATTTACTAACACTATGTTTTGAAAGCTTACGGATAAACTCATCAATTCCATTCTCTAAATCACTTTTGTTACAATAGCTCCATCGCTCGAACTCAATGTCGGTATCATTGAATTCAATATCAGGAAAGATTACACCATATCCATAAATCAAGCTCTTATATTCATAACTCATGTTTCCTTCGATATACTTAATTACAGAGAACATTCCATCAGAAGCTTGCTTGAAAGGACTTCTACTCTTTTGGTTAGATTCTCCAAACCGATTGGTGTATGTCCATATTCCATCACTTGCTGAAATGCGACCGCCTTTTACTTCTAGCGCAAAGATCCCTAGGCCTGGAGCAATAACTAGAAAATCAACCTCACCTAATACGAGCTTTTCATGTCTAGGCAAACTCAGGGAATGTAACACTATCCAACTATCCGTCCCTTCTGCTTCTTTAAACAATTTAAAAACCTTCTTCTCAGCATTACTAATGACATCTTCTGTAATATAATCTGGAATCATCTTAGCCATTTAAACACCACCATGTAATCTATTTAAGTTTGAGTATGCAATTGGCATTAAACTTCCAACCCCATTAACCCTAAGAATTCGCACATCACCAATCTCATCAATGGTCACTCTGTCAATTTGACTGTTAAATGTGGATTCTCTAAGTAATTCCTTCAACTTCCCACTAAGTTGGTTACTGAGGTATCTACCTTGATTCTGGTGCATAACTCTCAGTTTTGAGATCGCATCATATACTGCGTTAACTTTAAGTTTTCCTCCGGTAAATCTATTAATAACTTCAAGATCACCTATGTTTCTAGGTCCAATCATATCTTCGTCATACACCCAATTATACAGTGTCATTTTTGTAACCTTCGATCCTTGTAATTTGAGTACTTCATGTAACTGATCTAGTCCATACCTCTCACTGTAATCAAACAAAGGCTTCGACCACAATGACGCCATCTCCCTCAAATCATACATGTTTTTTTGTCGAAGCTTGATGTCCACTAGTGTTCTGATAATATCCCTATCAGATTCTCTAAGTGCAATAAAGTCACCCACTCTTATTGAGTTTGCTTCCTTCGTTACAACACTGTCACCTCTTCCTAGAATCAAATCCGTCGTATCAAAAACCTTCTTACTCTTCGTAAAAAATATCACATAATCTCCAGATAGTGTAAATGGGATAGCATCAGTATAACTGATATCACTACTTGTATTCTCTTGAAAACTAATATACTTTCTCTCAAGAGCTACGTTTGTGATATCAACATCAAAATTGATTTCAGACTCTACTTTCTTATCCTCTAACATATCCTTATCCTTCAAAGAATCAACATCTCGTCTTCTCATTAATTGTCTATGAGAATACTCGAAAAATGGTTTTTGGAACTGATACATTAACAGTTCGACTTCTTCATAATTCCATTTATTAACTACATTTTGATATGTGTTTCTGTAATAAGCACTGACAAAGACTTTATCCCAGAATCTCTTATCAATTGCGTATTCATCAGCTGTCAACAAAACAATATGTCTATACGATACTCTTTTGAAAAAAGACAATAGTTCATTGGTATCTTGTTTCCTATCATATACTATGGCGATTCTCATTGATGGCTTTGTTTCTATTATCTTTTTCATTATCAACTTATTCTTAGTTTCAGCTTCATTTGCCTTAAAAGACTCAATGCTTGTAATGATATTTTCGATATCTTCCTTAAGTTCAGATGAAATATACTTCATTAATCTCTTATACTCGTATCTAATTTCAGCAAAATCTTCTTGAAATTTATTGAAGTATTTAGAGTCAAAAGGAACAATGCAATCCATCAGTCGATAAGAAAACCTAACAAGTTTATAGTAAAAATCTTGTATTTCATTAATCTCTTGTTGTATATGCCTAGCTATTTTTTTAATTATCTTTCTGATAGTTTCCGCATCTTTATTCTTTATTATTGTCAATTTAGGCTTTATATCATGGAAGCTAAGACATTTTTTTCGATACATACTAGGACTACTTTCGTCTAATTCTTTTCCGTTAGCATTGTATGGTATTGTTTTAAAATCTAGATTTTTGACGACACTATCTGCATCGATTGTGTACCAATCAGTCAGCATATATACCGGTATCTTTTTTTCAAGCAGAAACTCAAATGCTGAGAAGTTTCGATTAATCAATTTATACTTTTCATCTTCGAAAAAGATGCTATCGACATTATTAAAATTTTTTTCTGTATACATATACAGACTTTCGATATCACTACATAATAACAACAATGGAATACCTGTCTTTTTTCTATTGCCAATAGATTTAATTTTCCCATTAACAATTTCACTAATTAGAAAACTCTCTACAATCGGCTTATTCTCTATCTGCAGATTTACAAGTATTTCTCTGACTTTGCTTTTTGTAGTGAAATATATGATGCTTTTATCGTAGCTATGTTGATTTTGAATTAGTCTACTTACACCTCTTCTTTTCACTTCGGAAAGTTCTTTAAAGAACTTTCCTTCTAAACTCAATCTTTCTAAATCAGATTTCATAAATAGAGGACACTTATCGATGCTAACAAGCAAATCACAATTATTGGCAAATCTTAGTTTTACCTTATCTTTATCCACTTCATGTATACCTAAATACTTGAAAACATAATTATTAAAAATAAGGGTGTCACCGATATTATAATCAGTTATTTTTCTTACATTTTTAGGCCTAATTTCATCAAGCGCATTAAAAGAATAATAAATAGGTATCAAATACTCATAATCTGTGTAAAAGGGTATCTCTACAACAGTATTTTTCTTTGATTTCCATAATTCTCTTGCAATATTTTCGTATAATTGCGGAGCTGTAAATTCTTCTTTGGCCATTGCGTCTAAAAATATAATGTTTGAAACCATTTCTTCCTCCTTATAAATCTAGATTATGATTACCGAATAATAAATCATTAGGGAGCACTTTCCCTGATACTCTAACTCTATCATTTTTACTGTCCCCTTATCAGTACAGTCTAATTAAGTCATAACATTCCCGAATCACTCTAAAGTAATAACATTTATGAATATTCCGTTAATTGTGTCCCTGTATCATATTTTATAATATTGCGATAATTTTTACAATGGAAGTTGATAAAAACATATGCATTCTTGAGTTTTCCTTAAGTTTATCGATAGGCTAGAATGAACATTTTGCACTAATCAATTGGTCACTATATGATTAATACAGTTAATGTGAATAATAGTTTCTTTTTACGTGATTTTTTATTGTATTCTGTTTTAGCCAGTTTAAATGGGTGAGTATCAAAAACTTGGAACAGAGCGTTTCCATGACCTTCAAGACATGTACGCAAAAATCCTCACCATTGGCATTCCTGTGCTAATTCGTGGTGGCTTATTCAAAGACTATGTGAGCATCCAAGGTACATCCAATGTGATAAAAGGCAAACTAGACCTCAATAGGACCCTGAAAACAAATACCCTACTAAGGAAGAACATCGCTTTGGTCTACGATGAGTTCTCAGAAGATCTTCTTCTCAATCAACTCATCAAAGCCACCCTCCTCTATCTATGTCGCTCTCCTAAGCTCTCCAGAGCAAAACGCAAAGGGTTTCATGGTTTTCTCCCTTACTTTAGCCAAGTATCTGATATAGAACTCCATGGAAACCTGTGGAAAAACGTACGCTATCATCGTCAAAATCTACGCTATCAATTCATCATTGATGTTTGCAGGCTCCTTTATGAAGATCTTCTTCTAGATGAACACACTACTACTGGATCCCACAGAGAGTTTCAAGACACCCAAAGCCTTGCTTCCATTTTCGAGAAATTCATCTATGCCTTCTATAAGCGTGAAACGAACTATCATGTTTTCCGTCCCCAAATCTCCTGGCACACTGATGATGGATTTCAGGAGGCTTTACCCATGATGCAAACGGATCTTGTACTCCAAAAAGACCATAGAACACTCATTATTGACGCAAAGTTTTACACAAAGAACATGCGCGCAAGATTTGAAGGTGGGACTATGAAACATACATCGTCTAACCTCTATCAGCTATTCACCTATGTCAACAACTGGCAAAAAAAGGAAGCGGAGACTGTGTCTGGTATGCTTCTTTATGCAAAGACCACAGCAGAGATTCAGCCCAACCATCTTTATCAAGTAAAAGGTCATACCTATGCCATCCATGCTCTAGATCTACAACAAGACTTTCAGGGCATAAAAGAAGACTTGCTATGTTATGCCCAAAGGCACCTCAACTAGGATTCTGATCTACACACTTCCTTTCTTACATACGCTCTTTCCTAGTTGTAGAATTGCAAAAAATGCGCCCATAAAGAACTTAGTGTACGCACTGTTCTTCTTAATGGGCGCATTTTCATAAACTCTATCTATTCTAAAATAAAGATCTATCCCCGAAGTACTGTTATGTTTGGTCCTCGACCTTCTAAAATATCTTGGACTCTTCTACCAATGAGTGTGCTATAGAGAGGATGCGTTAAAATATAGAACTGGTCTTCCTCTACTCCAGTAAGCACACTCATGCCAATGGAATCAATGGGCATTCCTGTTTGGATGACAAACTCCGCTTTCTTAAGCCCCGTAAAGTATGCAGGACTTTTATAATAGGGGTCTGAAAGATCTCTAAATCTTTCTGGACGATGGCGTTCATAATTATGAAGATCCGTTTGTACAAAACCTGGACAAAAAACAGACATTTTGATCTTTGCTCCTATGGCTTGTAAATCGTAACTGGTGCTTTCCGTTAATGCAACACTGGCATGCTTTGTGGTATGGTAGGCAGGCATTCCATTGGATGTAATAAGTCCTGCCACAGAGGCCACATTAAGAATATGACACTCTGTATCTTGCTTGAGCATCACTGGAATGACTTTTCTCATGGCATAGACCTGACTCATGAGGTTTGCAGATACAATCCACTCCCAATCTTGTAATGGAAGTTCCCATACAGGCCCTGAGATGGCCACCCCCGCATTGTTCACTAGAAAATCAATCTGTCCAAAGGCTTTTAAAGTTTCCTCCACCATCTTGTCTACTTCCTCTGGTAGTGTCACATCTGCATGGATTTTCAGAACCGCTACTCCAGTCTCCTTAAGCGCCTCACAGGCGCTTTCCAGATCTTTTTCGTCAATATCATTTAAGGCCAGCTTCATCCCTTTGGCTGCACACTCTTTGGCAATCTCAAAACCAAAGCCATTGCCTGCGCCAGTAATAAGCGCTACTTTATCTTTAAATTCTTTCATCGGTACTTCCTCCTTCATCCATGGGTGTGAAAGCAAAGGCTTCTTGGAACCCATCTTTGATGGCTTCTTGAATTCTACCACCAATTTTCGCATCCCCTAGGACATGCACATCTAAGAACGCTTCTCTAAAGGATGTGACTACATCTCTTCGTGGCGTGACCCCCAAGGCAAGCACCACAGTATCTGCCTCCACAAAGGAAGGTTGTGAGGTTCTCTGGTTCATCACCATAACCCCCTGATCTGTTATGGACAAAAGCTTGTGGTAAGGAAGAAGGTTCGGTTGATACTTTTTAAACCGCATCATCAGATCTACCAAAATGGTGCGGTTGATCCCAGGACCAATTTCCTTCTGCATTTCCACCACCGTAACGGCATGGCCTTTTTCTGCCAGCACCTCAGCGGTTTCAAGACCTGTAAGCCCTGATCCAATGACCACCACGCGCCCTTTTGCTTCTACTTTCTTTAAAAGAACATCCTCTGCCTTAAGGACATGAGCTTTGTCTATCCCTGGAATAGGTGGCAAAGTGGGGGTAGCACCTACGGCCACAAATACGCCCACGGGATTGCATTGCTTCACATCTTCCACGGTGGCTTTAGTCCCCAAACGAACCTCCACATGACTTGCTTCAATTTCAGCAATGAGCCCATCATTCATGGCCTTTACTTTCTCCTTCATGGGGGCTTGATAGGCTACATTTAAAGTGCCCCCCAAATGATCTTTCTCTTCAAAAAGCACCACCTCATATCCCTTTCGGTCTAACACGAGAGACGCCTCCATCCCCGCTGGACCACCACCAACAACTACCGCCACTTTACCTTGTCCGTTTCTCTCCAAGTTTCCAAACTCAAGCTCTCTTCCCAAGGCACCATTGACACTACATTTGATGTGTCGACCTTGATTGAGTTCTGCAAAGCAATTGAGGCAACCAATACATTTTCTTATTTCCTTGCTTCTACCCGTTGCGGCCTTTCGAACAAAGGCAGGATCTGCCAAATGACCACGAGCAATGCCTACAAAGTCACAGGTACCCTCTGCCAATAAAGCTTCAGCGGTTTCTGGATCCTTGATATTGTTCACCGCAATCACCGGAATCTTTACGTGCTTTTTGATTTCTGTGGCCAGATGTTTCTTCCATCCTTGAGGATATGATCCTGGCTCAATGATGGTGGTGGCACTTTCATAGGTACCTGAGCTGATGTTTAAGGCATCTATGCCATAGCTTTCTAGGGTTCTTGCAATCTTTATGGCCTCTGGAAGTTTCAATCCCCCTTCCACAAACTCATCGGCACTGAGTCTTACAGAAATAGGGAACTCTTGCCCACACATATACTTTATGCCCGTGATGATTTCGGCCAATATCCGAATGCGATTTTGAAAGTTACCACCATACTTGTCTGTGCGCTCATTACTATATGGAGATAAAAATTGATTCAGAAGATATCCATGGGCAGCATGAATTTCCACACCATCAGCACCGGCAGTTTTTGAGATGACAGCGCCTTTGATGAACTGCTTCACCAAAGCCTCACACTCTGCAGTGCTTAGGGCTCTAGGCATCTCTCCTGTAACCTTACACATCAGTGCAGACGGTGCTACAATTTGCTTGCCGCCAATGAGGGCACTTTTGGTTTCTCTTCCTGGATGATGCAGCTGAACAAATACTTTCGTTCCATGTTTTTGAATGGCAGAAATCATTCTTTCTAGGTGTGGTATGTGTCTGCCCTCCGTCACGGAGAGCTGATTGAGCGTTCCCACACCATACACATCATCAATTCTAGCAATTTCCGTAATGATCAGGCCAACGCCACCCTTTGCACGCTCTTCATAGTATCTTGTGATCACCTCTGTGGCTTCTCCATGGGCATTGGCTAGATTCACCCCCATGGCTGGCATCACCACACGATTTTTCAAATACAGCTTACCAATGGTACCAGGTTTAAACAGTTCCTTGTACTTCATCATTTACCTCCTATATCTTTACGAATTTTGCATTATGCCCAACAAAAGAATCACCAAACACAAGAAGTCCCTAGGATGCCTTCTTTTTATTAAAGTCCACAACCCTGTTATGTATCCTTCCGAAAACTCTTGATTATCAGCATCTTTAAATTTGTGACAATAATAACAATATCTGTTATAATAATAACAATCTAGGCTTATATTATCTATGGGCTCTTAGACAGAACTTTTCTTTATATTTTTATGCAAGATGCACAATACATACAGGGAGAGAACGACTTATGAATATTGCTGAAATCATGGAAGAGATCCTCCAGGATTCCTCCATAATACCTCTTGATACTTGGATCCTAGAAGAAGACATTTTAGAAATCTACACATCTCCACGGGACCACCTCAAGGAGAACGCTCTTTATTTTGTTACAGCGTTAGAAGAGCACTCTTCTTACACAAACCCTTCTTTTCTTTTCTGTACACCCACACAACTTGAAGCCTTGGCACCTCTTTGCCTTCAACTTAGAAAGCAAAACCTCAGTTATGCTGTTTTCCCTTTGACTTCCTATCATTTAGTTTATGAGAAAGTGACCTCTCTAATGACTATGGAGATGCTGGCAGATCGATTCACTTTGGAGATGCTCTCCCATGTGCTCTCTGGAGGAAATGTCTCGGAGGTGCTGCTGAAGCTGGAGAAAGAGCTTCACAATCCCTTGATCTTAATCGATGCAGGCTTTAAGATCATCAGTTGGTCTACAGGTATAAAAATCACAGATCCAGTTTGGTCTGTGAACATCCAACGGGGATATTGCAGCTATGAGTTCATCCATGCTGTTCACAAACTGGAAGAAGCATCCCCTTTCCCCAGTACCTCTGTTCCCTTTGAGGTTGTTTGTGAAGCATCCCCCAACCAAAAAATTTGTTGTAAAATCTATCATCATGGGACGCTCATTGCGTACTTGATCCTCCTAAATCTCCATGGGCTAGAGCGTATCCACAAATACATCCTCGAAAAGTCCATCCTAGCGCTTTATGAGGCCCTAAAGAAATCACTAGAGCACACCCATATATTTGCTTCCCAGAAGGAAGTTTTGTTTCTAGACCTTCTCCGAGGCACAGGCGGTGATCACCTCTCCTTGAGGCTACGCATGCAAAGGATCTCTTTTCATAAGCCCAAACTACTCTTATCCATCTTGCCCACAAAAAGCCTCCTAGCCCTCTCTGCGGAAGCCCATTTAAGAGAGCAACTAGAGATGATCTTTCCCCATGGGCTCTGTTGTGAGGACCAAGGAAAACTCTATGTCCTCTGTGATGAAGCTGCCCCGAGAAGACTCTCTGAAGAGAAAGAGCAATCACTGTCTCATCTTCAAGGTAAGGGCATCGAAAACATCGCCTTTTCAAGAAGTCTCCTAACCCCTCAGGATGTTGCCTCTGGCTATGGCGAGCTCTCTACCTTGAGACAGATCGTAAAGGTCCTTGACGAAGAGAACTATTTCTATATTTTTCAAGAATATAGTTTTTATGTACTCCTACAGGCCATGAGTAAAAACACTTGGCCCTCCTTTCTACACCCTGCCTTAGGAATTCTAGAGAGTGCTGATGCCGGAACCCAAGGAGAACTTTATGAAACATTGAATACATTTTTGCAATGTGAAAGCCAGATGATACACACAGCGAATCGGTTAAAAATCCATCGAAACAGTCTTACGTACAGACTAGGTAAAATCGCAGAACTTACAGGCATTAGACTAGACTGTGAAAAAGAGCGCTTCTCCTTAAGAATGTCCTATCGAATCCATCGTCTACTGCAAAGTGACGATGGATAAAGTTCCCTTTTTTCCTTTATTGGGCTTGGTGACATACTACGCCTAGGATAAGCACTACATGGAGTATTTCTTTTTCTTTTCATCATGAAATAATTTCCATCCACCCTATATAGTAAATCCATGAGATCTTTCACTTTCTTCTCCCTTTTTAGCAGAACTTTAGCATCCCCCGCTATGATCAAGGTATAAAGAAATCCTATGACCTCTGGAGGGACCCCCATGAATGCATTTATGAATACCCTGAAATACAACCTACAAAGAGCTTTCCAAGGAAGATACGGCGTGGATGAACTGTCCAGATTCTTGTCCATCACAGGGCTCTTGGCTCTATTGTTGTCCAGCTTTTCGTCAAAGCTTTCTTTCTTGTATCTCTTAGCTCTTCTTCTCATCACCTGGTCCTTTTATCGAAGCTTCTCCAAAAACCATACCAAGCGCTTTGCCGAAAGAGCCCAGTACTTAAAGCTGAGTAAACCCATGATTCAGCAATGGTCTCTTCTGAAGAGAAAATGGCAGGACCGAAAAACCCATAAGTATTATTCTTGTCCTGGGTGTAAAACCCAGGTGCGGATCAAAAAACCTGAGAATCATCACAACATCACCATCACCTGCCCTAGATGCACCACCACCTTTAAAAAGAGAATCTAACGATCCCTTATCAAGGAAAGGACCTCCCCTTACGGAGAAGTCCTTTCCTTTTCTGTTTCCTTCAATTTTATCCCCTCATTAGCCCACTTTTCATAGAGCCAAGCCCCTTCCAAAAGGAAGTACCCTCTATCCTTTTGTTTGCTTCATACCACAGCCCTTTCAAGGATCCAGAAGACATGGTAAAATGAAAAAGATTTCACATACTGTGTTTCTTCTATAAAGGCAAAATAGCCTAGGGCACCCCAAGGAGGTCTTCCCATGCACGAAAACATCATCACAGCCAACGAGAAAGCTTGGAGCAGTTTGGCCAAAGACCACTATGAGCACTACAAGAATATGCTGAAGAAAGAAGACTTTGCCCTAAACCCCTTGGTCCTTCAGGGCCTGGGAGATCTTCAAGATAAAAAAGTCCTCCACCTCCAGTGTAATACCGGCGCAGACACCATTCTATTAGGAAGGCTCGGCGCCCAGGTCACAGGAGTAGATCTTTCCAAAGAGAACATTTACTATGCTAAAGAATTAGCCAAAGAATTTGGTATGGAGCATCTACAATTCCTGTCCTCGGACATCTTGGCACTGCCTAAAGTCCATGAAGGCACCTACGACATCGTCTTCACCTCGGACGGGGCCATAGGCTGGTTACCAGACCTCAAGAAGTGGGGCCAAGTCATCGCCCACTTTTTAAAACCAGAAGGATTCTTTTTCCTCCATGACGCCCATCCCTTCATGATGATCTTTGACGAAGAGGCTTTAGGAAAAGGCGCCCTCCTCCCCAAGTATCCCTACTTTGATACCGCCCCGGAGTACGACACCACCATCGGCGGTTATGCCTCAGAACCCCTAGAAGCCGAAAACTATTTCTTTGGTCATACTTTAACCACCATCTTACAAGGGCTCCATGGGGCAGGCCTCTACCTCACAGACTTTCAAGAATATGACCGATGCGCCCCTGGCATGGGTGGTACAAAAGTAGATGGGGAAGGCTTACGTTATTACCCAGAACTCTTCGGAAAGCTCCCCTTGGTCATGAGCCTTTGGGCCAAAAAACGCCCCGAAGAAACACGCTTCCAAGACTTTCCTCAACCAGCCAAAAGGGAGGTGTGACATGCCCCTATACGTAGGTTACATCCTCATCCCCATGGTATTCATCATTTTGGGCGTTCTGCAGCTTCGCTATCCACCAAAAGATCCCAACTCCTTTGTAGGCTTTCGTACTAGAAAATCCTCCAAAACAAAAAGAAACTGGGATCTAGCACAGCAATTATGTGGGCAATATTTGGTGATTTCCGGGATTATCAGCGGTGCTTTTTTTGCGCTCCTAGCCCTGGTGAATACATGGCTAAAGTTAGAAGACGCTACTTTAGAGTACCTGCTACTGTTCCCTGTTTTCCTACTCTTTTTCATCATCCTGCTTATCCAGAAAAAACTCCCCGATTAAATCTTCCATGGACTGCGCATCTGCTCTTAAACATACAAGTAGGTGCACCCTTCATGGCAAAGAAAAAGGCACTACAAGAGGATTCCCTTGGATTCCTCTGTGGTGCCTTTTCCCTTGATATCACTTCTCTTAAGGAAGAATCTCTTTTACCCTACCCACAACGCCATTCTCCAGCATCACCTTGATGCCATGGGGATGACTAGAAGAGTTTGTGAGAATCTTTTTCACCACCCCTTGTGTGAGCGTCCCTGAACGCTGGTCTTCTTTTTTCACCACCCGTACCTTTGTGCCTATCTGAAGTGCTTGTCTATGTTGACCATCCATATTCTTCATCTCCCTTAAAATCCGTACTGATCTTCTTTTTCTTTTCGCATGGCTGCATAGGCCTTCGTCAATACCACCGTATCTTCCACTAGCCGCTGAATTCTAAATAGAATATCATCACTGACAATCTCTTTTCGCCTAAAATCTTTTTCTTCCATGAACACATAGGTTTGTACCACTTGTGCCTTCATGTAGGCCAATATGGGCTTTAGCTGCTGCTCAGGAATCAAGTAGTGCTTTGGAGACCCTGCAGTCACAAGGATACTCACCACCTTGTCTCTAAAAGCATGCACAGGCAACAAATCAAAAAGGTTCTTTAAGGTCCCCGGAATAGAGGCCTGGAAAATGGGCGTCCCAATCATAATGGCATCCGCTTCCATCAAGGCCTTGGTAACCTTTAATGTGTCTCCTTCATAGTCTAAGTAATTACGACCATCACTAAAGACCATCTGATACTCAGAGAGGTCTATCAGCTCCACCGCCACCTCTTCATAGTGCTCCTTGATTTCCTTCACAGCATAATCCACCGCCGTTCTTGTGCGATGACCCATGATGGACCCCGCCACAGCAACAATTTTCATGATGAAAGACCTCCTACTTTTTGGTGTATTTCTTTACCTTTGGCACAATCTCCGTGGCCATGAGTTCAATGTTCTTTCTCAGCTCTGAAAAAGGCATGCCCCCAAAGTCAATTTGGGCCACATAGCGCTGGTGCTGAAAGAGTTCGTGTTGGTAAAGAATCTTCTCTACGATTTCTTGTGGACTGCCCACGTTCATCACATCTCGATGGTCCGAAGACTGGGCAAAGACTTGCTTTGGAAAACCTCGCCCATTGGTGAGTTTCATCCCTTCATTGAAATAAGGATACAGCATCCTTTGGGCTTCTTGGGTGGTCCCTGCCGCAAAGAATCCCCCAGCAGTGGTCACGGGGAAATCCTCTGGATTGTGTCCATGTTCTGTTAAGGCCTGTCTGTAAGCATCGATGGACTCTTTGAAGGAACTGGCCGGCCCTCCTAGCATGGCAATGAACATGGGAACCCCCTGAGCCCCTGCCTTAATGGCACTGGCTGGTGGGCCTCCCACAGCCCGCCAAATGGGCATCTTGCCCTCTAGAGGACGCGGCAACACCTGCGCGTTTTTTAAGGGTGCCCGATGATCTCCTACCCAGTTCACCCGCTCCTCTTCTTGGATCTTCAAAAGAAGCTCAAACTTCTCTTCAAAGAGCTCCTCATAATCCCGCAAGCGATAGCCTAGAAGATCAAAAACGCCTACCCTGGAGGCTCGTCCAGCCACAATCTCTGCTCGACCATCAGAAATCAGATCCAAGGTGGCAAAGTCTTCATAGACCCGCACCGGGTCTAAGGTGCTGATGATGGTCGAAGCGCTCCCAATTTTGATTCTCTTGGTAGCCTGGGCAATGGCCCCAAGGACCACGGAATGGGCTTGGGTGGTGAAGTACTCTTGATGACTTTCCCCTACCCCAAAGTAATCCAGACCCGCCTCCTCACAAAGCTTCGCCAGCTCAATGATCTCCTTAAGCCTTTGCCTGGCTGGGATCCTCTCCTTGGTATGGGGGTCGGGTATATGGTCTCCTAAGGTATAGAGCCCAAACTCCATTCCCTTCTTCTGGTCTATTCTATAAGCATCCATCTACTCAGTCCTTCCTTTGAATATCCTCTTCTTCAAGAGACCCTTATGCTGGTCTACGTTCTATCCTCAGAGCGCAAAGACACACCTTGATCCATCGACTCTACGCCTTCATCCTGTCTCCTCACTTATCCTCAAGGCCTCTTCCATGACCCACAAGGATCTCTCTTTGATTCATTTCATCATATCACAAGAAGTCCACTTCATAGCCCCTCTTTTCGGTCTTCGTTCTTCTTTAGTGATCGTTAAAAGCTTCCTAGTTTCTTTCAGTGACTTTTGGACATGAATCCCCGTGGGTTCCTTAGCCTGATCAGACGGCATAAAGAGTAAACGGCCATTTCTTCTGAAATGACCGTTCTACCGCTCTGTGTCTTGAACCATCCAGAGGTATACACTCTTTAGTCGTCATCCTCTACTTCAAATTCTTCAATGACACCTGTATAAGCATTGATTTCTAATTCATACTCTTTGCCATGAAGCTTAATTTCAAAGTCAAAACTGTCGTCATCTTCTTCCTCATCCACGATGGTGCCAGGAACCTTAGCCAAAGCGATGGCTCTAGCCTCTGCCATGGTGAGCCTGGTTCTTGTGGGTGCCTGTACTTTATCGTCCTCATCGTCGTCATCATCCACTTCAAACTCTTTTACCGCTCCAGTATACGCATGGATTTCCAGCTCATAGGTCTTGCCCTCTTTCCTGATGTCAAAGTCATAGCTATCATCATCTGACTCTTCTTTCAATATGGTGCCAGAGACCTTGGCCAAAGCGATGGCTCTAGCCTCTGCCATGGTGAGCCTGGTTCTTGTGGGTGCCTGTACTTTATCGTCCTCATCGTCGTCATCATCCACTTCAAACTCTTTTACCGCTCCAGTATACCCATGGATTTCCAGCTCATAAGTCTTGCCATCCTTCCTGATGTCAAAGTCATAGCTATCATCATCTGACTCTTCTTTCAAAATGGTACCAGACACCTTCGCCAAAGCGATGGCTCTAGCCTCTGCCATGGTAAGCCTGGTTCTTGTGGGTGCCTGTCCTTTGTCGTCCTCATCGTCATCCACTTCAAACTCTTTTATGGCTCCTGTATACCCATGAATCTCTAGTTCATACTTTTTGCCATCTTGATAAATCTTCACTTCATAGTGATCATCCTCTCGCTCTAACTTCAAGATTTCTCCAGGAACCTCATTTAAAGCGATTTCACGAATTTCTTCTAAGGACAACCTCTTGTCGTCTGATGAGGGCACTTCTTGATTCCTTCCATGGACTACATGGAAAAGTGCTTCACTGGAAATATTCTGTGCACGGCTATAGTCAAAAAGCTCTTGCAAAGTCATTTGTAAAAGGATCTCTTCACTTAAAGATACCCCCAAGCTGCTTAGTTTCTTCGCTGTTCTTTCTTTTCCCGTTAACTCTTGGTCAAACTCCTCAAAACTACTACTTAGAATAGTCGCTTCAATCTTTCTATTTTCAAGATACGTTCGGATGGTGGCATTGATTTTATCCACCACTTTGGTATCAGCCTCCGGATCCTTCACACTGATCATGACCAATTGATCTTCCCCACCATGAAGGAATCCTTTAAAGATCATTCGATCTACCAAATCTTCTATGGTCGCTTCAATGGAAGGATTTTTTATCTCATATCCCTCAAGTAGCTGAGCCGCATCTTCATTCTTTGCATTGACTTCAATGACTCTTTCTAATCGATTGGTCACTACTTCCACGCTGGGATTCACATCCATGGTCATACGAAAAGCCGGTTGACTCACATACAGAAACAGCAGTGTCCCACCCATCATCATCAGTACTGGTATATACCAGATTTTTCTAAGCATTTTCATCGTCATTTAGAATCTCCTCCTTTGTTTTATATCTAGTTAACCAACGAAGAGCGGATTTTATTGCATCCTATTTAAATTATTTTTAATCCTCTTCGTCATCATCATCGTCGTCCTCATCATCAACATCCTCGTCGTCGTCTAAATCTTCTACGTCTATATCCATGATGGCTCCAGTGTAGGCATGGACTTCAATGTCATACTTCTTATTCCCTTGGTGAATCTCAAATTCGTAACCATCCTCATCCGCATCTTCTTCCATAATGGTTCCAGGGACTCTAGTGAGTGCTATGGCTCTAGCCTCTGCCACGGTAAGCCTTACGCTACCCGGTGTACTTCCTTCCTGGGAAGGCTCATCTTCTGGCCCTTCATTATTGGGCTTTGGGTTAGAATCTTCTTCCGGGTCTTCTGGGGACTCTATGTCCTCCTCTTCCTTGGGCACTACTTTTTCTGGTACTTTTTCCCAATCTTGACTCTCAATGATGCCTTTTAAATCAATACCCAGTTCTCTACTTAGGAGAACCAACTCTCTTAAGGAAAGGGGAACCAACTCTTCCACCAGAAGATCTGGGTGTAAAATCATGAGATTTCTGATAAAGGTCATTTTACTGATGGAAATACCATACTCTGCTGCATAGTCTGCCAAGGTTTGAGTCTTTTCAATGTGTTGAGTAAACACCAAAGGATCGATGCCTCGATCTCTTAAGTAGTCATGAATGTAGGTATCCATCGCCAAAAGCTTTCGTGCTTCTTTGTCCATGTCCTTGTTGTAGACAGACAATAAGATCAGCTCTTTGGCCTCGCCCACATAGCCTGTGAGAATCATTTCATCTAACAGTTCTCCTGTAACGGCCAAGTAATCCATGCCCTTATAGGAGAGCCTCTCTAGGAGTGCCCTTCCTTCATCATTTTTGGCTTCCATATGGATCACTTGATTTTTTCTATTGGTGGTCATTGCGATGCTGGGATTAATATCCAAATAGATTTCACTATCCACGGTGCGGTACTGAAACTGCCAAGTACCAAGGATCAGTACAAGTACCGCCGCTGCGGCCAAGGGGAGAAGCCTCTCCATAAGACTTTTTGATGTCCTTTGCCTGGTGATCTCATCATGGGCAATCATTTTAGCCACTGGTGTATTTTGAATCTTTCCTAGAAGGTCGATGGGTGCATCGTCTACAATACGTTTTAGACTTTCCTGTATCTTCTTCTCCGTCATGACCTTCCCTCCTTTTCCTCTAAAAATCCTCTTAGTTTCTTCAATGCTCTATGGTATTTGGACAAGAGCGTCGACAGCTTCATGTTAAGGTTCTCCGCAATTTCTCGATGCTTCATCCCAGATACCGCATAGAGTAAAACAATCTCTCTTTCCTCTTCCGTAAGGTTTGACAAAACCCCTTCCAATACCAATCGATCCTCTTCATCCGTGACATAGGAAAACCTCTGATCTCGATGAAGCTCATGAGGATCCACCGTATCATAACGACTCTTTTTCTTCAGCTCGGAGTAGAATAAATTCTTGGTGATGGTAAACATCCATGCTAAAGGTTTCCCCATGGGCTTATAAAGATGCGCCGCAGATAGAATCTTTAGATAGGTTTCCTGCATGATCTCCAGCGCCAACTCATGATCCTTGGTCAAGGAAATGGTATAGCCATAGAGGGTTCTTTCTGTAAGGTTATACAGCTCTTCTAGCGCCTTTTTATCTCCTGCGCCAATACGCTGAAAAATCCCCTCATCAATGGGAAGGGACTGTATGTCTATTTTAGGTACTGCGCTGACACTAAGCACAAATGTAAAAAGCATCATCTCTTACTCCTCCTATCTCTATAACCCATAGAACCCACTTTTTATTGCATCCCTTTTGGGAAATTCATAATTTATTCACATATAACAAAAAGGAAAGCTCCCTAAAGCCTTCCTTTCTCGTCTAGGACATCATCATAACATATTCTTTGCAAGTCCTCTATATTTAGCGGCCACTACCTCACCTTGAGTTTACTTTCCATGAACGATGGCTCCTTCTAATTAGGGACGTAGCAGAATTTTCCCCATTTTCCCCTGCTCCTTAAAGTAGCTCTGAGCCTTAGCTGCTTCTGCCAAGGGGAACACCTTGTCTAGGACCGGAAGCACCTGTCCAAAAGAAATAGCCTGGAGCATCTTTTGATACTCCTCTCTTGTGCCCAGTACCGATCCATAGAGGGTGATGTGCTTCAAATACAATGCCCTTAAGTCCACCTCTGTTTTTTGCCCACCAATGGACCCCGAGATGCAAAACTTGCCCCCATTTTTAAGGACCGCGATCATCTTCGTAAATAGTGCATCCCCCACCACGTCCAGCACCGCATCGCAAGATCCCCCCAGCGCCGCTAAAATCTCTTCTTCCAGGTCCTCTGAGCGGTAAGAAAGCACATGGGTAGCCCCCAAGTACTTCATGGCTTCTGCACGCTTTAAATCCCCCACTAAAGCCACCACGGTAGCGCCAAAAACTTTGGCGGCGATCTGAACATTCATGGACCCCACGCCACCATTAGCCCCTGTGACCACCACGCTCTGGCCTTTTTGAAGCTTCAGCTGCTCGATCATATGCCAAGCGGTGAGCCCACTGACAGAAAACACCGCGCTTTCTTCATAGGTCTTTAAAGGCATGGGAAAACAAAGGGCCGCTGGCCACACCACATACTCTGCATAGCCTCCGTCATATTCAGAGCCTAAAAAGGCAAGGTCCTCTGCATAGTGCTCCTCTCCCTCCTTGGCCAAGGAGGTAAAGGGAAAGAGTACCACATCTTCTCCCAGGCGAGAAGAATCAACCCCTTCGCCCAAAGAGATGATCTTCCCCGCCACATCAGACCCTGGAATCCTTGGAAAAGAGACCCCTTCTTTTTTCCATCCAGAGGCCTCTTTGACTCCATAGGCTCCTTCACGCATCCGGATTACCGTATTGTTGATGCCGCAGGCTTTCACCTCCACCAGCACTTGCCCTTCCTTGGGTATTGGTCTTGGTACATCCACCAAGGAAAGCTTCTCCAAACCCCCGTATCCTGTCACCTGTATCGCTTTCATCCTATTTCCTCTCTTCTTTTGTTCTGCCAACACATTCTTACCTTAGAGCTTTCGTAGGGAAACCACTTCGCCCCCCAGGACATCCCCGGTTTCTTCAAAGCCAAAGGCATCATAGAGTTTTTTGGCCACCACATTCTCTGGCTCATAGGAAAGCCAGCAGTACTTGGCCTCCCCACAAGGATAGGTGCTCAAATAAGCAAGGCAAGCCTCCATGGCCTTCTTCCCATAGCCTTTTCCCTGGTAGTTTTCATCGATCATGAACCGCCAAATATCATAACTCCCTTTAATATACTCTGGATCTCCTTCGTCATACCCATCAAAGCCAAACATCACAAACCCCACCAACTGTTCTCCCGCATAGAGCCCAAAGGGGAGGGCAACACCTCCAGCAGTTATGGTGGTATAGGCTTGCAAAATGCTTTGGGTATTGGTGGCCACAAAGTTTTTTTGATCTTCTCTTACAGAGAGTTTCACCACGTCCCAAAGATTCTTCTCTTCCACTTTTCTAAGTTCCATAAAGTCACCTCTTTTCTTTTATCTTACCATAGACCCCTACTGCGGTGAAAAATCTCCTTGATTTTTTTGTGTATGAGACCCAAAACCTAGGACTCTTTTGCCTTGGTAGGATCCCTTCTCCCCAAAAAAACACGTGCGAAAAGGCGTCCTCCCTTTTCATTGGGAGAAACGCCTTTTTAAGATTCTCTATTCTTAGGGTCCCTTATTTTAGAGTTACCTTCACGGGGGTGGCATTGGCTAAGTTGTCACTGACAGGACATCGGGCTTTCACAGCAGTCATCCATGCTTGAAGGGTTTCTTCCTCGGCATCTGCATCAGGCTTAAGGGAAACTCGAATCTCTTTATACCCTGCCCGCTCCTCTGTATCTTTCCCCATGAATTTTGCAGGGTCTAAATCCCCCTCCATCTCAATCTCTATACCTCTTAAGGGAATGTCCATTTCTCTTGCCACCAAGTGTCCCACCACATTCAAGCATCCAGCAAAGGCCGCAAGAACATATTCCACAGGGTTTGGGCCATCATCTGTTCCCCCAAGATTCTTTGGTTCATCCACGATGATTTTGAAATTTCTGGCCTCCACAACGGTTTTGGTAGGGTTTTCACTGTGGGCTTTAATCCCAAATTTTAGCGTTGCCATGTCATTTCTCCTTTCTTTGTAAACCTATTCAATTCACTATATCATATTGATTAATATTTATCAATATGTAGAGACCCCTTTCTGCACAGTCCTTTCCCAGCGCTTCTCTCTCATCCTAGCCCTGGCCTAAAGACATGGTATACCAAAAGAAAACCCTGAGGAGGTCCCCATGGAAAAAATAATGCCACTATATGATGGAACTCCCCTGCATCGCCTTGGTCAAGGGGCTTGGTATATGGGCGAACAAAAACAGTGCCGCCTTCCACGTAAAACTGGAAAAGCATCATCTAGACCTTTTGGATGAGGCCTTTCCCCCGCCAAAGAAAAAAGTACCCCTGGACATGCTTTAGAAAAAGCATCTAGAAGTACATCCCCAAAAAAACCTTGAAAAAGGCGTCTTGATGAAACTAGTCTACCTAGTTTCATCAAGACGCCTTTACTGAATCACCACAAATTTTTTGCCCTCAATCTCTCCCATCACCGAAGAGATGCCATAGACCTCATGAAGGATTTTCTCCGTGACCATGGTGGCATCCCCATGGGCAAAGACCGCACCATCTTTCAAAAATAGAAACTCATCGCAGTAGCGAAGGGCCAGATTAATGTCATGGATCACCACCAGGCTCATGATCTTTCGCTCCTTGGTGATTTTCCGAACCAAAGCCATCATCTCATACTGATTTTTTGGATCTAAGTTACTGGTGGGTTCATCCAGTAGAAGAAGTCTTGGATTTTGTACCAAAGCTCTAGCCACCATGACCTTTTGCAGCTCTCCCCCAGAAAGCTCATCCATAGAACGAAGCTTGAAGCTGGATAGACCAAGCTGCTCTAGCACTTCTTCCGTGAGGTCCACATCTTCCTTGGACACGGACCACTTGATGTAGGGTTTTCTCCCTAAAAGTACTGCATCGAACACCGTCATTTGATGGATTTCATTTTTCTGGGCCACATAAGCAATCTTCTTGGCCCGTTCCAAAGGAGAGCGTCTAAGCATCTCCACCTCATCGATGAACACTTTGCCTTTCTTGGGTACAAGAATCTTATTTAAGCACGTGATGAAGGTACTCTTCCCTGCACCGTTATTCCCCAGAACACCCACAAATTTTCCTTCCTCCATCTGCCCATGAACCCCTTTTAATATGGGTACTTTCCCATAGGAAAAATGAAGATTTTCAACATCCAACACAAGATTCACCCCTTCTTTCTTTGCTTCAAAATTAAATATAAAAACAGCGGTCCACCTAAAAAGGACGTGATGGCCCCAATGGGCAGAATAGCTGGCGTAAGGACCATGCGAGATAAAATATCCGAAGATAGCATCAGCACTCCACCCATGAGAGCAGACCCTGGAATCAAAAACCGGTAGTCGCTGCCCACAAATCGCCGAAGGATATGGGGGGCAATGAGTCCAATGAAACTGATGGTCCCCACAAAGGCAATGGCCGTGGCGGAAAGAAGTGTGGCCAGAAGCATACTCCGCATCATCAGCTGATCTACGGGAACCCCCAGGCTCTTGGCCGTATGAAAGCCGCTTTCCATGGCATTGTAGTTCCACCGGTGGTAGAAAAAATACCCAAAGGAGATCAGCAGCACCCAGAAGATCAAGGTAATTTCCCTTGGGCCTGCTCTACCCAAATTCCCAAAGGTCCAGTACACAATGGACGCCACCATTTGGTCATCACTGAAGTACTGAATGAGGGTGGTGGCCCCGGAGAACATGGCACTTAAGGCTACCCCAGCCAAGATCATCACCGTGGGAGACATCCCTGTGGTTCTAGAGAATAGCAAAATGCAAAGGGTGGTGACCATCCCCCCAAGAAAGGCCAGCATCACCACGGTGTAAGGATTGGTATAGGTGATGCCCTGGGTGGCCATGTTCCCCACTTGGCTGCCTGCTTGAAAATACACAATGGCCACCGCCGCGCCAAAGGAAGCCCCTTGGGAGACGCCTAAGGTGGAGGCGGAGGCCAAGGGGTTTCTCAAGACGCTTTGCATGACACACCCTGCAAAAGCCAAGGGCATGCCCACCAAAAGACCGGTGAACACCCGAGGCATACGCACCTGCCAAAGAATGGTGCTTGCTAAAGGATCTTCAGGAAAACCCAAGAAGGCCTTGAAGACCTCTTTGAAAGAAAGACCTGAAGAACCCACGGATAGGGAAGTGAGCACCACCAAAACCAGTAGCCCCAACAAAAAGCAGAGCACCAGAACCTTCCGAAGAATATACTGGTCATAAGTTTTCCTTCCGTCCACGCCTTTTTCAAGTCCTTTCATGTCTTTACTCCTCTAAAGTGATTTTTCCATAGTATAGGCCAGCCTCTGCCATCTGGGAAAAGGTATTGGCCCCTAAAAACGTCGTCAAGATTTCTTCGGCTTTCTTTTCCAAGTCCACATCTGAGAAAGCCTCTGGAAGCAGCACAATCCCTGCAAAATAAGCATTGATGAAGGCATAGGTGAAGTTGGTGCCTGCATTGTTGAAGGCAGGTATGGTGTAAAGATTTCCTTCCTTCACGGCCTGAAGGCTGTTAAAGTAGCCCTCACTGCCCCGATACTCCTCTAAAACCAAATCCATATTGCCAGGATCTAAAAAAATCACCTCCGGGTCCCAGGTGAGAATTTGCTCCAAATCCGCTTCATAAAAGCCGTCAATACCTTCTAGCTGGGCCACATTGTTGGCATGGATGGCCTCAAAAATGCCAAAGTTAGAATAGGTGCCTGAAAAGCCTCGACGTCCATTCCAAGTAACAGCCCCTGCGTACACAGACCGCTTCTCCTCTAAAGGGACATCCTTGGTCCGCATGTCTAGATCCTCTAGCATCTCTTCCACATAAAGAAGTAGTTCTTCTGCCCGAGCCTCCTTATGCACCACCTCTCCAAAAACCCTTAAGGCTCTATAAAAAGAGGCTGGCGCAAGGCCCGTTTCATGACGCACCGACACCACAGGAATCCCTGTTTGCCTTTGAAGCTCGTCAGCAGCTTCTTGATCAAACCCTGCGATGATCACATCAGGGTTTAGCAAAATGATTTCCTCGGGGAAGGCATTGTTTTGGCCACTGCCTCCACCTTCACCCACCACGGGAAGCTTTAACAGTGCTTCATGATAGAGGGGATTGTAATCTCTTCGGAGATTCACCCCATCTTTAAGATAAGCTTCTGAGCCAATGACCCTATCCATGATCCCTAAGTACGCGCCAAGACGTGGTGCGCCAGAGCCCAGGCAAAGGATGGTCTCTACCTTCTCTTTTACTTCCACTTCTCTTCCTGTGGCATCCACAAGGATTCTCGTGGCCACCTGGGTACTTTCTTCCCCTTTTGTCCCTTCTTCTTTGGGACTTTTCACGGTGCACCCTGCCATTGTCACCACCATGGCAAGGACCAAAAGGCTGGCCAGCATCCGCTTTCTTCTATTTTCCATCTTCTAAGACTCCTTCTCTCTTTTCCGTCATAACACGTACTATTCTTTCTTTTTTTCCAATGTCCTTATTTTCCTCTGAAGACAGCTATGGACACCCAAGAATGGGTGCCCATGCCAAAGTCTTTCTGGTTCAAGTCCCAAAGGATTTCCTAAGGTAAGGATTCCTTCTTATAGGCCGTTGGCCGTGATGGTCTTTTGATAAGAAGACGTATGTTCATAAATTTCGCCCTTGATGGGATTGACCTTTCTTTGATGTACGGTATACACCATATAACCAAATACGCCTACATTAAAGACAAAGGAGACGATGCTTAGGCTCATGAGCGCAGTGGTGGTGTAGGTGGGGACCACTTGGAAAACAGACGCCGTCTGAAAGTCCACAGAGAGGGAGAACATGGCATAGAGGGAGAGGATTTGAGCCCGATGCTGGAGCCATGCGCCACGCTTAAAGGCATACTCCGCAATGAAGGCCGCCATGAGAATCCCAAACCCTGCATAGAGGGATCTAGCGGAGATACAGTTGTAAACATAAGCATAATTCCAAAGGGTGTAGCCGATGACATACATCCAGGTCATATCTGGCCAAATCATGTCTCTGGAGCGGTCTTTAGATACGCGAATGCCCATGAATCCCGTTAAGGTGACAATGGTAAGGACGCCAGCGGCAGCATTCAACAGATTCCAGGTACCTCCTTGAACCAAAATGCCTCCTGCATCCACAGTGGCCGTCTTATAGGTCATGAACACTTCCAGTTCTCTATAGACGGCCTCTGCAATGTTGATGGACAAAATGGCCAATGGGAAAATGGCAGCAAACTTCTTTTCTCCAAGCTTGGTGAAACGAATGAGCATAAACCCATAAACACCAGCCAGTGCTGAGACTACCTTCACCCAGCCAAACCAGGTGTTCCCCGTGGGAGATCCCAAGGGGCCAAAGAAAATACCAATGGCCAGGAGAATAGGCAGGGCCACAAACATGAAGAGGGAGACCTTCACAGACCTTCTGGTGATCTCATTTAAAAATAGAAAAACACCCATAAACGCCAGCAAAGCCAAAAAACTGCCTATGGTTAAACCTTCATATAAAAATCCCATGAATAAACACTCCTTTCTTAATACGCAACGATTTCTTTAATGTTAAATTCTTGACCCGATACCAACGTATACGCCGATGCCTCGCAGACAGGACAAACCCGCCTATGGGTCACCACATTATAGGTCTCCTTACAGCCATGGCAAGTGGCCATGGCTGGCAAGGTGACAATCTCAAGCTTTGTCTCTTCATAGGGGGTTTCACAAACCGCCGCAGGATAACACTCCTCAATGAATCGAGGAATGGCTTGAGAAAGCTGTCCAATTTCTAGTACAATCTTTTCTACTTTTTGGAGCTGGTGGTCTTTTACAAAACCATCCACAACCTTTATGACTTCATACACAATGCCTAGCTCATGCATCCACAACACCTCATCATCTTGTTTCACTGAAAGGATTGATCTTGTTTAAGGTGATCTTGGCCTTTCTAGAAAGCGCATTTTTCATCACATGCTTTGGCAGTTGATCCAGTTCAAAGCCTATTTCATCGTAGACCCTCTCCAGCTTAATGGCATCAAACTTACAACGCAGGGTACACGCGCCACAGCCTACGCAAAGGTAAGGGTCCACTTTACTGGCACCGCAGCCAAGGCATCTTTCTGCTTCTTTTTTGATTTGCTCCTCTGTCAAGATCCCTCGTAAATCCTTAAAGGTCTCCTTGGCCACTTTACCATCCACGGGAGTAGTTCTTTGACGCTCTGTCCCATCGTAGTCCACGATTTCTTGAAGGTTCTCTTTGTCCAGCATCTTATAGGCTTGGGTATCTCGACCAAAGACCAAGGATTGCCCTTTTTGCACAAACCGATGAATGGATACCGCTGCTTCTTTTCCTTGGGCAATGGCATCAATGGCCAGTCTTGGTCCTGTGGCCACATCTCCGCCGGCAAAAATATCATTTTTGGTAGACTGCAGAGTCACAGGGTCCACGGAGATGGTTTCACGCGCTGTGAGTACCACAGGCTCGCCCTTTAAAAGATCCCCATAGCCATAGGTTTGACCCACGGATAAGAGTACATGATCACAAGGCACCACCAACACTTCCTGTTCATCAAAGGTTGGGGCAAACTTACCAGAAGCATCAAAGATGGAGAGGCATCTCTTAAATTCTACCCCCGTGACTTTTCCGTCTTTTTCTAAAATCCTTGTGGGACCAAAGGAGTTATGGATGGCCACATCTTCTGATAAGGCTTCTTCCACTTCTTCTTCATGAGCAGGCATGGCATTTCTTGGCTCTAAGCAATACAGTGCCACTTCTGAGACCTTTGGAAGTCTAATAGAACTTCTGGCCACATCCATGGCCACATTGCCACCACCGATGACAAGGACTTTTCCAGAGACATCGGTTTCTTCTTGGAGATTGATCTTCTTTAAGAAGTCCACCCCGTGCATCACTTCTTTGGCTTCTTCTCTTGCTAGCCCAAGGTTTCTTCCCACGGAAGCCCCGATGGCCACATAGAAGGCTTGGAATCCCTTTTGACGAAGCTCCTCTAGGGTCACATCTTTGCCCACTTCAACGCCCGTCTCAAATTTCACGCCCATGTCCCGGATGACCTCAATTTCTGCATCGATGACATTCTTCTCCAGTCTGTAGGAAGGAATCCCCAAGGTGAGCATCCCCCCTAGGCGCTTCTCTTTTTCAAAGACCGTCACATCATAGCCATCTATGGCCAGGTCATAGGCACAGGTAAGTCCAGAAGGACCTGACCCAATGATGGCTACTTTCTTATCACTGTAGTCGTGACGCTTTTTAGGCATATACCGAGTACTGGCCACCAAATCTTTTTCTGCGATGAACTTTTTGATGTCATCCACCGCCACGGAAGCGTCATAAGCACTTCTGGTACAATCCTCTTCGCAAAGTCTTGGGCAGACTCTCCCACACACTGCAGGCAGTGGATTGTGATTTTTGATCAGTTCTAAAGCCTCTGTATACTTTCCTTGGGCCGCCAGCTTGATGTAACCTTGCACAGGAATGTGCGCTGGGCACTTGGTGATACAAGGAGCCGTTCCTGAATCTAAGGTGTTCTTTCGATTCACCCGGTAGTCGCTGTTCCACTTGTCTTCTTTCCATTCAGTGTTTCTAGGCGTCACTTTGGTAATCACCGTATCAATGGGCGTTTTACTACAGAGTTTTTGTCCAAGCCTCACGGCATTGGTGGGACAAACGTCTACGCATTCGCCACAGGCCACGCACTTGGACTCATCCACCACCGCGCGATAGTTGGATCGGACAATGTCGCCATTTAAGTATTCATTGGCCAGTCTCATGGCATAGCATCCACAACCACAGCAGTTGCAAATGGCATGGGTGTGTCCTGGGGCGTCCAAGTTTGGCACCGAGTGCATGAGCCCATTGTCTTCGGCTTTTCGGATGATGTCATAGGCTTCTTCTTTAGAGATTTCACGCCCTCTACCGGTTTTGATGTAGTACTCCGCCGCATGGTCTAACTGAATACACATTTCTTCTTTTAAGTGGCCACAGCCTTCATTCATGGCTTCTCTGGAGGTTCTACAAGAACAGTCTGATACAGAGAACACATGAGCTTCTTCCAAATACTTGGAGATTTCTTCATAGCTGGCCTTTTTGCTATTGCCATCAATGGCTCTTTCTATGGGCATGACCCTCATGGGACCTCCACCGATGGGCATAATCCCTGCAGCCATGGGCCCTTTCTTGCTGCCAAAATAGTAGAAGGCTTCTGCCACTTCAGGATGCTTTTCCACCAGTTCTCTATTGTTATTGATCATCTCTAAATGCCCAGGCACAAAGATGTCATGCCAATAAACGTCTACCCCTTCCACGGTGTTCCAAAAGGTTACTCCGGCCAAAGCCAAATGGTTTAACGCTTCTTGCACCTTGTCTAAGGGTTCTCCGCAAGCCGCCGCAATCTCAAAGGCACTTTTCTTTTCACGAAAAGATACATGAAGGGCTACCTTTGCTTGAAACGGAGACACGATGGGTGCCAAAGCATAGTATTCAGGACCAAAGGGAATCACTTCTCTACTGGTACCAGCTTTGGTTCGGCCAATTTTGTTGGCCAGATCCACAATCTCTTGCCGATACGCCCGTCCATCCACATCCGCCCAGTTTAGGGCAAAGTTAAAGTTCTTGGATTTGTTGAAATTTGTTTTCTCTTGTTTTTTTGCCATCTTCTACTTCCTTCCCATTTGTTGTTTTAACCATGCGGTCCATGGCTCCATGCCTTCTCCGGTTTTCGCCGAGAGAGGGAAAATCTCTATGTCTTTATTTAAGGCATAGACCCTTTCCTTCAGCTTTTCCATATCAAAATCAAAGTAGGGCATCACATCCATTTTGCTGATGAGGAGCGCATCTACCTTGGCAAAGATCATGGGGTATTTCAGTGGCTTGTCGTCTCCTTCAGGCACACTCAAAATGGCAATGTTCTTCATGGCCCCTGTGTCATAGGACACGGGGCAAATGAGATTGCCGATGTTCTCTAAAAACACCAAATCCACATCTTCCACTTCTAACGCATCCACCCCAGCTCTGGCCATGGTGGCATCAATGTGGCAAAGACCATCTGTGTGCATCTGCACCGCCTTACCGCCAGCTTCTTGCACCGTTCTAGCATCCACATCAGAGTCCACATCCGCTTCAATGACCCCAATGGCCATCTCTTCTTTCAAAGCCTTGATGGTGGCCGTGATGGTGGTGGTTTTGCCACTGCCAGGGGAAGACATGACATTGATCATAAAGGCTTCTTTCTTTCTCAGTTCTTCTCTGGTTTCCTCCGCCACTTTCACATTGTCTTCATAAATGTTCTTCTTAATGGAAAACACTTTTAATTCCTTCATCCTTACACCTCACCTACGTATTTCATTTGTATTATAGCAATGGCTTTGGCCCTCAACAATGGCCTAGTTTGACGAAAATTTCACAATAAAATACTTTAGGGAAGTGTGTACACTTGAAGACCAAACCCTAAAAACAGGGTTCTTCCCAGATTTTGTGAACACCTACCCAAAGTAAAATTTTTCTTATCCATTGAATAAACCCAGGGATTATGTTAAAGTTTTGATAATTCATGACACACGAAAAAGGAGGGGAATCTTCATGGACAAAAAACAAAAACAAGCCATTCTTATGGAAGGACACGTCCATGGGGTCACCAAAACCTGTGAGAAATATGGTCTTTCCAGAACCCTCTACTATCGTTGGCTCCATCGGTATCAGCGCCAGGGACTAGAGGGGCTACAAGCGATGAAAAAAGGGGGGGATCCCAGTAATAAAACCCCCAAGGAAACAGAAGACAAAGTCTTGTCCCTTCTTCGGACCCATCCCGCCTACGGTCCCAGGGAAATCAAGTACCTTCTGGAGGAGATTGGTCTACACCTTAGCGAATCTTGTGTCTATAACATTATGAAACGTCATGACCTTTCTACCAGAGCCAAAAGAATGCGTTTTGCCAAGAAAAAGCCCATCCAAAGCCTCTCCAGTATTCCAGACCTGGACACTTTAGAAAGTGGGGAATGTTGGCTTTTCTTCATCACAAGCTATGGACCCTTTCAAGGAAAGCATCCTCTCTATGCCTATAGCATCATCGATCTAAAAAGTAAGATTGCGTGCTCAAGACTCTATGAAGAGCTGTCTATGAACTGCTTTGAAGATCTTTTATCCGCAGCCGCCTTACCCGTGGCTCAAAACCTAAACTTCCAAACCCGTCACCTCCTCTTTTTTGAAGACCCTCATCTACAATGCAAGAACAAAAGCCTATTTATCACCCAGACCCAAAGGATCCTTCAGGCCAGCGGCTTTGATCCTACCCTGCACTTTGTCGGAGAAGGGGAGCGTCCAGAGGTCCTGGAAGACTTGAAGACCTTTTATACAAAAACATGCCTGTCTTCCATCATCCCCCTGTTGCCAACGGCAGACAATCTTACCGAACTGAAGCTTCTACTGCAACGAAATATTCGACGCTACAACCTGGAAAAGCCCGCTTCTTACCACCAAGGGTCCATGCCTCCTTTAACCTATCACAGTCAAAGCACAGGAAGCACGATGATTCTACCCTTATGGGCCTATCTTGACCGCGACTATTAAGGAGAGAAACTTATGCATGTAGCCATCATTGGCGGTGGATTCACCGGCCTTTTAGCCGCCTATCTTTTAGAACAAAAAGGCATTCTAGTAACGGTTTATGAAAAAGAGACCCATGTGGGGGGACACTGTAGAACCTTAGCCTACCAAAATCTCATGGTGGAGATTGGCACGGCTGTTTCCTTTGGTCCTCAGCTGAAAGAGCTTCTGCTCACCTTGGAGATCCCCTACTCAGAACGGTTTACCTACAGAAATTTTTTAGATGAACACTACCATAAAGTAGAGCATTTATCCCATGATGAAGTGCTCCTCCTCATGGAAGAGCTGCCTCGATTTGAAGCCCTCTATAAGGTGTATTTCCCTCAGGGCGCTCATGATACTTATGGACGCTTCCAAGACTTAACCATCCCTTTAGAAGCCTTCCTAGAGAAGGTGAAGCTCCCCATGATTGGTCAAGTCATCGCCCCCCATCTATCCGCCTATGGCTTTGGCTCTGCCAAGGAGACTCCGGCCTATTATGCACTGCATACCTTTGATCCCAGAACCCTTCAAGCCATCATACGCGGGGATAAACTCCTCTTTGTAGATGATGGCATGAGCCAAGTGATTCATAAACTCAGCCAGAACATCTCGGATGTGCGCTATGCCATCGAAGTGAAAAATATTGTCCCTTTACAAGGGAAGGTACGCATCGATACAAGTTATGACACCGCTTTCTATGACCAAGTGCTCATCACCACAAAGCTCCCCAAGGATGTGATCAAGGATACCCTTTATAATGAACTCATGAAAAAAATCGATACCAACCCATATATCACTTGTATCTATGAAGTGGAGAACAAGAACATCGTCACCACTTACTACAAAGCCAACGCTGGGAAAAAAGAGACCATTCAGTTTTTCAACATCTACAAAGAAAAAGGCAAAACCATTCTTGTGGCCTATGCCTATGGCCTCTTGTCCAAGGATTTGATTGAGAGCATCAGAAAAGACATTGAGCGTTCTGGTGTTGAGGTAAGACATCTTGTCATGGCCAAGCAGTGGTATATCTTCCCCCACCTAAAGCCCTGGAATCTTCGGGAAGATTTTTACGTAGCACTTCGAGCCCACCAAAAAGAAAGTCAAATCTCTCTCATGGGCTCTTTGGTATCTAAGCCTTCCATCGCCCATCTTTATGAAACCACCAAAGCCTTCCTGGAGGAACGCTTTTAGGATCTCTACCCTTCTATAAAGCCCTTTGCTGAAACTAAAAAAATACCCTTGGAGGAATCAAGATGCAAATTATCTTACCCAAAAAACTCAGTACAGCCATGAAAATAGATCCTATACCCATGGAGGAGACCGTAAACCCCCTCTTCAATTGGACCGCCCATTGGACCAACACTTGGGATGATAAGCCTACCCCAGACCTTTTGGTGTTGGTGAATCATGCCACCAGATTCACCGTGGTTCTTCATGAAGTGAAGAAAAAGGATCTTAAAAACATCCACCACAGAATCAAAGACGCCATGAGAAATACCCTTTTGGCCATGCATTTCCATGAAGATCTGGTGGACGCGTATATGAAAGCGCAAGGAGAGGTAACCTTCGCAAAAAAATATAACCCCCGCATCACCTCTTGGGCTACCCACGCAGGGTTTGACACCGCCATATACATTGGGCGGAATCAGTATGTGCTTTCGGGAACTCCCCAAGACACCCTGGGTACTGAAGTCAGCACAAGAATTGTGAACTATAGTAACGACCCTAAGGATGCATACTATCCCTATAAAGCCATGAGAGACGCTTTATCTGCCCTCATGGGGATGACGCCCTATAAGACCCGGGCTTTCGAGCTCCAGGTCACCTTGGATCTGGAAAAGTATACCGCCACAAGAACCATCCTGGTGCCAGCAAACCTTTCCCTCCGAAAGCTTCATCACATCCTCCAACATATTTTTAATTGGCGACATGAACACCTCTATGAGTTCTCTTTGGTGGAGGAAGAAACAGGGCAGGTCCTGGAAACTTTGGTGGAAGACACCCAATACTTTGAGGACCTTTCAACGGTGCAAAGCATTGAGGGAGTAAAGCTATCTGATTATCTCCCCGCCCATAGACATCTTCGCTATGTCTATGATTTTGGCGATTACTGGGTCCATGAGATCCAGCTCCTAAAGGTCCATGAAGCTTATGAAGGAGAACTGCCCTATCTACTTTCTCTAGAGGGCGAAGTCCCACCGGAGAATGTAGGCGGCGTAGGTGGCTTCCTCCATCTTTTGGACGTCTTGGCAAATCCCCAAGACGAGGAGTATGAAGACTACAAGGATTGGGCAGGTTACTGGACCCCTAAAGTCTATGACTGGCAAAAGAAACCTCGAGTCATCAGGATTTATTGACCCTTTTCCTTGATTTCTAAAAGAAGAGGACGATGGATAGGAGGATTTTTTCCTCTTCTCCATCGTCCTCTTCTTTTTTCTGTTTTCTTTTACCCAAAAATACAAAGACGACCAAAAGGTCGTCTAGGAGAAATCCCTTTATCCTTTAGAAGGTACAAAAGGCACAATCTTGGCTGCCAAATTGCTGATGGGCATGGTCTGAAGAACCACCTTGCCAGGCCCCGTAAGCTTCACCAGAAAAGCCCCTTCCCCACCAAAGACGATATTCTTTAGTCCCTTCACCGTTTCAATGGCATAGCTGACGCTTTCATCGAACATGAACACATGCCCTTGGTCCACCAGGAGTACTTCTCCATGGCCCAAGTCATAGTCCACCAAGGAGCCATCGGCTTCTAAGAAAAGGTCTCCCATGCCAGAAAATCTTTGGAGCACAAAGCCTTCTCCACCCAGTAGCCCTGCAGAAAACTTCTTGGTCAAGGCCACTTCAAAGTTTACCCCTTCTGTGGAGGCCAAAAAAGAATTCTTCTGAGCCAAAAGCTGTTGGCCTTGCATCTCCATATGAATGATTTTTCCAGGTAGAGAAGCGGCAAAGGCAATTTCTTGGCCATCTCTTTTGGCGGTGTATCTATTTTGAAACATCCCTTCTCCAGAAACCGCTCTGGCAAACCCTTTGAGTAAGCCTCCCCTGGAAGACGTCTCCAAGGTAAAATCCTCCGTCATCCAAGACATGTTACCAGCACTGGCAATGATGGTTTCTCCTTGGTTCAAAATGCATCTTAGTACGGGATAGGTTCCTTGAATCTCAAATGTCATGTTCACAATCCCCCTTAGATCTCTAGCAAGCAACACCACTATTTTGATATTTATTATACGCCTCTGACAAAGGAAAATCAGTACCTCTCTCCCTCTTCAGAGGATGTTATTTTATGACAATCCAAAGAAATACATGCTGCACAATAATTCTTGACCCTCTTTTGTTTTTACCTTGTTTTTTATTTGCATTTTATGTTACGTCTCCCCTACAATGAATATAAGTACCAACTTTTTAATTCCCAGGAGTGTGGCAGCATAGAGGCAGAACAAGCACTGATTATTCTTCTTATAAGTCTTCTGCCCAGGTCCATGATAGAACCTTTGGTACAAAATAAACGAAAGAAGGAGCGTTTTATGAACGAGCAACAAAAAAAAGACCTGGCTTCTAAGAAGCTTCTCGCAAAGACCCTGAAAAAAGCAGAGAAAGAAGCCCGAATCAAAGCCATTAAAAACAGAAAACCCTTTAAAGGACTCCAGATCAGGCCCACGGTATCCCTATTTGATGAAAAAGATCGACAAGAACCTGGGGAAAACAACTGGTCCGGATTTGGCTTTGACCTCCATCCTCAAGTCACCATCATCTCTGTTCTTCTCTTGATTCTTTTCATTGCTGGAACTCTCCTATTCCCCAGTGGTGCAGAGAATCTATTTGATGCTCTTTTGGCTGGTATCAGTAAAAATGCGGGGTGGTTCTTCATCACAGCGGCTAACATTTTTGTGGTGGCAGCATTATTCTTCGCTTTTGGTCGCTACGGCAACTTAAAGATCGGTGGCGCAGAAGCCCAGCCTGAATTTACGAAGTTTGGGTGGTATGCCATGCTCTTAAGTGCGGGTATGGGCATTGGCCTCCTCTTTTGGAGTGTGGCTGAACCTGTTTCTCACTTAAATACGCCTTCCCCTATGTTTGGTGGACTGACACCTGGCTCAGCAGAAGCTGCCCAGGCAGCCATGGCCACCACCTTTTTCCATTGGGGCATTCATCCCTGGGCCATTTATGCCATTGTGGGATTATCCCTGGCTTTCTTTGCCTATAATCGAGGACTGCCTTTGACCATCCGCTCTGTCTTTTATCCCATCATTGGGAATAAAATCTATGGATTCTGGGGAAACCTCATCGATGTCCTTTCGGTTTTGGCCACCCTTACGGGACTGGCCACCTCCTTAGGCCTTGGAGTGGCTCAAGTGAATGCTGGACTCAACCATCTCTTTGGCATATCCATTAGTGTCCCCGTTCAGATAGGCCTGATCTTAGGGATTACCGCCTTGGCCACCATCTCCGTGGTCATGGGACTAGACGGTGGTGTAAAAAGACTCAGTGAAATCAATATGGTTTTGGCTGGGGTATTTCTTCTGTTCATCCTCATCGCAGGACCCAGCGTGTATATTCTCAGTGGATTTACACAAAACTTAGGGTACTATATGTCCAATTTCATTGAACTGAGTATGTGGACAGAAACCTTTAGAAATACCAACTGGCAAGGTGCCTGGACCATCTTCTACTGGGCATGGTGGATTTCTTGGTCCCCCTTTGTGGGCATGTTCATCGCGCGTATTTCCAAGGGTAGAACCGTTCGAGAGTTTATTTTAGGCGTCATGCTCATCCCCTCTCTGTTGTCTTTCTTCTGGATGTCTGTATTTGGCGGCACGGCCATCTACCAAGAAACCAATGGCATTGTAAGCATCGTTTCCGCAGTGACAAAAGATGTATCCATTGCCCTATTTGCCATGTTAGACGCCTTACCCATGGCAAACATTCTTTCCCTGGTGGGCATCCTCTTGGTCACCGTGTTCTTTGTCACCTCCTCGGACTCTGGTTCTTTGGTGGTGGATCACCTTACCTCAGGGGGTAAGCTCGACTCTCCGGTGCCCCAACGTGTGTTCTGGGCAGTGATGGAGGGCGTAGTAGCCGCAACCCTACTCCTTGGTGGTGGATTAACGGCGCTACAAACAGCCTCGGTGATCACAGGTCTTCCCTTTGCCTTGATTCTACTTCTCATGATTTATTCCTTGAAAGAAGGACTGAAGCAAGAATATGAAGTGGAAGAAATCGTTCGTCGAAAAGTTAGAGAAGTTCGGGAAGATCACATCATCAACGAAGTCATCAACACCGTGGTCCAAGACCACGCCTTGGTACATCCAGAGGAAGAGCCCGATGTTACAAAGAAGCAAGATCCCCCATCTACACCCAAGAACTAGAGCGCTATCCCTATAAAAGTATCCCCTCCCCCACTTTAGGAAATCCTAAGGTAGAGGAGGGGATTTTTCCCTTTTCACTTCTTCATTTCATCTTCCTACGGTTGTCAACCCTACCTTTCTAGTGCATCCATGCCTCGAACCCCGTTCATCCCCTAGGCCTAAAATTCATACCATCCGTTCATTCTATAAAACTCTTGACCTATGCCCACCATCTATTAAACTCTAAACAACTATACTTCATACACATAGCATTCTATTTCCTATAGCTTTCAACAACACTTTTTCCTTAATGATCTGATGTCAGTGTACAGGCAACGATAAAGGGGGGATGATCCTTGGATCTATTCATTCTTCTTCTTTGGTTTACGGGTTCACTCCTCATCAACGGATACTTGATGTCTTTGCCAAAGATGACTTTTAAGAAAGACCTTATCCTAAAACCTATTACTTCAAGGACAAGTATGGCCTTTATAATGCAGCCTTCAACCGCTTTGAAGGAGGTCTCAGGACCATCCACAGCGATGTCTTTTCGAAAAATCTACCACTGATGGAAAAGATGGAGATCATGATCTTTGAGTTCGTAAAACACATCTCCGTTTTTGGTCACCACTTCTTTTTTGGGATTGAAGAAATTCCAGAGCTTCATGACATCAATCTACGGTATCAGACCATGAACCGGGAACTCTATGAAGATAAACTCCATAAGGTAGAGGATGCACAGAAATTGGGCACCATGAAAGACACCATCACACCAAAGGCCATCGTGGATTATGTGTATCTCGTATACTTTGCCATGCTGGAGGGAATAAACTCCGGCATCCTCCACGGTTATACCGACACTCAGCTGAAGGGCTAGATTCATATCTAGTTCAAAGGTCTTCTTCTCGAAATTATGTAAATCAAAACCGCCGGCTTAGCCGGCGGTTTTGATTTATCTCATTAAGTATTATCCCAAGAAGTTGAGCAGAACCCCGGCTGCAATGGCAGATCCGATGACACCAGCCACATTGGGTCCCATGGCATGCATAAGAAGGAAGTTTGAAGGATCTTCTTCTTGTCCAACCTTCTGCACTACTCTTGCAGCCATTGGTACAGCAGATACACCAGCAGCACCAATCATGGGGTTGATTTCACCCTTGGTGGCTTTACTCATGATCTTACCAAAGATTACACCGGTGGCGGTACCCACAGCA